>Ga0228710_1004474_pt1 | contig 22067 bp, 13 predicted proteins | sample MedpolnodulmetaG_FD_177995 | JGI IMG/M metagenome (GOLD analysis project Ga0228710, IMG submission 177995) | Root nodule microbial communities from Medicago polymorpha collected in Santa Monica, California, United States - pink nodules | ecosystem: Host-associated > Plants > Roots > Nodule...
TATTGTTTTTATTTCATATCGGTACTTTTTCTATTTCGACAGACGTTGGATTTTCTTTTCGTCAATAAATTATGCCATCAAATTTATATGTCATGTTATCGTAACAGGGTAGATGTCATGGAAATTGTTGAATATTGTACATTAAAAACGTTTGCGGCAATTAATTTTATGAACTGAATCATACTATTTTTTCGATTCAAGTAAAGTTTTTACTTTCTTATTTCCATTGTATTTGTTCTCTTATATGACCCGGGCGTTAGCACGGGTCAATGATCTAGTACTATTGAATTGATTGATTGTTTGATTGATGTCCGCTATACTGGGTTCACGCACAAAACAAAATAAAAGATCAACATAAGCAAAAATACCTATTACTAAACTATTGAACGGGTGAAATAATAATAATAATAAAAAATAATAATAAAACAAAATAGGAATGGATGCCACAAACTCAATTATGAATTATGAATAAGAATGGAGAGAAGAGCGGTACTGTTGAATCGAAAAGAAAAAAAAATAGTATAGGTGTTAGTTCAAGGACCTGAAACAGAAATAATAGTATATGTGTTAGTTCAAGGACCTGAAGGAAAAAAAACAATTAGTAAACTCACTCGTAGGTGTCAGTTCCTTCTTATATTATATATATAAAAATAAAAATCTAAGCATAAGCAGAAGAAACAATATAGGTGTTTGTCAAACCTGAAGAAAGAAAAAGCTTAGATCAAAAGAAGGTTTGAGTTTCGGTTTCTGCTCAAAATATGTGATTATGGTGATTAACAAAATTTCATTTGTTTATAGTAAAGAAAAAAAAACTGAAGCCCTTTTTTCCTCAATGAAAAAGCTAATTGAATAACATGGTGCTAAAAGATTAGATAGTAACTAATTGAAACCTCTTTTCCTACAAAAAAAAAGAAAGAAAAAAACAGGAAGATTTAATGGATAGTATTGAAAGTATTATATGCAGTTTGTTGAGATATTTTGGCTACATAAAATATTAGAAATTAAATATAAAATTAAATAAAATATTTAGTGGATAAGATCAAAAGTTTGTTGAGATATTTATGTCAAATAAAATATAGAAAAATAATAAAAATATTGAGAATAAACGTGGAAGTGACACATGGCATAGAAAACCTTACTTTATATATATACTATTATTGATTCGTATAAGTTGTTCTACACACTACTTTTTGGAGGAAGTTGTCCACACATGTGACATGTCACTTTAACTTGTTAAGGAAGTGTTTGGTTTAACCGTGACTAAGATTGATTTTAATTAGAAGTTGGTTGAACTTGAAGTGATTTATTTTCTTTTTTATAAACAATAAATTAGTATTAAAGGGGGTACATAAGGTACTATTAGAATATAAAATCATTGCATAAAGTATTAGTATATTGTATATAAGTTAGAGATACTTGATGTGGTCAAGAATCTCATAAGCTTGAACATGAATGTTAAATATCTCATACCATGTATTGTATTCGCGCTTTTCAATATCTAGAGTAATTTTGACGAAGTTTACGATATTGTTGACAGTTAAAACATGATGAATAGTGCAAATACTTAGAGTAATTTTGATGAAGTATGTGATATTGTTGACAGTTAGAGCATGACGAATAGTGCAAATTTTCTAAATTCAGCTCATGTCGTAGATTTGTTGATGTTGTGAGCTAACCCCTTGTTTTGGGGTGGAAATAGGACAAATCGAGTTGAGGTTTATAAGGCCTAAGTCGGATCTTTGGTATGCAAAAGACTAATTTTCAAGGTTAGACCTAACCTTTTTAAAGGTTTGTTAAACCTCAAAAAGTTTATTTAAAAGCTTATATTACATTAAGGTCTAAAATCACCCCTTCTTCTAAAAATACCCCTTTTTTATTAAGTTTTGGAGACGATTTTCGTCAAATAAACGAAAAGAATATTGTAAACGTGAAATTGTTACAGAAAATAATAGTTAAAATGTTTATGGTCATATTTAAAGGAGCCGAGAGGAGAAAATGGATTGTAGAATTTCTAAGACCACTTACAATGATGGTGTTGAAGTAGCTTTTCAACGGTTGAAACCATTGCAATGTTGTGTTGAAAGTTGAATGCAAATGAGGTGGAAGAGAGAGATGATGAAAGCTTTCAACATGTTGAATGGGAGAATGGTGGGCCAAGCTGAAGATGAAGTGGCGCTTACTGATTGGCTTGTCGGATTTATCTCATCTTAATTATTTGAACTCAATTATTTTATTGCAAATGAAAAAAAAATTAATTTTTTCTTTTACCAAAATTCATGATTTTTTTTTTGTCTATAAATAGAGACTTGGTTCATTTGATTTGGACACAGAAAAAAAACCGAAATTTTCCACTATCTTAATATAATTATCTTTCTATTAACTTTTCTCTTAAAGTTTTAATCTTCTTTTTAGTGAAATGGATCCCAATAATAATCATTTTAACACCCATAATTCTTCTAATTACTCATTTAGCTATCAAAATCCCAACAATTATCAAAATCCAAATCAATTTTTCAACCAACGTCCTCAAAACATACCTAATTTTGATTTTGCACCAAATTTCAACCTTATTGTATTGCATTTTAAGTTAAGAAAATAAAAAGAAATTATTTAAATAAATTTTTTTTTTAAAAAACTAAAAAATAAATTGTTAAGTGTTTGTTATTTTAGTTTAATTATAATCGATAATTGCAATTTTATGTAATTATAAAAACAAAATATAAAATTAAATAAGAATAAGAAATAAAAAGTGATGGGGTAGAGTGTTGAATGAAAAACCATTGGAAGGTGGCATTTAGAATGGGAAAGGGAAAGAGTTTCCCACCATGGGAAAGTGTGTTTAAACCCTTTGATCAAATGAAGGAGCACATTTTTATCATAGACACTCAGTATCAGATCCAACCACTCATCTTCTACAACCCATCTTCTCATCTCTCTCTTTCATTCATTTTCACTAACTGTTAAACAAACCCAGAAACAAAATTGACACTATTATTAATATCTCTAAAAAATGATGTGATATACTCCAAATATTACACAAAACAAGTAAATAACTCATACTAATAATAAAACTATTGATTAAAATTACAAAACAAAAACTGAAAGTGAAGATTAAAGTGGGTCAGAAAATGGTGAATTCCAAATGCATCGCCGGCGAGATTCCGGCAAGAATTTTTTCTGACAATCACAGCCAACGAAGACTCCTATGGTCGCCTCCATGGTTAGTTCTATCATGGGTCGAATCCCTTTTGCAAGAAAATCGAATGGATCTAAGTTGCAAGGGACTGAACAACACCGCCGGAGAAAGGTCGCCGGAAAAATGGAGGTACTAACCATGGATGGTAAACAGTCTTGTGCTAATTAGTCTCTGGAAAGTCCACTCCTAATTAAAATGTTACATTTTTATATAGGATTCTATAATTCATTGTGGTGATTGATTTTTATATAGGAATCTATAATTAAGAGAATATTAGCTTGAGTTCCATAATGAACAGTTTAGATTTTGAAGTTTGCTTGTGGTGGTTTGGAAAAGAGGGAGATGAGTTATAAAGAGTTGGTGGTTAGATCCAGTGTTGACAGAGTAAGATAAGATTGTGTTCTTCATTTGATCAAATGGTTAAAATATATTGTCCTATGGTGGGAAACTCTTTCCCTTTCCCATGCTAAATGTCACTCCATTAGAGGGTAAAAGTTGAATGGGTGTTGAATAAGAGAGAAAAATGATGTGCAGTGTTGGAAATTGAAAAAGTGAGTGTTGAATTTTGTTGAAGGAGAAAACCATTGTAAATGGTCTAAGCCATTAACTATCTTCTAAAATTTTGTAATTAAAAAAAAAAACTATCTTCTAAAATGATTATGGTTGTATTTTCTTATCGGTATTTAAAGTAAGTATTACTCCTTTAATATAATAAATATTAGTATATTATTATGTCAACGTAAAATTTCATTGTTACTAAAAAATATTAAGCTTAATTGTAGTTTTGGCCTTTTAAGTATCACAATCTTGCGATTTTGATCCCCTATAAAAGAACAATAACAAATCAACCCCTTACGTTTATCCCTTTTTCACTTTTGCCCCCATATCAATTTTAACTTGTAGGACGATATAATATATTCTCACTATATCGGGTAGTCTATATTAGTATTTAAAAAAAAATGATAAAATAATTATAATATTTTTTTTGAAGGAACTGATAAAATAATAATAAGCGTGGGAACAGATTTATTCTTTAACCTTCGTAGACCCATCTCTAACAGACTTAACTGACTAACCGATTTATTCCCACCCAAATAGTTCACTCTCTCTTCATCTCTCTTCAGTTGCACCTTATCATATATAAGTCTCATTCTATAAATTTTTCGACTCATCTTCCATTTTTTATCTCACCTCTTCCAAATAACAAAACTCTGAAGTTTGAACTGTGCGTATTCTACTCTTCTTGATGAGTCTTTGTTCAATCTTCTTGATCAATGAAATATTCAATTTGTTGATCAAAATATTACGTTGATCAGTTTTTTTGATATTTGGTTTTCAATTTTTCTATACAAAATATTTTAACTTATGAATGTTTTGTAGGTGATGGAGAAATAGTTTCGATCCTCTATCGAAAAAAGTGACACAGCGGAAAAAGAACGCTCTTGATTTGTGATGGTGCCAAAATTCTGGTATTTTCTTTATTCATCTATTTCGTCTCATTCACCTGATTGCTAGAATATATTGAATATGTCGCATTAATTTACTGTAATAATTAGTATAAAGATTTGTTTATTTAGTTAATAAATGAAAAACGTTTGCTAGAATAGAGTGCAAGATTGAATTTGTGTAAAAATATTAGAGCAGTAGTTTAATAATGCAATTATATATACTTACATGATCATTGTTTGTAGGAATTCGGCAGAAAAGGTTTCATATGCGACAGTGAAGTTCTCAGATGACATGACCATGCATTCCTCAAGAGTAATGGATGTTGTTAGAGAAGTTCAAAAGGAAAGCTCTGAGAAATTGACCACTGTATTGCAAGAGATGGTAAAGATTAAAGAATTTTCTGATAATGCTATGAAGAATATCAACGAATATGCTTCCAATTTGTGAATCCTATGTTAAGCATGTAACTGCTAGTTAACAGGAATAGATATTATGTTACAGGTAGTAACATGTGGTGGATGTTTTTTTTAAGCTATGATTTCTTTTTTTTAAGCTATTACTTGTTCTTATAACTCAACAGTTACTTTTTAGTGTAATTTTTCTGAAATTCAGGGTATATTGTAAATTGATATGTAGCCCATTGAGTATAGTCTATGGGATGTGTTGAGTGGGTTCCGATTTGGTGGTTTGTGGTTCTGATTGTTTGGAGCCAGGTTCAGTGTCTTGGATTCGATCTGTTTTCTCTACACACCGGCGGTGTAGGTGTGAGCTTCCGACGTCGTCGGGAGGGCGTTTTGTTCTTGGAGGTTGTTGTTTTTTTTGTGTTTTTGTTGCTGTCCTTAGTCTGAGATGGTTTTAGGTGTTGTGTTTTTGTTATTGGTTCGTGTCGTTGTCGTCGTGTTTAGGTGCTCCAGATCTTTCGGCGGGCTGTTTTGTTCCTTGTTGTTTGTGTTTTGTGTCGTGTTTGTCTGTCTCCACCATTATGTCTCCATCATCGGTGGATACGTCGAGAGCTTTTCTCCGTACCTATGGTTTTGTTGTCAGCTGCCTGTTTTCTTGGTGTGTTGTGGCTGGTTTACGGGGCGTATCGTTGGGTGTCGCCGGTACAGATCAGTTGAGATATGCTGATTTCCCGGTTGTTGTTTCTGTGCATTCGCGTCGGTGCTCTTGGGGGCTGCCTTTGTTGGTTTTTTGGTTTTGTGATGTGTTTGTCGGTGGGTCGGCGTTGTGTTGTCGTTTTGTGTCACCGGAGTGCCAACGATGGGCTGTTTTTGTGTCGTTTTGTTTGGTTCTGGTGATCTCTTTCTTTTCTGAAAGTTACTTGAAAGGGTTTAATGCATAGACGCTTCGTGTTGGCGGTAGCTGCCATTCATGTACTTTCAGATTTTTGTGGGGGCTGGTCGTCGTTGTTGTGTTGTTCGTTTGTTTGCATTTTTTGTTTTTGTTCCGTGTTTCTTTTATGGAGAGGGGCTTGTGCTGCTTCCGTGCTAGTTTTTGGTTATTGTTCCTTCTTCCTTGTCGTCAAAGCTTCTGTGTGCTTTCCCAACCTCCCACTCGTCGTCGGTGTTTAGTTGGTGACGTTTCTCTAGGTCTGCAAGGGTTCGTGCAGTTGAGGTGGATCTGGTTCCTGGATGGGTGGAGGTTTTCTCTTCCGTGACGTTAGATGGTAAAGTGATCCAGAGGGTGGCGATGAAACCATGGTGGTGGTGCTTGTGATGGTTGATTATGTGGCTTGCTTTGGTTTGTTTCTGTTCGAGCTGGATCGATTTGTGCTACTGTTCCACCGTTTATGTCTTTGAACTGGGCATCTGGTTTATGGTGGGCCGAGTTTTTGGATAGATTATGGTGTCTGCTCTGGTGGTTCGTGAGTTGAGGGGTGCCTTTTTGATTTATGTCGGGAGTCTGGTGGGCCGATCATTATGATTCGAGATCGAGAACTAGTTTTTTGACGCAGGTTCTTTTAGGCTTTGTTGGTGGCTCCTCCGTCCTTCCGAAGTTGAGTGGTGGTCGCGTCTGATCGTTTGAAGCAACTTATCATTGTCGGCTGCTTTTTTGATCTTTGTTGGTGGTGTTGTATTTTGTTGTGTTTGTTGATTTTTTGTTGGGTGTTGGGGGTTTTTACTTTTTATTGGTGTAATACTTGGAATTTAATCCCCTATATATATATATATATATATAATATAATTTGCCATTAAAAAAAAAAGTATAGTCTATAATGTTTGTTTTTCTTCTTTTCATTGACCAGTCAAATTTGGCTATGGCTTTACACGGACACACGCTTTTAAATAGGTGCATAGGATAAATATTTTCTATAAAAAAAAGATAATAAATATTTTTAAAGTGTTATTGATTTTGTCGAATTTTACTTATATTAATCCTTTTAAGAGTGCAGGATGAAATTTCATAGTAATGCAAAGGATTAAATTGTTTTATACACTCCAATTTATTGTTCAACTAATTTTTACGTAAGTGTAGGAGCTTTGCAACTCTTCATAGAAGGTGGATAGTTATTTTTTGCTAGATTAATGGTCACAACATTCATTTCAACGGGTGGAGATCCTCTCATATTAAAGTTATGTCTTGTAAAATCTGGGCCATTCATTTTTTTTTTATTGCAAGCACAAACGTTTGTTAAAAAGAAAATTAAAGGTGGAGATCAGGATACACTTTGGTGGAATCTTCATGGGATAGATCCAAATCCCATTTTAACACATTATTTCTAACACTCTCTAATTTAATGAAATACACGTGGATTGTCGCACCACTTTCGTTCCACAAAAAGTGGTGAGACCCACACCATTTCACCAATTAAAGTGAGTGTTAGAACAAGTATGTTAAAATAAGTATTGTTGGTATTATTATTCTTTTCGCTATGATGCTAGCTCCATGCCTCGTTCGTTGTAAGGGTTGAAGTACTCTATGTACTCCCTTTAACACTAATTTAATATTTATTAAAAGATAATCACTTCACGTTCAACCAACTTTTAACTAAAGTCAATTTTTATCGGTGTAAAACCAAACATACGCTTAAAAAGTTAAAGTGACATGCGTTGTTCAACAACTTATATATAAATTATAAAGCAACAACCTTATATTTGATACGCTTGTGCCAATAGCAATCACCGCCAAGAGTCATAATGGGCCGAAGGAGAACAAGAGCCCAAAGCAAACAAGGGAAAGGATAGCTCCCATATGGACCAAGGATTACGTGATAGATGCTGCAAGAAAGGGGAGCAGGAATTCTAGAAGAACCTAGAAGCTAGACAGCTGTCCCACCTAGTAAAAGGGGATATTTTATCATTTCTATCTTTTATCATTCTTGTTGCAATTAGTTACCTCAACAGAGGGATCTGCGTAACATGTCCTCGTCAGATAGGGATAGAGAGTTTTCTTTAGGCTATAAAGATAAACTGTTTGTAGGAAGAAAATTGTTGGTCTGATATTTATAACTTCACAATGACACATGAAAATTACCTACAAACCTTCAACATTAGTTAACTACCGTTAGACTAACCGGCAGCAGTTAACTGCCGCTGGATCCAGCGGTAGTTAATTGCCGTTGCGTACTGTTAATAGTTCAGCCCAAAACTCTGCTTCCAGCCACTCTCTCATGTCTCTATCTCTCTAAAAATTTCAATTTTCACTCTCTCTCTAAAAAAAAAACTCTACCAAATCATCCAGATTTTTTCCACTAAATCACAAGTAAGTTATCACTTATGCTATTGTCATAAATTTTAGTTAGTATATATGTTTATAATTTTAGTTGTAGTTTAATTTTTAAATTTTGATTTTTTTTTTAAATATAGTTATGTGTAGATCTGAAATGCTATTAACAAATATTATGAATACTTGTTATAATAGAGTTATATTGCTTAAATTTATATTTTTTTTAAATTTTATAAATTTTTTAGGGTTTGATTTATTTTTTTTAATATAGTTATGTTGTAAATCTGAAATGCTATTAACAAATATTATGAATACTTGTTATAATGGAGTTATATTGCTTAAATTTATATTTTTTTCGAATTTTATAAATTTTTTAAGGTTTGATTTTTTTTTTAAATATAGTTATGTTGTAAATCTGAAATGCTATTAACAAATATTATGAATATTTGTTATAATGAAGTTATATTGCTTAAGTTTATATTTTTTTTGAATTTTATAAATTTTTTAGGGTTTATTTAGGATTTTTAGGGTTTATGTATAATTTGCACATCAAGTGTTTGATTAAATGTTTGAATGAGTTTTTCATTGATTATTTTTAATTTCTTATTGTGTAGATTTGAAACAATGGCCGGGTGGATCAACGTTCATGCACAATTCAACGACGGAGAACCTCAGAGGTTGAAGGTTCGGTGCCTTTGTGTAACGTTAAGAGGTCTCAAGGATGAACTAAATGAATTCAACCAATGAGTCAACCCCGGAGACACAAGAAGAGTGGAATACATTCAGTATAAATGTCCAACGCTCGACGAGGGGAGAGTATCATTCAGTTGGGTGGAATTAACGAACGACGAAAACGTGACGAGCATGTTTTGGGAACACAACATGTTCGAGTGGATCGATATGTGGGTAACGTTGTTGAGATCAACTGAATATATTATCAATAGGTTGGTTCCGCCAGAAGATCGTGATTAGGTAGGGAATGCACCTTCCAACTACAACAATTGTCTTTCATTGAATGGGGTAATTCAAACTTGTTAAACGGCAGGACTCAAACATTCGCTTGACATTTCTATTGTTCCTTTCAAAAGATTAAATTCTTGTTAGTCCGGTTTAAATGAAGGTATTGAAGTGTCAAGGAATGCACCTTATTCTTCTGACACTTGAATACCATGATTTAAACCAAGCCTAACAAGAATTTAATCTTTTGAATGGAACAATCGAAATGCCGGACGAATGTTGGAGTCCTGTTGTTTAGCAAGTTTGATTTTACCCCATTCAAGGGTAAGACAATTGTTGTACTTGGAAGGTACATTCCCGAATGTAATGTAATGTGATAACATATATAGTTGATTATGCATAATACATGTTGTTTTGAATGGAACACTAATTATCTTATTTATTCACTTTTCGAATTTATTTATTCATTACGCAATTTTTATTCGAATTCACGTTAGATTTAATCAGTTTTTATTCGAATACGCAATTTTTAATCGAAATTATTCAAAACGCGATTTTTATTCGAAATTATTCAAAACACAATTTTATTCAAAGTACCATAATGAATGTCAAGCAAAATGCGCGCGACATATAAAAAAAACATAAAAAAAGATCCAACACAAGTCAATCGGGTTGCCTTTACATTCATTCATCTTCCTCGTCACACAAGTCAATCGGGTTGCCCGCTACAGTCCTTTGGGCACTTGCTTTTGGTTGAGGACCAAAATAGCATGTCCTCCCGCTCCTCCTCAACCTCGACTGATTGTACACCGGCACCTTCGAATCCTTCTTATTTTTTTGGAACCACACAAACAATTATGTGCCATGTCATAAGTGATTTTTCTTTCTTCTTCTCATCACCTTGAACGTTACCTTGATTCTGAGACATATCTACATAAAAAAAAATTGCGATCAAAACCTAAACTAAACAAAAATGTCATAAACTCATAAAATCATAAAATCAAAACCTAAACTATCATCAAAACCTACACATAAACCTAAACCTAAACAATTCCTAACATTTTCTAACACAATTCTATTATAAACAACATATAACAAATCAATACAAAATCATCATCAAATCAAAACAATTTCTAATTTCTAACAATTCCTAATACCTAACAATTTCTAACAATTTCAAATACCTAGCAATTTCTAACAATTCCTAACATTTTCTAACACAATACTATTCTAAACAACATATAACAAGCCATTACAAAATCATCATCAAATCATAACAATTTCTAAAACCTAAATATGTCAAAAAAATTCCAAAAAATCTAACAATTCAATAACAAAAAACTGATGCAATAGGATTCAAAACACTTACTTGATTTTGTGATTGAAATTGACTTGGAATGACTGAATTTCGCACTTAAGAAATCCAAAAACGTAACAATGGAGTTTTAGAAACTCTTATGTCTGTTCTGTTCATATAAACAGAACGCAGTGGCAGTTAACTACCGCTGGCACCAGCGGCAGTTAACTGTTGCCGGCTTGCCCAACAGTAGTTAACTACCGCTGGGGGCGTTTTAGTCATTTTCATGTGTCATTGTGAAGTTATGAATGTTAGCAAATCAATTTTCTTGTAAGAATGAAAACACAGTGAATTAATATCAATCTTTTTTTTCCTCTTTCTCTCTTTTTCTGGAGCCTATCACTGCTCGAAAGTGACTTCTTCTTTCTATCCCTATCAATATTCCACGTGTAAAAATTTTATTAGTTATTTACGTACGATGCTAAAAAAGCCGAAGGTGTGTGACTTGCGGGTGAAGGAATTTGATGAAGTTAGCAAATTTTTTTCTCACACCAACATTGAAAATAAGGGCACAAGTTAACATTTTCCATAATTTAAAAAAGAAAAATACTAATAATTGTCTTTGGTCACTTTTTTGTTTTCCGGTCTTCTTGAATACTTGTTTAGAAGTCAAAAGGATTTTTTTAATAAAAAATATGTATTCAACACGTTAAAACTTTAAAAAGAAACAACTTTTATATAGAATTTATAAATTATTTCCTCTTTTAAATTCGTAACAACATAATCCTTTAAAAAAATATTGTGCACAAGTGCAGGCGGAGAAGAATCGTAATCATTGATCTTTGTCAGTGTGCAATCCGTTTTTTTTTTTTGTTAATAGATTTTTCGTTCCTCTAATATAATTTTGTCACCGGTCTTTCATTTTCTCAACAGAATTTAAACACCAAAGTCAAATTGTTTTCCAACAACATCCCCAGTTCCACGTGCTAAGTCGTCATTTTTATTTTTTTTTAACTTTCAGTCATTGTATTCTCTCTTTTTTAATTGCCTTAAAACTTGACATAAATTTTCCTCGACTTGTATATAGTCGCCAATAACCTTTTAAAATATCATTGATCTTTATTTTTCATATTTGTTTATCCTCTACGAGGTCTTTGATCTGTCAAATTACAAGATTTATCAATAAAGACACTCAAAACATATGAAGTTGCATGATTATGGAAGAAACTAAATTAAACGACTCAAATGAAAATAAGACAAAATGTTTCTCAACCATGTACGACTTCTCTAAATGAAATATTATTTATCTTCAAATGCAAATAAAATAACTAAAAACATAGCTTAAAACATTATATGATACCCCGTCATCACATGCTAGTAATAAGTCTCCTAAGCCTACTCTGGTTCAAGTCGACTTCCCACAAAAGAATAAAATCTCTTCGTTCATTCATAAATTTATTGAAAAGGTGGTGGATGTCGAAGGTGATGATCATTGTGGATTCCATATTATTGCAGACCTACGTGATATGTATGCTTATAATAATCTAATTATCTGTCTTGATATTTTACGTGAGCTAACTAGTGATTGTGACCGTTATCTCAGACTAATTAGGATACATAAACGAGGTCAAACACACTCTAACTCCTAATGAAATTTTCCCTGCACCTTAGGATAAATGAATGATTATGCTATACACGAGCTTTCTTATTGCACAAAGATATAAATGTATGGTAGTTCTCCTGACATAAACTTTTTTCTTTACACGATGCACTATCACAAAGAGATTGAACCATGTGTCTTTTACATGTGAATGATAAAGATACGAAAAATTTCTAAAAGTTAGCTTAAGATTATATAATCCGTAGCAAAAATAGAATTTCAAAGGGCGCGTGGAAAGGTCGGGGCGGGAAAAGAAAATTTCTTTTTTAGAGCTCTACTGGTTAATTGGGTTCACAGACATTAGATATACTTGTTTGGTCACAAGCCCAAATAAATATATTTGGACACACACACACAAAACCATAAAAAATAAATAAAAGAGAATAAAATTGAATAATGTCAATCGATATGACTAAATACTTTTTCTTAAATTTTTTTCATTTCATGTGAAGATGTGCCTAACAATATTGATTTGTGATTGTATCCACGAAAAGATTTACTCCACATGCATAGTGACAAGGGTGTTCATGCCTAATCAAATCCAATCTAATCTAATCCAATGCAAACTACATTAACCAAATCAAAAAACAAAAAACCAAACAAAACCAAAAACCAAAAATAAAAAGAAATCAAGATTTTAAATTTTAAATGGTTTGGATTGGTTTTCGGTTCGTTAATATAAATTGATCTAATCCAAACCAAAATATTTATACTTGTATATATATTATATGGATTTTTTTATAAATGTTTCCTTAATTTACCATTTACAATTTACAATTCGCGCACCTTTTCCCCACATCGCACGCACACTCACTCGCATAATCGCTTGTAGCCTTGCTGAACCGCTCACAGAATCACTCAATCTCTCAAGTTGCGCAAAATCCTCTGTCTCGATGAGGTAAGTGAATCACAATACCTTTTTTTTTTTGGAGCTTTTTATTTGATGCAATTCACTGCTATATTCTTGTGATCCTATGGGTTTCTGATTTAGTGTTTTGTATTCCCTTTTGCTTTTGTCATTTTGGTTTCTTGTTGTTCTAATTTACATTCATTAATACAATTAGTTGCACATGAAGTTGCAAGGAGGAAGAACACAACAACAAGGTTAGACAAAGGCTTTGGCCTATTGTAAGATATTTTGATGATTGTAATGTCTATGAGATACATATGTCAACAATGCATTATAGTAAACTGCGATTGGTGATTTGTTACGCTATTCCTTCAGAATACGCAAAGTATTAGATGACGCACTGGAAATCAGTCCTCAATTATCTGGTGCAAATTAACCCTATCAAACAATTACTTTCTTTCACAAGAATAAGAGTAGATGCTGCAGCTGATTTTTATTTACCTGATGAGTGTTGGGAATCTATCTTCAAATTCCTAATCAACGACTGCGAATATGAAAACCACCACCGCTTGAAAACTCTCTCAGTCGTCTCCAAACAATTTCTCTCTATCACCAACCGTCTCCTATTATCACTTGCTATCTATAATGCAAAAGGTTAAAAAATCATGAAAGCTTACTCCATGGAATAGAGGTTCTTTCATCAGCACTTTTCAAACTCCGAAAGGTTAATTTTGCTGATCATTACTACATCAACGATCAATTGCTTTTCCATATGTTCAAGAACTGTAAGCTTCTCGAAGAGGCAATCATATTTTTCTGTCATCAAATAACCAACACTGGTATTGCTTTTGCTCTCCGTGAGAGACCAACTTTGAGGTCTTTATTCCTTTCCAGTTACTTTGAACAGGAAGACCGTGCAACATTGTTTGCTGCAAGCCCTCAATTAAAGTCTCTCCGTTTTACTTGCAATTCATGGTTAAGAGATGAAAGCATCAAAATATTTGCTTCCATTTTCCCCAATCTGCAGTTGCTTGATTTGAGCTATTGCGATAACATATCTGAAGAAAGTATTTGTCAAGTTTTACGAAGTTGTTCTGAGATTAGACAGTTGAACTTAGCTCGTGATTCAAGAATGAAGCTGCGTGGAATGAACTTTGAAGTTCCCAAACTGGAGGTGTTGAACTTGTCACATACAAAAGTTGATGATGAAGCACTCTATGTGATCTCAAAGAGTTGTCGCAGGCTTTTGCAACTGTTATTGGAACGCTGTTGTGATGTCACAGAGAAAGGAGTAAAGTATGTGGTAGAAAACTGCACACAACTGAGAGAGATCAATTTAATGGGTTGTGATAAAGTGCATCATAATGTCGTGGCCTCAATGGTATTATCAAGGCCTTCATTGAGAAAGATAATTGCTCCAGCTCGTTATTGTTTCAGTGACAGAGAAAGGGAACTCTTCTCGCGTCAAAGATGCCTTGTTTGCTAGCATTCTCAAACTACTCTGATGTGCTGAAGTTTAAAACTCTTAAATGTAAGATATTTTTTTCTTTAGATCTCCTTGTTTGAGAAATTACCTTTTTTTATAAATAATCTAACAAACGTGTATTTGCTCATCTGTGCATGATAGTTGCCTAAGTAATTGTGTAAATTTTTATACAATGATAGCAGTTGGGTGTTCTAAGACTGGACACACATGTGATTTGAAATCAAGGACATCATTGGCTAAACTGAATTAATTAATTGACCACTGGATTATGTAGATATATATGGATATGATCGTCTTTGTTGGTTGGAATTGGAAAGATAACAATTTAGCAGTCAAACTTTATTTCTATTTTGATTAAACTTGCAAGCTGTGAATAGTTGCTATGATTTGGTGTTGATATTATTCTACAGATTGAATTATTTATTATCCTCCATTTCTTTAGAGACTTGAGAAAATATTATCTGTGCTTTTGAGCTCATTTCATGTTCAAGATTAGAACTTAGGATGTGTGCTTGAATAGCTGAAGTCCCTGCTTTATCTCATATCGCAGCTAAGGTGCAAAACAAAATGACATTTAAATTAAAATCTGACACTATTTTTAAAAAAAAGGAGTGAAGAAAACAAGCACTGAAGACTTTAAAATATGATCGTCATTACTTTAACGGGTAACGAATGGTACTTTTTCTCCTACTTCTATTCCTTCCCATGGAGGTTGTCCGCATATTCATAGTTTTTATTAGTCACTGTGTATGCGCGTTATTTATTTGTGTAGAACACACACCTAGGAGCACCCCTTCCTGCATATCCATACAAGACCCGAGTAGGCGGGTCGAGGTCCTACGAGGTACCCACTACTCGGAGTACCCTCTCAAAAGGAAAAAGATGTGTCTGTCAGGTTCGGTTCGTCTTAGTTGGGTTGGGCAGGTTCGACCAGAAATGCTATGCTTACGCACAAGACTACCCCTCTTCCCCAAAGCTTCGCGGGGACTACTTTACGACGGACGACCGCCCGTAGGGGGTTTACTGCACAAGGCCCCTGCAGAGGAAAAGCTTTATCCCAGCAAATAGAAGATGCTCAGCTCCGCACAACATAGGGATTAGCACGCTTTCGGGAAGAACATAGAATAGTAGAGGATCCTATTAAACATAATTTTTTTTCCCGCTGAAGTTGTATAACTTTCGAGTTATATCCATACATGGTGGAGGGTCTTCAACATCATGGTCATACAGATGCTTATAGGATTATTGTCCTTTTCGAGTTCCCCAGGAATTTGTGTTTTGTTTTAGAGAAGGGGATACATGAAGATGACAACGTGTTTTCTTATTAGAACTTGTTGTATTTGGTATTATTGGTCATGGTTGCCTAGCTGAGGTGACATTGCTGGTCATAATCTATAAGAAACATTGTTTGTAGTTTTCTTTTATTATCGCTTGCAAAAAAAAAAAAAATGTTTACATCAGGCTGTATCATCACTGCATTCCAGAAAAGTTTAATTTATAGACTCAATATAAAAATGCATCATAGGTTATTGTGTTGTTTCATTGCCTGCCAGTGGTGATGTTTAAATATGCTGCTGATTTAAGTTGGTGTACTCATGTTCATATTATAGAGTGGTCAAAATCTAGTTTGTTAGACTCATTTTGAGGTGTTTCATAGTTTATTTGGTGAACTGAATTGAAATTTTTACTTCTTTGACATGAGGGCAGAGATTCAAAATCCGTTGGAAGACATTTGAAGGACCTAAAGGGAATTAAAGATGCTAATGCAACTTTGATTTGGTTTTGCTGAATTGTGAATCATGCTACATTAGGGGAATCTTGCAGATGTGGATGTGAAAGAATTTAGCAGGTGGCTAAATCATTGTTTGTTGGCATATAATACTTTCTGGAGTTTCATATGGCTATTTGATTTTAAAACCTTTCTCACTTAGGTGTTTTTATTTATGTACTTCAAATTCAAACTACTACTAACACTCTAGTTTTTACGATATTAATTATTCAAGTTGAAATCATATTTCATTAAAATCATTCTTCTGGTGCTATCGATATGTTATGCTATCAATATGTTATGCTATAAGAAACGAATTTGGGTTTTTTAATATAGCTCTAATTGATTGTTAGTAAACCTTTCGTTTAAATTGGGAGCTGCGGTTTGTCCAGTCAAACTTCTTATCTGGACGAGCCTCATTATCAATGTGATCTTCTAATGCTAAAAACTTGTTCCTAACTTTTTGTTCCCAAGTCCTACCTTCTTTTTTAATACAAAAAAAATGTTTATTTAAGATACTACTTTTGATTATTTAAAATTCCACCTTCCATGTAATACATGATTGTAAATTTGAGCACCAAAATTTGCATGAATGTAAAGCTAATGTCTAATACATTCACTAACTTGATAAAACACATCTTTTAGCATAATCTGGTTTGGTTAAAGTATGAACATAAGGATGGTAAGAGAGGTTTGGAGATATAATCAAGATTAGTATCTTGAACCGGTAAGCTTCCTTCAAATTTCTCTTACCTTTTAAGCTTCATTCAATTTCCTTTATATCCCTTATCTGAGTTTTTGAAGGTGGTTTTCCATCATCAATCAAGCCATAATCCTGCCCAATTCAATGTGCAGATTAAATTAAAATGGTGAAAAATATGTATCCAAATCAATAATAGACAGTTTAGTATCCACTGTAATTCTTGATATTATCTTGTGATACACAATTTAAGTACCCTGTAATTACATTTCACTGTTTAGTATAATAATATATAATGGAATGTTTTTGCATAGAGCCACCAGGATCAAAGACATTATGAATTTATAAAAGATGGTCAAACTCTAGGTAAAATACTTGCATCGATATCCACTGCAAAATAGATTTTGGTATATCAAACTTGAACCACTCTAATGCATTTACACGAAGAAAGACATTCAACCTTTAGACTATGTTTGGGCGTTGGGTTGGAGAGGAAGACTTATTTTTCATTTCTAAATTAAAGAAATTATAAAATGATTCTAAACTCAATTAAAAGGGTGATAGAAATACTAACGAGAAGATATAGGCTTAGCCCTCTAAAACATTCCCCTCCAAAATCAATAATAGACAGTTAGTATCAAGTAAATGGCAGATATTTCGGTGCTTGGATACCTCAACTTTTGCATCACCACCGCAGGTAGATGTAGCTATAACTACCTGCTTCGAGTTTACTGTTTTTTGTCCTATCTCGGACGCATTTCCAGATAGGCCGAAAGTATAATCTTCTTTGTTAAATTTATGGTGTGAAGATCATAAAGATATGGGGAAAGTAATTGCTGAATTATCAAGTGGAGATGGCCTAGCCAGTATACAAATTTTCTCTTGGAAGAGTTGAGACAAGTAGAATGAAACTTGTTCACAGATATAGATACATAATTATGTAGTTCTGGATGTAAATCTAATCAATTATCTTATTAGAATGAAGTGAAAAAGCATGATATACACAACTATAATTCTATTACAATGGATATTCGTTGATATATCATTTTAATACAAGTTGGAGCCATTAAGCAGTGGAGTAACAAGAACTAAATCCAGACCTTTACTAGGATGAACAAAGAAGATAGAATTGGTATGAGCTTGTTGTTGTTGTTGAAGTGCAACTGGAATTCGATCAGGAGGCATGATGATAGGAAGAAAAGAGAACGAAATATGAAGCAAATGTGGTGGATTAACGATGAAAACAAAATCTTGATGTTGAAGTAAGATTGAAAATCAAAGAAAAATAGAGAAATCACAGAAGAAGATCAATCTTCGAGAAGAAGCATGAAACTTGATGAACACGCATAAATGGCGGACTGAAGCATAGTGGCGAAGCCAGAAAAAAGAGTATGGGTGGACCACAAAAATAATCTATAGTATATAAACGGAAAATTATGTTTTAATAAGCATTAAGGACAAAGTTAACCATAAAAAAAAAATTAAATTAGATATATAGCTTAAGGAGAATGCTAACCATTGCCCTTGGGGCATTGGATAAAGGGATAAATTTAACTTTTTAAAAGTCAAAATGTTGTTGAAACCAATGCAAACATGCTACTTTTGGCTTCCTTAACCATTGCCCTGAGCAAGACCCATAGCTTAAAAATGCAACATAATTATCTACACATTCAAGTGACTTAAAAGTGTGATAGTAGCGTATACTGAGATGGAGAAGAAGGTGGGCCACAATGTAATTTTATTTAAAAGTCAAAGATATTTTAGTAATTTCCCATATAAAAAAATTCAAAATTTGTTGTGGGGTGGGCCATGGCTCACCCAAGCCCAAGAGTGGCTCCGCCACAATGTGAAGCGTAACAAACTCTAACTGAATCGCAACAACTTCTCTCTCTCATAGAGAATGATACAGATACTAACTACAAAGAGTATGTATACACAATGCATTCTATATGTTAGCTTACCATGTACAACATATATTGGATAGCTAGTTCTATTACCTAGCAGATTACTTGCTGCCTAAGTAACTGCTTCTAACTGTTTCTAACAAAGTAGTCTTAGTGTTAAGTTCATGGTGCAATAAGGAATGTGAATGTGTAATAGTAACGGTGATGAGAATTGTATCCACCATAGTTGCTTTTGGTGTCATCATCAAGGGTCGCTTGGAGACACAATCAGAACATCAAAGCCTCCCCGTCAAAATACTATGAACTCTCACAAAATACAGATCAGAAACCAATCAAATCACGAATCTCACGACAATTGAAGTTCAACCAATATTACAAATTCAAATTTCACAAGTTAATTAAAAAACAGCGACGGAGACCTAATTGATGCATTATAAGGTCAGGTAAGTTGAATTGAGCTACGAAATTTAATTTTTTTTTGAAGATGAATGAAGTAGTATTCCTGGTTATTTATGTATGTGTCAATTAACAGGAACTGGATCATATATTAGAGAGAAAAAATTGTTTGATCAGTGATAAAAAGACAATAACACTTTTTGTTTAATAAAACACTATTACATTATTCGAATCTCCCATGCTACATTCCTTCCAAAAATTGATCTGTTGCAGTTAATGTGTCGAGCAATTATACAGTCAAGATTGTTTAAAACATTTGTTGCAGTAAATATGTCAAGCAATTATATGGTCAAGATTGTTTAAAACTAATTGTGTAAATGTGTGATTTGAACTGATCGATCCTAAACTAACGACCTAGGTCGCCTATTGCGTGTAACTGTGTGATTCTCCAACAGTAAGAAATATGGGTTCATTTTTTCCTAAATAGATTCTCCAACCTCCACTCTCTTCACTTCACATACCACTTCAAAGTTAACCTCAATATGCTTCTCTGCCAAATCTCTGCTCTCCCATTGAAGAATCTCACATCACTCCATTTTTTTTGTCACTATAACCTCTTTCCCACGGATGGGCTGCTAGTTTTCTCCAAAAATATTACAACTTTGACCTCACTCACGTGTTCTGGCCTTCAATGTCTCAATAGCACCTATTTCCCTTTCCTTGAAGAACTCAACATTCCTTCCCCCAGATACTTAATAGATAATGAAAGCTTACTCGATGGAGTAGAGGTTCTTTATTTAGCACAAACATATGTTAAACAGTATTTGGTTTTTATTGATAATATAGTTCTTCATTAATTCTTCTGGTGCAATCAATATGTCATGATATCAATTATCAAAAACAAATTTGGTTTTTATTAATAATATAGTTCTAATTTCTATGAGCCTCACTGTGAAGCACAAACATTTCTCAGATTAGACGTGTTCCAGTATCAACTCGTGACACCGACACGACACTGGCCCATTTAATAACTGAATTATGAGATTTTCTCAAATTATCAGCGGTGTCGGCGTGTTAGTGTCCGTGTGTCCGTATCTGTGCTTCATAGCTCATTATCAAGGTGATCTTCCAATGCTAAAAAATGCTTATTTAAGATACTACTTGTGATTATTTAAAATTTCATCTTCTATGTAATATGTGATTGTGAATTTGCAAGTGCCAAATTTGTTGATGTTACCGTTCTTTGTGCTGAAATTAGTAATGTTAGTATTTTAATTTCTTAATCTGTGAGTGCCAAGTTTGTATGAATGTAGAGCTAATGTCTAATACAAGATAAAAAGTTTGAGTATAAAAAATTAAAAACATAAAAATGATCCAAAAGCCAAAAAAAATACGTATGTATAGCAAATCAAATACAACAAAGGTTACCAAAACGACAATAAAACCCATCAAAACGACATTGAATAATCATCACGATGATCAAACGGCAGCGTTTTTAGAAGCTTCAAGATCAGCAGCTTTCTTCAAAAGATTCATCTCATCATCATCTTCAAGAACCATCTGAATAGGCGAAGAACCCAATCCATCAGCAATAGCAAGCATAATCTTCTTCATCTCATTCTTAAACTCCTCACGATCAACACTTCCGCTTCCATCGCCATCGAAAGTGTCGAAAACAGAGTCATACAGGCGCGTGAGCTGCTCCGGCGGGGTTGTTACGTCGATACCGAAATGAGATTCGATTAGTCTCATGGATTCGAAAGCTTTGCGAAGCTCGGCGCGTGAAAGAACGCCGTCGTTGTTGAGATCGAGAGAGGTGAATTGTTTGTTGACGCTGTTTGTGAAATGTGTGTCGTCGGCGATGAAGTCTCGCACGGTGGTTCCGTCGATTATTACCACGCCCATCTTTTTCTCTCTGTTTGTGAATAAGATTAATTGATTAAGTTCAAGTTATACTAATTTGAGGCAATTTGTTAATAGGATATTACGTTTTTTTTTTTTGGTTTCAAAATTGACGCGCGTCGCAATTTGTTTGATTGTATGTATGCGTGTCGTCTTTTCCTCAAATCTATGGACCTCTAGTTTTTTCCACAATGGGATAACTTGATTTTCATTGTTGAATAGAAATTCTTGTTCGAAAGCTAGGCCTAGGGACCATTTCTCTTCTTATCTACTTCTTTAGTCTTTATATATAAATACCTATTTGACATTATTTTTTTCATAAATGTAAATCCTTTTTATTTTTAAATTATTAGATGCATTTATTATTGTTTTTCTAAACATACCCTTAATTAATATTACTAACTTGTAGTGAAATATGAAAAGTCAATTTTAATACACATATGAACAAATGACAATTTGGTAATATTAACACATAAAATAGACACATTAATTACACTAACAACTTCTCTTAAAAAATGTGAAAAAAGCAAAGGGGGCTAACATACAACGACGGAGAAAGTATTTATCTTAGACCATTTACAATGACAAAACATTTCAACACCCATTTTTTCAATTTCTAACACTCCACGTAATTTTCTCTCTTTTCCACCTAATAATTCAACACTCATTCAACTTTTACCCTCTCCAATGGTTTTTCATTCGACACTTTACCCCACCATTTTTTATTTCATATTCTTATTTAATTTTATATTTTTGTTTTTATGATTACATAAAATTACAATTATCGATTAAAATTAAATTAAAATAATAAACATTTAACAATTTATTTTTTAAAT
>Ga0228710_1004475_pt1 | contig 22067 bp, 13 predicted proteins | sample MedpolnodulmetaG_FD_177995 | JGI IMG/M metagenome (GOLD analysis project Ga0228710, IMG submission 177995) | Root nodule microbial communities from Medicago polymorpha collected in Santa Monica, California, United States - pink nodules | ecosystem: Host-associated > Plants > Roots > Nodule...
CCGACAATATGACGACTTTGTATGTAAATATCCAATTTTATTTATAAACTTTGTATCGATATTGAACTAGTTTACTTATCTTCATTAGAATATTTATGTAGTATTTTTTTTTGTTATTGCAGTGATCTCTCCCACAACAAGCTCAATGGATCGATTCCTCGTGGTGTAGTCTATCCACATCTTCAAAGATTGTGAGAATTTACATAATCATATCTTAAAATTTCTAATCTAGCAAGTTTCCATTTCGAATCTAGCGAGATTTAGTCTGGTGCAATTCTTCACATAATGGGTTAATATTTTGTTTTCATCGTCAAAAACAGGCAACTAGAGGACAACTTACTATCTGGGTTTATCCCTGCTACCATATGGCAGAACATATCCTTCAGCAAGAAGGAGAAACTTATAATGTAACTTCTAAATCTAAATTATTACAGGATAATATATTTATGGGATTTACTGTTGTAAGTTGATGGATTGAATTTTGATTATGTTACTTCTAAACTAAGTTAACTATATATGTGTTTTATCATTGCAGTGATCTTCATAACAACTTGCTTTCTGACATTTTTGGAGATTTGAATCCCCCAGGAAATGTTACCTTAAGGTATGTTCAGTAATATATTCCATGCAACCATATTATCAAATTCTCTCTCTAGTTCAATTTATGTTACCTTATTTTCATGACTATATTGTTGTTAATTTTTATACCTTTCTTGTTACATTTATCATTTAATTTTTTTATTGTTTTCTTCCATTAAGGCTTTATGGTAATCCTGTATGCAAAAAGTCGAACATACAAAGAATTGATCAATTTTGTGATCACGAAGAACGTGACGTAGATGAATTAGAATTTTCAAACTCAACTGTCTGCCCCATTCACTCTTGTCCAGTAGACAATTTCTTTGAATATTCACCCTCACCCTCATCCTCAGTTCGTTGTTTTTGTGCAGCACCTCTAAGAATAGGATATAGGCTTAAAAGTCCAAGTTTTTCTTACTTTCCTCCCTATATAACCAGTTTTGAATCATACATAACTGCGTCCTTAAACCTAAGCCTTTATCAGTTATCAATAGATTCTTATGAATGGGAAAAGGGTCCTCGTCTTAGAATGTATTTAAAGTTTTTTCCTTCATACAACGATTCTCACACATCATTCAACATAAGTGAGATCATTCACATTGGTAGCATCTTTGCGTCATGGGGATTTCCTCGCACAGACTTTTTTGGACCATATGAACTCCTGAATGTCACTCTTCTAGGACCTTATGCAAATAGTAAGTTATCAATCTCAACAATTTAGTATTAAGCTTTAGTTTATATAATGTATTCCCTTTATTGAGTTTCTCTGATATAACTTTCATTTTATTGTTTTAGTGATTATTAATACAGAGGGTGGAAACGGAAAAAAAGGCATAAAAGTTGCGATTATAATAGCAGCTGTTGCTAGTATTTTAGCAATATCTGTAATAATCATTCTCAATCTCCTACTTTTTAGAAGAAATCTGAAATACCAGCACTTGATTTCCAGGAAGCGTATGTGTAAGTATTTTAATGCTTTCTTATGGTATTGCCAATTTGATTAAGCTTTGAAAAAACACATTGATTTAAATGGATATCTTTTTTTGCAGCCTCTGATATATATATCAAGATAGATGGTGTGAAATCATTCACTTTGAAAGAGTTGACTCATGCTACTAACAAGTTTGATATCTCAACTAAAGTTGGTGAAGGAGGTTATGGAAATGTCTATATGGGCATTTTATCTGATGAAACAGTGGTTGCCATTAAGCGAGCAGGTGAAAATTCATTACAAGGACAAAAAGAGTTCTTAACTGAGATTGAGCTTTTATCAAGGTTACATCATCGAAATCTTGTCTCCCTAATAGGTTACTGTAACGAAGAAGAAGAGCAGGTATATAACCTAAAGCTAAGCTTATCTTATGTATATCATATTGCAACTAATTTTATCGAAGAAGTTAAAAGAAAATGTGAAAAAATTTGTTCTACAATGTATAATTGTTAAGCAATTCCATACCATAGGATAAAGATTAATCTAACAAGTCATATATTTAACAACAAATAAAAACTTCCTATGCATCTTATTTTAGTTTTCTTGGAGAGACCTCAAATACATGCTTACGCCAATCCATCAAGTGATATCTGTAACTGATTTTCAAAATGCACATCTTATCCTTTTGTTTAGTTAATCTTATACCACAATATCATCTCATATACTATTTTTCTTGGTTTAGATGCTGGTTTATGAATTCATGCCTAATGGCACCTTAAGGGAATGGATTTCTGGTAAGGAATCAAATTTTAGTATTGAAATTAGAAATGTCATATATATTATAATAAGATAGATATTGGTTCCTTTATGTTGGTTATGAACATGGACCTCTTTACGATTTTCATATTCTTGCTCTCTGCTCTCAATTTTGTTTTTTTTTTTTTGCCAAAATATTGTTTACGCTCGTGCAAAGTGGAGTATCTTCCTCGACTAATGTTTGAATTTTTTATAAGTATTTCAAATATGAATTCTTGCGACACCCCAACTGTTAATATTTTATGCTTGATATGCATTTACTAAGTCTGTTGAGGGAGAATGACATTCAAAGTATTGTTGTAATTTCAATTTTCACGAAATGGAGGTAGTAAGAAAACATGATCAATATGCTAGTTTTGATATATCTGGCAGGTAAAAGTAAAAAATGCAACAACGGCCTAAGTTTTTTCATGAGATTACGGATAGCAATGGATGCAGCCAAAGGCATACTATATCTGCATACAGAGGCTAACCCTCCTGTATACCACAGAGATATTAAAGCCACCAACATACTCCTAGACTCAAAGTTTACAGCTAAAGTGGCTGATTTTGGATTGTCACGACTTGCACCAAACTCAGATGAAGAGGGAAATGTACCTAAGTATGTGTCAACAGTTGTGAAGGGAACACCGGTAAGTTTGCTTAAATTTTTTTGGAAATGATTTCAATTCCGATGTTAAAGACTTTAAGTTGTCTTGCAGGTTCCTAAACTGATCGATATTTTTAGTTAACTGGTTATTCACTTCTAAGTCATTCGACCGATACCTTTTATGCAGTTTTGACAATTTTATTAGCTTATCCTTATAATGGTGTTTACAAAGAGTTCTTACACACACTTGTGTTCTTTTTTGTCCAATTAGAAATATGAAAAGTAGGTTTGAATATACTAACTACTTTGTAATTTTCCTGCAGGGTTACCTGGACCCAGAATATATGATGACTCATATGTTAACTGATAAAAGTGATGTATACAGCCTAGGAATTGTGTTTTTGGAGCTTTTGACCAGCATGCATGCAATATCACGTGGGAAAAACATTGTCCGTGAGGTACATTTTTAATTTTTTACACTTTTTTTCCTTATTTTAAGATAATAAAACTTCTACTCACACTTGGGTTCAAGTCCATAATTCTCAAGTTTGTAGGTTATGCGTAATTTCATAGTAAATCCATAGTGAGGTTAGCGATTCTCGTTAACTTTACGTGGACGTGCCGCTCCTAATCTAAATTTTTATCCATAAAAAAGGATACATTTGTATTCTTGTATATGTCTAATTTAGTCTCTAAAATTGTAAGCTACTCCCAATTTAATCCCATAAATTAATAATATTTCATACTAGTCCTTGAAATTGAAAACCGTTGATTATTCTTTTACTGGTATGTGATTGAGAATTTTCAAATTCATAAACCATTTTCAAATTTCGTTAACTTGAGACACTAAGTCGGCATTGTCAAACAACACTCTTCATTTTCCTACCAAGTTGAAAGAAATACTACTGCTTTAACATACTCTTATGTCTATTATGGTATACAATTTTATTTCAGGTTAATTTGGCTTGTCGATCTGGCATAATAGATTCCATTATAGATAACAGAATGGGCGAGTATCCATCTGAATGCTCAGACAAGTTCTTAGCTCTGGCCCTCAGTTGTTGTCATGACCATCCAGAGGAGAGACCGTCAATGGTAGACGTGGTGAGGGAATTGGGAGACATTATTGCCTTGGTACCTGAAACTGAAATTAGTTTATCAGATGTTTCTTTCGATAATTCTGGTAAAATGGCACCCTCATCTTCATCATCATCAACAATAACATCAGGATTCACTATGACAAGAATGGACCAACAAAACATGTTCTCATATGTGTCAGGAAGTGATCTTGTCAGTGATATCAATCCTACTATTGTTCCTCGTTGATGCCTTACTGTTGTTCTTGCTTAAACATACTTTTATGTCTATTGTCGTATATAATTACTGTTTCCCTTCCTACACGGGACTTTGTAAATTTTATACTCATGTAAACAAATTTTCTGGCAAAAAAAAGAAGAAAAATTGATATATCTACCAACCGAGTTTGTGTGGTTTGTCGAAACCTAGAAGCTCATACTTTTTATTTTCACAATTACAAAGATTACTACAATTCGTGAGGTTGAGTAATTTTAAAAATGTAGGTTGGATCCTCTCCTTCTCCCTCCTTCTCCATTTTGTGTCTTTCTCTCACTAAATTTTAGAGAGAAGATCAAGGAGAGAATGAGAAGATCCAAGTCCTTAAAAATGCAACAATGCAGATAAAAATTCACAGAAGATGATAAAAAGCTGATTTGATCATCGATATGAGAGTAAAAAAATGGAGTGATAAGAAGGTCGAAGGTGCGATCTTCATCCTCACATAATTCATGATAGATCAAAATATCATCTCTGTTAGCACATCATTCAATTTCTTACGGTGCAAGTAAAATAGATAAAGAATGGTGGATGAAAGATTGATGATGAAAAATCAGAGAGAAACAAGGAGAGATTTCAACGAGTAACACAAGCCATAATGCTTGCAACTTCAAAGATGATTATAAGACCCGAGAAGTATAAGAATGCCATAAACAAGGAGAGACTTCAACGAGTAACGTAAGCGCAACGACAGTGGAATTTATATTATTACACATTTTCCTTAATGATATATGATGACACTCTGTCATTACTAGTTTTGTAGACACTTTTCATATAATTTTTAGGGAAATTCATCAAGTTTACGAAGCTGAAGGCACTCAAAAATGAAGATTTCAAATTGCCAACACAAGTTCAAATCGGGCGCCGAATTTAGTCATTCGGGCGCCGATTCTCAGGCACCAAGAAGCTAGTTTGTCACGTAAAAAATCGGGCCCCGACTAGCAGAGTTCGGGCGCCGATTTGTGACTTCCAGGACACGTTTTACTGCACTCGGGCACCGAATAGATGGGCTCAGGGGCCGAATTTGACTTGCCTATATATTAAAAAGAGCGTTTTTGACCTAGGGGTTCACGAATTTTGAGACCTAAAGCATATTTTGGAGCAGAGACTTTGGAGATCTAGTGGGCAACCATCAAACTAATAGTCAATCATCCATTACATGTATGAATCCTTCTTCTTATGTTAGTTAGCTTATACTTTAGCTATGAGTAACTAATTGTCTGGTGGTTAATCCTGAGATGAATCTGATGTAATCCTATGGGAACCCTAATTTGTTGAACTCCTTTGAATTTCAATGAAAGTTTAGTCTTTATTCATATTACCTTGTGTTTAATGCTTTCTGTATGTTTATCATCGACTACTAACCCCAACTTTTATGAATATGCAAATTGATCATAGAGATTGAATGACCACTAACCCTGGCTTTTAACTCATAACTAGGTAATAGGTTTAACCTAAGTAATCAAGCTAGAGATAGATCATTATTAGGTTATGACATAGGGATTAACGTTCTTTTAATACCTCCAATGGTTTCAAATTCACTTAAGACATTAAGGGGTTGTCACTTGCGGGGAGAATTCTAGGTCAAGAGATTGGGTAGAATCACTAAGTTAATCTGTTGTGAAACTAAATAATCATTTATTGATCTAGGAGTGCAAATTACCATAGGAGAGTTTCAGAGGATTCGAAGGTCTTAACCATACTTCTCTCAAATTTTCTAAAACCAATCTTTTATTGTTTTTAATCCGTTTATGTTACAAAACAACTCAATTGCCTAGGGCATCAATAAAAATTTATTACATCCTTTTTAATAATGAAATTGCTAAGTAGAAGTTAAATACAGTCCTCGTGGAAACGAATTATTATTACTTCGATTGAATTTGGTTCCCTTGCCAAATATCCATCAATATACATTTCAAGTAATGATATGTTTAATTTTCTTTTGAGCTCCTTTAGTGATGACCTTTTTTGGTGGTGGACGCATAGAGGTCGTCCTCGGCAAAACAAACTATTGAAATTATTTTTTGATGTGCACCTTCATGTTGTAATCAGCATCCTTGAACCGGGCCTACAATATGTTAAAAGATCTGTCAAGTGGAATGTTACTGAAAATTAGGGGGAAAAATGCCTTGATTTATGTCTTGTGACCGTTCGGATTATATAACCTGAAATGTTAATGCACATTTATGATTATATAATCCGATATACCCAAAGGTCATTCTACTAAAGTATATTGCATGGGGCTTTAATAAAGGTTCAGATTATATAACCCGAACGCATTTAGGACCGAAACAGAATGCAAAAATCCTGGGTAGAACCAAACACAGTTCTTATAGATAAATACATTAAGCAAATCCCAAACACAATATTTAAGTGATGAGTTCTTGGGGTTTTATTTCCTACCAGCTGCCGAGTTGCACCTACTGATTACACGGGTTTGTACATGTGCGGCCTTACTCTCCCAGAGTCTGAGTTTATTCCCCTCCAACTGTTGAGTTGCAACCTTACATCGGTGTTTCTACACGAGTTAGTAGGGAGATACACTTTCCCACGTAGAGGTACACGTGGGTTCTTACTCTCCCAGAGGTATTTGAAACAACGACGGATATTTGGTAGGGGTGGCAAAAATACCCATGTGCAAGGGCACCCGTGGGTAAAATCTGTCACGGGCACGCGACAGGTATCCACAGGTACAATAAACGTATATTTGACTAACCAATATTATATGGATACATACACGGAGTCAATTGTACCCATACCTAATAATAAATTAAGTAAATTACTAAAATATCCTTATATATCTTATCTTATCTTATTACTTAAAGTTGCTACCTTATTGAAGAAAATTTTACCGCTCACCTAAGATTCCTCATTAGAGTAATGCTAGCAACAATATCTTTTCAACACTTTCTTAAACACTCACTTTTTTATTGGTTTAAATCAAGGTAGGTCTCACACATTGGAAATGAGTTTCACTTAAAGTGGTGAGACACGTGTAACACCCTAATTCCCAACGTTGATTTAATAAATAATGCAAATAAATGTAAACAAAAAGGATGTTACACATACTCATCAACCATTCCTTCAAATAAAAAATAATACGTCATATTTCTGAGAGCGAAAAATACTTCATAAAATAAACATGTCTAAACCTCAATCATCATTGTGAAAACTGTCATAAAGATTTCAAATACTTAAACTTCATAAAGTTAAACATTCAACATTTGACCCCAACCCTAGTGTTACAGATCAGAGCACATGATTATTCGACTACGTAAAAAGTTAGATAATAACTACGGAAGTATATATTCACAATTCTTCATCATGTTATACAACATTATTTACTCATCATCATTATCATAACTTTTCAGTTTTAAAACATTAAAGAAATGCACATATCACTCATACTACATCAAAATTAACACATATCACATTTACCACATATACACCTAACATGAGACATATACAAACGCACTTCGTTCCTAGACCTATATGCATACCGGTACCAGAACCTATCGTCTTTATGATGTATGGCAGAGTTGTGTTACTGATCATACACCCGTCTTTCGTCTTTATGCATTATGTTATGATGCATGCAGACCCACTAATCATCATACAACAAATATATCATCAACACATCATTCAACATATCATCTTTAGAACAATTAAAACATCATCGCCATTTTACTTGTTATTATAGAACAAGTACGTCTTTCATCTTCGTTGTTTCTAAATACATCTTTCGTCTTTATTCATCTTAAATACATCTTTCGTCTTTATTCGTCTTAAATACATCTTTCGTCTTTTTCAAAACTCATTTATTTCATCATTCTTCATCGTCATATAAAAACTAATATTTCTAATTACCTTCGTCTTATCCCTTCACCTAACATCTTCATTACTTTAAACTACTTCACCATTCTACTTGTTCATTTTAGCTCTACACCTTACCCTCTACAACGCATCTTTATTCTTCGTCTTAGTTTTAAGCCCTATCCTGACCATTACCTTCACTTATGAATTCATATCTTCATATATCGACTCATCTTCTTCACCGTTAACTGCCTTAGGCGACTAACATCATATGCTTGTTTGACTTAGGTTTCATACTCTTTAATTTTAACTTATGTTATTAGACTCAACCTTTATTCTAAGATTCTTATATTACTTTCGTCTCTTGTTTAAGAACCATTCCTAATATAATCCCATTTTCTAAGTTTAGCCCTTATATTCTTTCTCATACATCTTACCGTCTCTTAATCGATTCATATTCTAACTCACGAATCCTTCTACCCACTCCGTCACTGATTCACTTCACACTTAACTTTCTATCTTCGGTTATATTTCATCACAACACTCCCCTCGTTTAGATATGTGGTTTAGGGATCCTTACATTTACTTTAGGTGCTAACGGCTTCCTTAAATTCACTATTACTTTCATAGATGTTTTCGATTCCACTAAATGGATTGTGTTGAAGTTTCATGAAGATCGCAACATGACCCATTCACAGTATTATAATCATAACTCAAGTTGTAGAAGTCTAAAAGGAGTCAATCCAAAGCCACATGAAAGCTAACATTCATATATACATTTTTCATGAAAGACCTAGATCCAATTCGGTACAGAGAAGGGTGGAAAAAATGGTTTTCCTGAACCCTGGCAAATTGCATAACTGTGCTGACCCCTGTGTAGTATACTGGATATTACTCAAGTTATATATATCTACATAGAGTCCCTCTAAAGCCATATTAAGGGTCCGTTTGGTTCGAGAATTTGGAGGGGAGGGGAAGGGAAGGCAGGGGAGGGGAGAGATTTTAACGGAGGGGAGGGGAGGGGAGGGATTTTAAATTTATTTTACTGTTTTACCCTTAAACGTAATTAAATAAGGATAATAAAGTAACGAAACAATAACAGTATAGACAATGGAATAATGGATTAATAATAATAGGGCTGTTACAAGTTATTCAAAAACAAAACTAGGGTTGTTTCAAGTAGCAATAAAAATTGTTACAAGGAAAAATTGTTAATAATATGGAATAAAAGTTGTTACAAGGATAATATAACCTAATAATTCTTTATTTATTTTTAAAATTGATTATTTACTTTAATTTTCTTTAAATAAATTTATTTCATTACAGAAGTTAGAATAAAGGTAAATAAAAGGAGGAGATATTAACTAACCTATAAGAAGATAAGAATAAAATAAGTTTTCATTATGATCCACCATTCGGCAATTCCGTTGATTTTTAATAGAGGGACATATATTGTGTCAAAAGTAATTTTTATCTACTCTTTGTATTCAATATTATTCACTTGACAAGATAATAAATCTGGAAATACATTTAATAATCGTTTTTCAAAATGAAAGAACAAGTTTTCTTTCGATCTCTCCATTAGTGCCTTATATTTTAAAAATTGTGTATTTAACACATTAAAACAACAAAAATTTGTGTTAAAATAACAACAAAAAATTGCTTTTCATATTCTAAAATTTATCAATTATTTATCTTTTTAAATCCTTAAGGAATTTCATCTTTTGTTCCAACTTTCAGTACGATTCATCTGCCAACCTCTTCACATCGAACAATTCACTTCTAATTTAATTAATAGGGTCAAAATCGCTATTTTTCAACAAGACCAATGCTAGCAACACTCTGTTTTGAGCACTCTCTCTAGCACTCACTCTTTTATTGGGTAAAATCATTGTATGTCCCACCACCATATGTGGGTTCCATTTCCAAAGTGTAGGTCTAGAGTGAGTGTTAGAGAGAGTGCTCAAAAGAGAGTGTTGTTAGCATTTCTCTTTCAACAAACACTTACACATCGCTCCATTTCTCTCTCTCAAAAACCCTCATTCGTTCATTTTATGACTCTTCACTTCGCAATAGTAACGGTAAGTGTCTTCTTAGTCAGTTTTGATATGTTCAACATGTTCCCAATTAATGCTTCATTTTGCATGAAATTGCATAACACATTCAAGGTATGTATTTTACCTTTTCCATCATAATCAAAACCTAACTTCACTTTTAATTTTCAATACTTATCACTGAATCGCTTCTAACTCACTTGCAGGTTCTGAAACAATGAAACGAAGAAGAAGTAAATACAATGACAATGTAAAAGAAGATCGCCTCAGTGATTTACCCAATTGTGTTATCCTTCACATACTCTCTTTTTTGGACACCAAACACGCCGTTCAAACTTGCATTCTCTCCAAAAGATGGAACAATCTCTGGAAAAATCTTCCTACCCTTATATTAAATTCTTTACACTTTCTGACTGTAAAAAAAAGTTTAAATAAATTTGTGTCTCGTATTTTGTCTCTTCATAATGCGTCTACTCCACTCCGCGCTCTTGATTTTGAGCACCATGGTACAGTGGAGCCCCGTCTGCTCCAACGGATTGCCAAATATGCTGTTTCACATTATGTCCAGCAATTAAGTATCAATATCAGATTTGATATTCAACATTTTCCAACTTGCTTCTTTTCATGTCACACTTTAACTTCTCTCAAACTTGTTATGAGGGAACATTATTTCCTAGTTCGCTTAATTTGCCAGCATTAGCCACCTTGTCTCTAGAGTCATTCACTTTTTGTGTTGGCGATGATGGTTGCGCTGAGCCTTTTTCGGCATTTAGTAGTTTGAATAGTTTGATCATTCGCCATTGTAAAGTTCTTGATGCACACAACCTCTGTATATCAAGTGCTACACTTGCCAATTTAACTTTAGAAACAGTTCACTATCAATATGGCAAAATCGAGTTATCTACTCCAAGTCTTTGCACCTTTGTCTTTGTTTGTGCGGGGGATATTCCTGCTCTTAAACTACATGGGATAGAGAGCAATCTCTCTTCTGTCAAACATGTTAAGATTCATGCAAGCATAGGGTGTATTGATGCGGATAAATCGTTGGTTCTTTTCAACTGGCTGGTTGAACTTGCTAATATCAAATCTTTGACAATCAACGATAATGCTCTAGAGGTACTTTCAGCCAAGTTTGTTTTGAGGAAATATTAGTTAATTGATTTATAATTTTCACTTCTTATCTTCTTAGTATGATTCCTTTTCTATTTTTTGTCAAAACAAACACGACGTGCATTATATTGATCCTGATTCACAGTTATCCTTCATTGATTAGGTTCTCTCCTTAGTTCCTGATTTATTGAAGGTTGAGTTCCATTCCTTGTGTAACTTGAAGTCACTTAGAGTAAAAGTGCACATACCGTCATCCATACCTAATGGAACTTTGTACTTTTTGCTTCAAAACTCACCCTCAGCAAAGGTTGAAATCATAGATTGGCAAAGGTAAATATGCATTCAACTTGTTGAGCACAATTTTTCTGGTTTGGTTTGGTTTTTGCAATGCAGTTAGTTTAGTTGTTGAAAGCGTTCCTTTGTAAGCTAGTCACTATTATATGTGCCAGTTTGAACTTGAATATGAAAAAAATGCAAAGATGTGAAGGAATTATATGATTTTGCTTTACTGTCATATTTTTTATTAACAATGGTTCTTTTTCTGCATGTTATACTTCTAAGCTTTTATTTGATGATGAACATTGACACTCGGATTGTATTTTTATTTTTGTATTTAGCTCTAAATTGGACCGATTTTTCTTTACTCACAAGGTGATCTGATTTTCATTATGGTTTTTAGCCTTTGTGGGGATGATGCGATAATCTTATACTTTCAGATTGATTACACTAAGGGATTTCATGATCTGTTCTTATGATATTTATTTATTTTGTGGTCCATATCAGGGGCTCCCATATTTTGAAGTACATAATGTTAGTTTTATTGAAACAGTTTCATTGACTGGATAAGTAGTAGTTAGCAATCTCTCAAGTTATAAAGCAAAATTTTGTTTATTAAACCACATTTTGGACCATAAGCATCTTAGGTTAGTTGATCAGACATTCAAAATCTGGTTCATGTTGTTGTCCATACATTGCTAAATAAAGTTTCAAAATCTAGAGTTTTGTTATTGATAAGCCAATGACAAGCACACTAGTGGAACACTCTTTGTTATCTTGATTGGTTTCCATATCCCTAATTAAATTAAAATAAAATATGAAAGTTAAAGCCTAAGACTTGGACAGATCAGATCCATTTACATAACGAATACTCTGGAGTTTTCACTCATTTTTTTGCTATTCCTATTTGTTTTGATTGATTGGTATTACTTAGTTTGTTTAGCTGATTATTTTGTATATACTTTTTGCAATAATAGTGAAGATTTTAAGTATACATCTAATATCTAATTTAGACTGAGGTTAAATGAGAATAAACTTAGCAGTTAGCAAACTTGGAAAATCTTTCTCTTCTCCTGCTGTGGGTTGATAAGTGATTTGGGGATTTTTGGCCTTGCAAGCTTTTAATTATCAGTTATGGCTTTTAGTTTTCTCAGCACAAATTTCTTATGATTTTGTCATGAAGTGTTTTTGAGCTTATTTTGTAGAAGCTACAATAATGATGAAAGCCATTCTGACGATTATATAATTATAAAATAGATTTTTTCTTTTTCTTTGATTCTGGAGGCAGATGTATTTGAGTGATGTTTGTAACTCTAGTTTTCATGAAACTCAAATGTTACTCTGACATTTATGCTGTAAAATATGTTGATTTTCCTCTGAGTCTTGTAGATTGGTTAGAAAATATGTGATTCAATCTACTATAGTCCCTTTTCATATATTCTAGGAAAATATAGCAACCCCCTTTCTATATTAGAAATTGTGTGTAATTAATATATTAGAAATCAAAATATTTGACTTTTGTATAAAATAATCTCTTTTTATAGAATTCTTAAAAAATGTTCACAGAACACTCATTAACAAAATCGATTATATAATTATACATTAAATTGGTAGATATACAAAATCGATTAACAAAAAGAAAAAAAATCTTTACAAAGTGTCACATCATCACAATACTTATATAAAAATAAGGTTAAATATGTTTTTAGTCCCTACAAATTTACAAGCTTTGAAGTTTAGTCCCTACAAAAAATTTATTATTTTTAGTCCCTATTTATATTTTATAAGGACTATTTTCGAGGACTAAAAATATCCATTTTTTGTAAAAAAAAAAATTAAAATAGAGACTATTCTTACAAACTACTAAATTTTGAAGGACTAAAATAATCATTAAAATTTTATAGGGATTAAAAGCATCTTTATCCCTAAAAAACAATGCAACCTAGATTAAAGAAAGAAAAATTTGATAGATAGATATAGTCAAGTCACACTACTAGAAAAAGCAAAATTAGCGAGGGAAATTAGTGACGGAAAAAATGAAATTTCTCACAAATTCCTTGGTCGTAAAATTTAGTGACGGAATTAGAGAAGGATTTCACGTTTTCCCTCATTAAATATCCCTCACCAATTTTTGTTTTTTAGTAGTGTCAAGTGAATAATTGAATGGCAGCTGAGTGTTAATTCAGTCGGTCTTATATCATACACACTCGAAAGTGACGTTGAAAAGAAAAACAAGACAAATATCATACCAAGTTCCTCCAAAAAAAAAATAGAGAAATGATATTTGAACATACAACAACTTTTATGACAACTTCTCTCTCATACTTACATTATATTTTATTTTATCTCTCTAATGCTTTGATTTCGGTATAAATACCAACATTTTCTTTGTAAATTATGGTTGTCATAAAAGTTATCAACTAAATTGGTTGCTCAAATAACACTCCTCAAAAATATATCATACCAAGTTTACATAAATATATTAAAGGGTTTTGCTATAAGACACCTTTTATGAAGGTGTTTTTTAGCAAATTATTCTATGAACATTTGATAAAAGACACCAACTAATTTTTATGAAGGTGTTTTTTAGAAAAGTTATAACTAAAAACTGAAAATCTCACCTTGAAGTGTGAGTTGTTAAAAGACACTTTCATGGATGGTTTCTAGCAAAACCCTATATTAAATATATAGTTCACATTTAATATTTTCTTTACAAGTCATTTTTGCTTCATTATATTAGTCAAGTCAATGGCAAATAATATCCAATAGTATTTAGCAATTGGCTAATGGAAGAATTCTTACAAAACAGACGTAATATGGCATTTTTTCTTTTTTGACAAGACGTATAATATGGCATATTGTCTAGGACTAATTTGAACCCTGAAATTATGATGCTCGTTAAAATAGCTCATAGGGTCTTTTTCCATCCAGTGGAACATATGACTAGTTGGAATAGACTCGTAATGTGGAATTAGTCTTATTTTATGAAATTGCGTGTTGGTTACTTCCTACTTTCTTAGTTTCTTTTCGAAAAAAATCTTTCTTTAAATATAATCTTATTAAACCATCTGATAGAGTCGTTTTTTTAGAATTGCGTGTTGGTTACTCCCTACGCTCTCATATTGTTGTTGGCTGTGTCCTGTGGAGTTAGTCCTTATTTTATAGAATTGCATGCTAGTTACTCTCAGGGCTGGCTCATAGCCCGTCGAGGCTGGTTTATGCCAATGGACCTCAATATTTTTTGTGGCTCAAAACATATTTTTTTATATGTAAGAAACGTAATTAATATTTATATAGAGTTAATACAAAAACATTTTAAACAAGTCACAATGCTTCGGTGGCGTGCCTACTAATAATTGAGTGTGTGGATGTGGATTCAACTCTCCCACAAGAATGATTTTTTTTAATAATTTTCTTTTCGGTGCCTTATTCAGTATTTTGGGGCTTAAAATTTAAATTTTTTGTCAATCCTTAAAAATTAAAATGGCCCTGGATACTCCTTACGTTCCAAATTATTAGCTCATTTACAAAAAAATCTTACCTTAAATATAATCTTATTAAACCAGCTCACGGAGTCGTTTTTTCAGCCTTTGGAACACATGACTAGTTGGAATAGAACTTGACTCATACTGTTGTTGGCTTTATACTGTGAAATTAGTCCTTATTTTACGGAATTGCGTGTTGGTTACTCCCTATGTTCTTATTAGTTTCTTGTAGAAAAAAGTCTTTCGCTAAATATAATCTTATTAAACCATCTCCTGGAGTCGTTTTTTTACCCTTTGGAACACATGACTGGTTGAAGTAGAACTTGGCTCATACTGTTAATGGCTTTGTCTTGTGGAGTTAGTCCTTATTTTATAGAATTGTGTGTTAGTTACTCCCTACGTTCATAACTATTAGCTCCTTTAAAATAGTCTTAAATATAATCTTATTAAACCAAAGTCATTTTTTCAGCTTTTGGAACACATGACTAGATGGAATAGAACTTAACTCATACTGTTGTTAGCTTTATCATGTGGAATTATTCCTTATTTTATGGAATTGCGTGTTGATTACTCCTTATGGTTTTAATTATTAGTTTCTTTTAGAAAAAAGTCTTTCTCTAAATATAATTTTATTAAACCATCTCATGGTTGCTTTTTTTAGTCTTTGGAACGCATGATTGGTTGGAATCGATCTTTGATTATACTATTGTTGGGATTTGTCTGATGGAGTTAGTCCTTATTTTATAGAATTGCGTGCTAGTTACTCCTTACGTGCCTAATTATTACTCCTTTTAAAAAAAAGTCTTTCCTTAAATATAATCTTATTAAACCAGCGCACGGAGTCATTCACATGACTAGTTGGAATAAAACTTGACTCAAAATGTTGTTGGCTTTATCCTGTGGAATTAGTCCTTATTTTATGGAATTGCATGTCAATTACTCCTTATGTTCTTAATTATTAGTTTCATTTAGAGAAAAGTCTTTCTCTAAGTATAATCTTATAAAACTATCTCATGTAGTTGGTTATTTAGCCTTTGGAACACATGTCTGGTTGGAATAGAACTTGGCTCATACTGTTGTTGGCTTTGTCCTGTGGAGTTAATCATTAATTTATAGAATTGCGTGCTAGTTACTCCTTACGTTTCTAATTATTAGCTCCTTTAAAAAAAGTCTTTCCTTAAATATAATCTTATTAAACCAGCTCACCGAGTCGTTTTTTCAGCCTTTGAAACACATGACTAGTTGAAATAGAACTTGGCTCATAATGTTGCTGGCTTTATCCCGCAGAATTAGTCCTTATTTTATGGAATTGTGTTGCGTTCATAATTATTAGCTCCTTTAAAAGAAAAAGTCTGAGGAAGCAAGGGCCTCTGATACTATGTTGCCTAACACTAACTTTGCATATGAAGTTTAAAATCTGAGAGGCTATCATTCCTCATGCTTTCTTCTTCCACTATTACATAGTTGATATATGTGAGTGTGGAAAGGAGTTTTACTGGGTTGGAGAGAAGAGACGGAAAATTTCATCTCACTTAAGTAGACTTATCTCAAGTGGGTCCAAGGAGAAAAGAGACGGGATAATTATCGGTGAAACGAAAATAAATAATTTTATCAAGAAAATATAAGATAAATAATCTCTTTTTTAATAATAATCGTCACTTTTAAATTTTTTGCTAGTCACAAAATAATTATCATTTTAAAATACTAATACAATATTTTTTCCCTAAAAAAATACAATATTTTTTTCATTAATATACCTTTATTTATTGAATTTTATTCCAGTTAATTATTCCACTTACTACAATTAATATAATATTTTAGTATTCATTTTGGTCACATTTATAAGAAAAAACCAATTTTTTAGATTTATTGAATAACTATATATATATAGACTGGATGCATTATTTTTCAATGAGACTCAAAATTTGTTTTTGTTTATAAATGTGACAAGAAGGAATAAATACCACTAAAATAAATTCAACTAAAAATTTTCTTAAAAAACGTGCACAACCCAAAAACACATTTAATCTCAGACGAAAGAAGGGAATACTCAAACAAAAACATGTGACATATAGTTAACATAGTTAAATATTAAAAAATTGACAAATATTCCTTAAAAAAAAAAAAATTGACAAATATTGGTCACTAATACAAATATTTGACACTTATTTATTAATTTGTCTAATCTTAAAGCAAGTCACTTAGCAATAATACATAAAATAAAGGATAAGCATTATATTTTTTTTTATAAAGATAAGCATTATATATATTTCTCAAAAAAAAAGAAAGGGATAAGCATTATATATAGATAAATATCATGAATTAGTCATCATATAATAAGTTCCCCGCAGATTTACATTGCAATACTTTCAATATTTTTTGACATTTCATTCATCATAAGCTACCTTCTGCAGTGAGACTTTTCATCTCCTTAGTTTTGTTTCATGAATTAATTAGTTTACTTAAGCAGCAATTAACAACTGTTACATACCTTTCTGTTAATTTAGTTTTCACTGTTACTCATTCAGTTTTTGTCTGAATTGTATGATGTATGTATGTATATAACTGAAAATTGTTCCTTACTATGATTCAATGTATTGTTTGGTGTATTTCTAGGGAATATTATGATGTGGGCTATAAGAATTCATGGATATGCCTTGGCTGTTTCATTTTGTTTCAGCATCCTCATGACAGCCTCACAAAAAACAGATCCTTTAGAAGGTGATTTATTTTGTATTAGAAGAGCTTATAACAATCTGAATCTTTCTGGTTCATTTTGTTTTTTCTGTCCTGTGATTTTAGAATTTAGGATTTAAATTTCAGTTCAAGTTGAAAAATTAGGGAGAGGTTTGTTATCTTAACGAAGGTTTTCACAACCCTTGGTGTTGTTTGGAGAATCACTGTCAAATGCAGCTCAACCACAGTGGCAAAGACATAAAAAATCTATTGTGCATGTTTGACTTCACTTTTGTAGGTGTATAATTGATTTTGACATATTTGATTATGCGCTCGAGTAGAATTGATCTTGACTTGAGAATTGATTCTAATTTGAAGTTAGAATTTGGATCATTTGCCTCTACAATTCATTTTTACTCTCGAAGTGCGAAAGATACGTATATTTCTATTTGGGTACATACAAACATGCATGCATACATTAAACATAACAAAATAGTAAGTTTACTCAATTACTGTAACTCACCCTTTCATCATTGACTACTCTTTTTACCACGTCTTTACTTGGTGTGAAACTATTTTTATATAACTTACCTTTCATCATCTGCTCTTTTTACGGGATCCTTACCCGCTGTGAAACTATTCTTACATAACTCATCTTTCATCATCAGCTCTTTTTACTGAGTCATTATTCAATGTGAAACATTTCTTACATAACTCACCTTTCATCACTGGCTCTTTTTACAGGGTCCTTGCCCGCGGTGAAACTATTCTTACATAACTCATATTTCATCATCGGCTCTTTTTACCGGGTCATTATTCAATGTGAAACATTTCTTACATAACTCACCTTTCATCACCGGCTCTTTTTACGGGATCCTTGCCCGCTGTGAAACTGTTCTTACATAACTCATCTTTCATCATCAGCTCTTTTTACTGTGTCATTATTCAATATGAAACATTTCTTACATAACTCACCTTTCATCACCAACTTACCGAGATCTTACTTGGTTTGAAACAATTCTTGTATAAGTCACCTTTCATTATGGGCTCTCATATGTTGATTTTTCATTCCACAAATTTACTATTTTCTTTTGCCCCCATTTTATCATCCACTTGTTGACTTTGGTCAACTAACTTTTAGATAGAATCGATTTTACAAAATCAATTTTTGTTGCCGCAAAACCAATTCATTTAATGTCGTTGCTCATATCAATTTTGTTAGGCTTAAACACACTTTTAACTCCTTAAGTTTCAAAAAGTAACGATTTTGGTCCGCTTTTAAAAAAATGGCAAAAGACACCCCCCTATTTAGCCTCTTTTACAAAATACCAATTTTGACTGGTCAATCCTATGTGCCGCGCCACCTGTGTGTATTTTGAATTAAAAAAAATAAAAAATCCACTTATTTATCAATTGAATTAAAGAAATGAAAAAGGAAAGCATAACCACTGCACCAGCCAATTTTTTGTGATATTTTACTTGATGTTATTGATTATATATATATTTAACACGACCAAATGCCACTTCAATTTACATTTTAATTTGTATTATGTCTTTCCTCAAAAACAAAGAAGCGTATCTGCTATCTCTCATTTTTTTTATCTTTATAATATATTCTAAAAGTAAGTGTTTTTATTATTTTTTGATCAACGTGTTTTTAATTTACTATGATATATATGTGTGTTTTTATCAAATAATTATGTCATAGTAGATGAACTTAAATTTAAAGAAAACAAATTTCATAAATCGTCTTAAATTATCTATTTTTTCTAACATTTATTTGTGTTATGCTTTTCTATAGACCGGGTCATCTTATTTAATACACAGATAAAAAATTTATAGAGACTGGGTGGTACGACCGAGTCATCCGATTCTTTCATGCGGTTTGACCAGTGACTCAATGGTTCGACCAATGACCTAATGACCCACTACCTTTACCGAGTCGATGACTGGTCCGGTTTTTAAAACTATGCCTTCATCTCTCTCACTCTTGATTTTCTTTCTTATCTTCATCCTTATTCTTCTTCAAGCTTATAGAATCATCTTCATAAAATCATCAATTGAAGCAAAACCCATAAATCAGATATCTAACACAAAAACAATTCCAGATTGAGATCAAAATCGGTCTTTTGCAAAAGGGGTTAAACATGAGGGGGGAACTTTGGTAATTTTTTTATAGGGGTCAAAATCGCAACTTTTTGAAACTTAGGGGGTTAAAAGTGTGTTTAAGCCTTTTTTTTAAAACTCTTCTTGGCAATTATAAGTAAGCCTTTTTTTTAAAACCCTTCTTGGCAATTGTAAGCTTTAGAGAGAAAGATACTATGTGTTCTGCAATTCATTTCATTTCATTTTTTTCCTATGCTAATATCATGTAATTTGATGTGGCATTTGAAGTTTTTAAACTCAAAATATACTTGGTCTAATTTTGGTATGTATGCAGTAAAAGCACTGATAGACATCAAAAAGAGTCTGATTGATCCAAGTGACAAACTGAGGAATTGGAATAAGGGTGATCCATGTGCAGAAAACTGGACTGGAGTTAGGTGTTTTGATAAGAAGGGTGATGATGGTTACTTCCATATTCGAGAGCTGTATGGCTTTTTTTATCATTCTGTTTTCTTTTTGTTTTGTATTTCAACTCAATTCAATTTTTTTAAATTAGTATGAGTTGCCAGTGTACAACTATTTTACACATGCATCAACTATTTTTCGCCTTCATTAAATGATGTGGCAACACATCATTGAATGTATGTGTAAAATAACTTTACAACGTCAGTCTATAGTACTCTAATGGTTAACACTAACTTTTTAAATTGTTTTGCTATTGAATTTTACTTAAGCTACCTGATGACTTTGAACCTCTCGGGAACTCTAGCACCGCAGCTTGGTCTGCTCTCCAATCTTGTGATAATGTGAGTTTTCTCATTTTATAAAAGTTTCTGAACAAAAATATGGACGATTCTATGGTGCACAAGTGAGACGAATCTTGCATCATGCATAAGCTAGTTTCCATCATTGGATCAGTAAGTAAATCTTAACATCAAATTAAATGAAATTTGATTGACTTTTTGATCTAATGATGGAAACGACACTTGTGCATGTTGCAAGGCTATTTTGCTTGTACATGTCAGACAAAACCCAAAAATACATGTATGAGAAGGATTAATGGTTATGTGTTATACCATTCTAATATCTTCATTGTTTTATGCTTGAAGGAATTTTATGTGGAACAATCTGATAGGCACAATACCAAAGGAAATTGGACATATTACATCATTGATGCTCTTGTAAGAACCTTACCAAAGAGGATGAATTATTAGTATTGTTTCATTGATTTGCTTTAGCTTATCTAATGATGCAAGAACTTGTGAGATTGTTCGAGAGAGACGATGGAAATAGCTTATGACATGTCCATAAGTTGTTTTCAACTTATTCAGACATATTTTCTATGCAGGCTCTTGAGTGGAAATAAATTATCTGGTAGTTTACCAGATGAGCTTGGCAACCTTACAAATTTGAATAGACTCCAAGTAGATGAAAACCAATTGTCTGGTCCTGTGCCAAAATCATTTGCTAACTTGGTCCTTATTAAACACATGTAAGTGAATCTCTAAACCAAACGCATCGTAAACAAACACTGAGTTGGACAACAATAATTTATCTGCTTCATTGTTGTTTTTTTTTACCTTGGCAGCCACATGAACAACAACTCATTCAATGGTCAACTTCCATCCGAACTTTCAAATGCATCAAACCTTATTCATTTGTAAGTTTTGAAGCCAATTTTGAGCTAGAGTTGCATCCTAGGATGCATCTCCAAATTGACCCTTTCTACAAGTTTCAATTGTGTCTGATTATTGACATGACTTACAGGCTTTTGGACAGCAATAATTTTTCTGGCTATCTTCCACCTGAATTCTCCAAGCTACAAAATTTGGCAATACTGTATGTTAATAATCATATTGTAGTCTCTTTATTTTGTTTACCATTCTTAATGATTCTTTGATCATGCTATGCAATAGTTAACAATGCAATGCAATAGTTAAATTAAATGACTAATCCTGTTTTGGTTTGAAAATTTTAATCTTCTTGAATTACTTCAGCAATAAATTATTTGTAGTCTTTTATGCACTCGCCTAATTAAGAATTTTACCTGTATACCCCACAACCATTTTGCATGCCTGTATATATGGTCTTGTGTGTACTTAAGCTTGGCCACAACAGGGTTTTGATATTTTTCTTGTTTCCTTACAGCCAACTTGATAACAATAATTTCAGCGGGAATGGAATTCCGTCCACCTTTGAAAATCTTTCGAGTCTAGTAAAACTGTTAGTACTCTATGCCCTTTTTTTCCGCTTTAATTTAACATAGGATGTTACAAAAA
>Ga0228710_1004476_pt1 | contig 22066 bp, 17 predicted proteins | sample MedpolnodulmetaG_FD_177995 | JGI IMG/M metagenome (GOLD analysis project Ga0228710, IMG submission 177995) | Root nodule microbial communities from Medicago polymorpha collected in Santa Monica, California, United States - pink nodules | ecosystem: Host-associated > Plants > Roots > Nodule...
TACGAACAGAACAGACTCTGTTTTTCTAGACACTTGAGAATTCTAAGATATGAACTATTGTAAGAATTCTCTAAGTTGTTGATGTGTTTAAGTTTGCGACGTTTTGCTCAGAGAGTATTGGCCTTTTCTTGTTGTAGTGTTGTGTATTTTTCTTCAAGTCTTTATCCCTATTTATAGAGGATTTGAGAGACGTTGAGAACTAGCCGGTACATCAACTTGTCTTGCTTGAAGCTTTGATTCTTTGCCATTGATCTTTTTCCTGATTTGATAATTGTCCTATGAAAAACTAATTTCAAATCCATTCCATTTGAAACGGAACAACGTCTGCAGCAATATTACTGTTATTCTTGTCTTGGTGTGGAGACAAGTTGCAGAGATGGTGGTTGCAGAGGCATGCGCAGAGTTAGTGGTTGTACACTTCGTACATTGTACTTTGTCAACTCTGTGAAGTGGCTTCTGATGAGATACTTCTGATAACCTTGCTTCTAATGACCTTGCTTCTGATGACGTGTCTTCAGGAGCGCTTTCTTCAGACGCATTTCTTCAGACACTTTTCTTCAAACGCTTTAAGCTTCAATAAAAATTCCTTTGCTCTTTGACTTGTTCAATCAGAACCTTTTATGAATAGTGCTTTGATTAAGATCCTGTATACTTCAACAAATGTTAAGCATATCCAATTGATAATTTTAATACCTTGTTATCATCAAAACTTAAGAGGTGATTTTGCGAAACACCCTTTATTCCAACAGTATACAATTTTCCAATTTCAAATTTCAAGGCGTTTTGATATTATAGTATACTGATGGGGTAAATCCGCAAGTGCACGGTTTACCGAAGTAGTAAAAAGAAAGTATCGTTCCAACAGGGAGTTGTTCAATTCAATTAACTTTTATTGATGATTAGAAAAGAGTTTAGTTTAGTTGAAAAGATTGGATTTTTAACGGTTGAAAATAATAATAAAAAGGCACCTTGGGATTATTGGTTCATCTTGGTGACAAACCCTTCACAAACCAAACCCTAAACCTAAACTTTATATTGTACCTACTTTCTAAAGACAAGTTTCTCTTAAGCCTATTATATCTCCTTTCGGTTTCAGTGAGTGTGTTCCTCTAGCAACCACGCCTATTCTCATGGTTAATTGCTATTAGAATCCTTGAAGAACGAAACTTTAGTTGTTTCAAGGTTTGCTAGACTATACTCATGTTTCGCAATCCTTGTCTAATTTCACTTATTCCAATATCAAAACTTCTTCTTTCGATGCTTCGTTTTGATATTTGTGATGATGAATTAACACGTACTAACCCTCCGCTGTCGCTTTATTAGTTTGATACTTGTTAATTCATTATAAAAACGGTGAAATTAGATTAGAAATTAGATTTATATAAAATTAGGGTTTGAGGCTTGGTTTGATTAGGATTTGGTTATTAGACTCATCCAACAATCCCAAGACAAGAAGAGTCTACTCACTCATGTTCATCGTAGACATAGAAGAGAAGAAGAAGAACATAAATAAAATAACAAGAAAATAAAGGAAGAGCTTTTATTAAAGAAGACAATTGTCACTATTGAATTCTAAAAACAAAAGATGATTTGTTGTGATAGCTAACTACTCTATTTATAGTTTACAATGACTTAAGCACTAAGAAATATATCACTAGAATGTTCCACAAGAAACCACGGGCTTTTAGGTTAGAAATAAACTAATAGTTGTCCTTGAAGCAGAAAGCAGCAAAAGGCATCCCGAAAGTTGGCACGGCCGTGTGGCTGGTGGCACAGGCCGTGCCAAGCTTCTGACTTGGGGGACGTCAGATTTTTGTATTGAATCTTCGTATTTTCAGCCCGAATCAGCTCCAAATCCCTTTCTTTTGCTTCAAGACTCAATATTTAGAATATTTGTTCCTGAAATTAAATAACTTGCAATTGAAGTAAAATAGTTCTAGAAAGGAAATAAAAACAAATAAAATCTAAATAGAATAGACTCGAATAATATATTTAAAACACTAATTATTGACTCATCACTCTCTTTCCTTTATTAAGGATAGGTCGAAGACGGATAACTCCGACCATAGAATTTCATTTCGGCTTTTAAATGTTGATTACAAGATGTCTTTAAAAGCTTTTTGTTCCGAACTAGGTATCGCAAATGCGGGATATATCCATGAATCTTGGGATCAATCTTTAAAGCCGACCGACTACGACCCTGTTGCCTTTTGGAAGAGCATAACCGGTTTAAACCAATACAATTCCCGTTCCAATAAGGCTAGTAACATTTACAACCCTGTGCTTAGGTAGCTTCAAGGGCTTATTGCTTGCACCATATGGGGTAGGAAAGAAGTGGGGACGACTAGGACCAATGAGCTGTTTATGTTGTGGGCAATGCTATATAACTGCTCTGTTAACACTTGCTATTATTTGCTTGATTATCTTGCTTCCGTTGCTAAAAAGAAACCGGATGAGAAAAGTGAAATAGTGGTAGGTGGAATCATCACCTTTATTGCTAAGAAGTTTGGGGTGAGTGAGAATAGAGGGATCACTAGGATTGAGGAAAACTATTACCTAGACTTAGATACCCTCACTACTATGTTCTTTCTTTGACCTTCTGGACCATCTCACAATTACCAATATGAGTGGAAGGTCAATAGGGCTAATTGATTTGATTATTCTACCTAATCTGGTCGTAACTAACCCGGAGGTGGTGGAAAATTTGCTTTATGTTGGTGGTGATGATGGTGGTGAAGAGGAGGAAGGTGCACACTTGCACCATGAACAAGAAGCCGGTGGGCATTATGATGATGAACGGTGGGCTGGATGCAAACCGAGGTTCAAAGGAGAAGCACCGAGCAACAAAGACAATGTGTTGAAATATTAGGGCTACGTGGTGATGTCCAAAGAGGTAACCGCTTGCATGAGCAAAACAACAAAATGCTCCTAAGAATGATGCAACACCTCAACCTCCAAGATTCTCCTCAAGGACCCCAATAAATTGTGAGCTTTCCTTTTATCTTTTCCTTTTATTTCTTGTTGTTTTTCTTTCTTTTCAAATCATTGACGACAATGCTTCACCTAAGTGTGGGGGGAGCCAATAAAGTGTCTTTTCTTATTTAGTTAAGTGTCGTAGTGTTCCCAAACTCCCTTGAATTTTAATTTTCTGTTTTGTTTTATTGCGAAAGGCATGAAAAGCAGCTTGTTTCTATTGTAATAATTTTTTTTTTGTCTCTTCCGAAATGGTTGTTTCTTGTACATGAAAGTTATTTCTTATGTTTTGAGTGTTCTTGCTATACATGTTTTATTTTGAAAATTCTCTTTGAAAAAAGCACATGGTTGCAGTCCTTGAGTAAGTGTGTAGGTATGTATTTTAAGGAGCACGTTCTAACTCTAATGGTAAATTGACCCTTAAAAGTCTTCAGAGTAAAAGTAGTATAAGTTTGTGTGGGGAATAAAAAGATCAAACAAAGAGGGTAGGAAGCAAAATTATTTCTAGGGCACCATTGACTCTAGGGGGCAGGAGTCACACTACCTGACTACCTACGTGAAGGTGTTATCTCTACAAACTAACTAGCTTCTATAATTCCTTCTTACTTATCAAAAAGGGGTCAGAACAAATATATATATAGGATGCACCATTGACTCTGGGGGCAGAAGTAGGAATCACTAACTTCCCACGTGAAGGTTGTGACACCCTAAATCCTAACATAATTTCCTATTATTTATTCAAAAATAGAGTTTGATTCGCAGTAGAGAGTGTAAAATAAAAATTTACTATTAATAAAGAATTCTCCCACAAGATTTTGGATACTACATTGACTCATAACAAACATAATTCTCACATAAACACTTCCTTGAAAATTATAATAATATTAACATCGAATTCTTTGCTTTTGAAAATACTTTCCTTTACATCATAGAAAATTGTTTTCTTGTACAAACTAAATAAGTAAGTATACCCTTTTCCTAGTGTCACTATCAGAGCGCAACTTTTCCCACACTTGAACTTTAAGACTCGTAAACCTGTATTTATAGACTACGATTTCGCAACCGCAGGGGCAAGCCAGCAAACACAAACAACGAAGGGGTGAATTTCGAGAACATGTAATAGTATAAAATAAATGAGAAGAACATGCGAGAAATCAAGTCAAAACCATATCACATTACAAAATTCATAACCTTAAAAATATACTATATCCTTCAAATTCACATTAGTCAAGAAAATCATTACACATACGAATCAAAACCTTCACAAACATAATGCCCCAATTCAATCCAAGATAGTCATAAAAAGATAGTCACAAATAATAATCAAGACAATCAAGGACATATTCTCACAAGGTAATCAAAAACATTTATAATGGAATACTCACAAATGACATTCCAGACAATCAATAGCATACTCTCACGAAATAATCTACATCATTCATAATAACACAGTCACAAGTCAAACAATGATATGCATGCTCTTAGACTCTAGACATCTCTTTATTTGGTACCATTTCTACTCCGAAGTACTTGGTTAGGAGGTCGATAGAGCTATGCCACCAGATGGTGGATGGACAATTCAAAAGCGGCCGAGTCATTACAAACTATTCAAGGTTGGCCGATTCACTACGGACTATTCATGATTGGCCGAGTCTTTACGGACTATTCAAAGTTGGTCGAGTCATTACAGACTATTCAAAGTTGGCCCTGCCCTCATAGATCCCCTCCTCAACCCCGAGACAATATGTCTCATTCATTAGTACTTCCCCCAATCATATTAGGTTTGTCAAACCATACCTAGATGATGACCAAACACTCCACTAAGCCCTATACCTTATCATTCAATCCATATTCATTCAATAATCACAATTCACAAACACTCCACTAAGCCTTATACCTTATCATTCAATCCATATTCATTCCATAATCACAGTTCATAGTGTATGCTTCACACTATTCAATAAAAATTCATATTCATGTATTTTAGTCAATCTCAATCAAGTCTCAATAGTTCAAACATATATAATCATGATTATAACTAGTCAAATTCTACCAGTCAGTAAGGGATTCAACAGATAGTGCATTTTTAAACATAATTTCATACTAGTTAACACAAATCTGCGCACACACATCTATCACACAATAATTAAACATTAAAACATGATCTCACAAAGATAAAATACTAAACAATCTTAACATAATTTCATTCAAGGCAGCTCTAGGTTTCTGAATCATATTTTTAATCATCATTATTACCATCAACATATTCTTAATAAATTATTATTCATGAATCAAACGCTCTCATACCACTTGCATCTAATCCCTCCCCTCGTTGACATAGGATACCCCTAAGAAGCAAACACACTTTAAAGGTAATCGATAAGGGTAATCAGCAATATTCATTCAATTCAGATTATTCACATCCATCTGAATCCAATGTGAGAAATAAAAATATTCATTCATCTCAAATCAACATCTCATTCATTAAACTATATTCATTTATAATATTTTCAACAACACATATTTATAGTCCAACCAACATCTCAATATCCATAGTCATCATATGTATGTTGCATAGCAAATATTCATTTCAACAAGATTCAACATCACATTTACATCAATTATCGAATAATTCATCTATTAGAGTCATTACAAACAGATCAAACATGAGCACAACATAAATTTTATTCATGGGATCAATTAAATCAATCAAGACCTTAATAATGTTTCTAATTCCAGTTTTAATCTTCCACTTCTAAATTTACACATTAATTAATTATTCTCTCAAAGGCTACAACCGTCGCAGCGAGCCTCAAACGAATTTGTGGGAAATACGGGTTTCCCGTTCATCACAATTATTTTACACTCATGTATTCGAACTCTTTTCCCTCACCCCATACCTGGTTTGATGATCAACAATGAACAGCGAACGCTTTCAAAACAAAATCTCATAGCGACAAGTTTGCAGAGTCAACAAAACAAGACTGGTAAATTACGCCAGGCACAAAGTCAGTCTTACATAATTAATAAAATTAATAGAAGCAAAAATAGGACCAGAAGGATAATAAAAAGATATGATCAGAAGAAATCTCACCGACATAGAAACGAAACATCGATTGAATCCATACTTTCAACATTTCCGAATGAATAGTTCTACTACAAGATGTTGACGAGGAAAATCTAGAAACTTAGTCTCTATTTATCAAAACGGATAATGAAGTGACTAGAATCGGAGAAAAATATTGGCACATATGCAAGTGATCTATTTCCATAACCTAACAGTTTGTGATTACTAAAATAGGGAATGAAAAAGGCATCAAGAGGAGTACCAATTGGGTCTTAGTTTGTGGGTGTGGTAAGGGACAATGATGAAATAGAATGCATGAGTTTTTATTTGTATGATACGCATAATAAACCTCTAGCATGAGAGGAAGTAAAAGGCCAAACCTTATTATTTTATTCAATTTAAAAACAAAAACTTTTAGCACCCCTAAATCCTATACGTGAAAGCACTACTTTGTAAACACTCAATTTTCTAACCTGCTGTTTTATAAAAAATAAAAAAATAAAAAAAGAGATAAGACCTATGATATTATAAGTTTAACCTCACCTGGCACATGCTTATCACTAACCCAGTTCACAAAATCATCGGCTTAATTACTAAGCATATAATTAGAAGCTAATAAATAGTGTTTTTTCTTTTCTTTTCAAAGATTATAAATTATAAGGTTAAAATATATAGAAATATGGTAATCATAATATGTGCAAAAATTGGGGTGTTACAAAGGTGTTGTCTCCAAATATCAATAAAAATTCTGCAGTTCCCCATAAGTGTTTAAATGTATTTAAATGTCAAATGATCAAATAATTCACATCTCTCTTATATAAAATGAAGAAAGGATTTTTCTCGGTTGGTTTAGTGTTACCTGTTTCCTCATAATATCTCTTACACAGGAGTAAGAAAAGGGCTGGACTACACACACACACTCACTTGAGACTTGTTGTTGGGTTGAATAGGTTCCTGAGAAATGCTTGAAGTTGTGATTAGTGTACCACTAGAACAAAGTCTTGGAGGAGACATGAGTTTTAATAATCATTGTCATATGTTAATTTTGTTATGTTGCTAATGTTTATGCCTTTTGCTTGAGGACAAGTAAAGATTCAAGTATGGAGGAGTTCGATGAGTCAATAATTAGTGTTTTTAATATATTATTTGAGTCTATTTTATTTAGATTTTATATGTTTTTATTTCCTTTTTAGAACGATTTTACTTCAATTGCAAGTTATTTTATTTTAGGAACAAATATTTGAAAGATTGAGTCTTGGAGCAAAAGAAAGGAGATTTGCAGCTGATTCGGGCCAAAAATATGAAGTCAACCAATCAGAAGGCTTGGGCGGCCCAAACTTCCTTGTACAACTTTTGCTTCTTCGACAAGCAGCCTATTTGGTTTATTTCTGACCTAAAGCCCATGATTTCTTGTGGAACACTCTTCTTGGGGCTTAAGTAGTTGTAGACTATAAATAGAGCATCTAGAAAACACATTGAATCATCTTTTATTCTCTGAAATTAATAGTGACAATTGTTTCTTTGAATAAAAGTTCTTCTTTTTATTATTTTATTTTATGTTCTTCTTCTTCTCTTCTATGTCTACAATGAACACGAGTGAGTAGACTCTTCTTGTTTTGGGATTGTTGGATGAGTCTAAAGACTTAATCCCTATCAAACTAAGTCTCGAACCTTAATTTTATGTAAACCTATTTTCTAATCTAAATTCACCGTTTTTATAATGAATTAACAAGTATCAAATTCATAAAGCGACAACGGAGGGTTAGTACTTGTTAATTCATAATCACAAATATCAAAGCGAAGCATCGAAAGAAGAAATTTTGATATTGGAACAAACGAATTTAGACAAGGATTGCAAAACATGAGAATAGTCTAGCATACCTTGAGACAATAAAATTTCGTTTTTCAAGGATTCCAATAACAATCAATAATGAGAATATGCGTGGTTGCTAGAGGAACACATTCACTAGGCTAAAGAGAAACTTGTCTATAGAAAATAGGTCCAGCATAAAGTTCTAGCTTTAGGGTTTGGTTTGTGAAGGATTTGTCACCCTGACAAACCAATAATCTCAAGGCGCTTTTTATTATTACTTTTAAACCGTTAAAAATCCCAACTTTTCAACTGAACTTTCTTCTAATCATTAATAAAGGTTAATTGAATTCAACAACTCGTTGTCGGAACAATACTCTTTTATTACTACATCGGTAAATCGTGCACTTGCAGATTTATTACATCAATGAGTTACGTCGGTACGATGGTCCTCTCGTTTAGGACTCAATTAAAACTAGTCAGACATAATGAAATAATAATCTAAACATATTTTTTGATGAATTCATATTACAGAGCAAAATAAAATAATAAAATAAAAAGGAGACAAACTTGTTAATGATGGAAACTTCTCAACTTTAAATAGAGAAGAAGAAGAAAGAACATCTACGGTAGTTTATTTGCAGGATTGGAACGGCACATAATTAATTCCCTAACGATGGAAATTCGAACAGCTCCGCACAGTACATAATACGGTTCCAGCAGTGATAATATAGCAATTCACAATTGAAGTGAAACATGCGCAGAAATCAGATAATGTATGAATAAAGGGAAAGCCATTAAATTAGAATCAAAGGAATAATTTTAAGAAATTGGAAATTGGAATTTGTAACATCAACGTGCCAAGAATAATCGGGTAACCTAATAGCAAGCAAAAATAATAAGGCAATAAATTTGGATTTGGAACAGTGACGTGAATATAAGAATAAATGGAAAATTGAAACTTGCGATTGAAAAGAAAAGATGCTTTAGAACTGTTATCAAAATACGGCAACTAGGGTTTGAAAATAATAAAATTGTAAGGTGGCTAGGGTTTCTACAACGAGTCTCAATGTTTTTTTAAGTCTAATTCTTCAGCACAAATCTTATCAAAGATTGTTGGGCTTGTGACGTCGGTCATGTTTTCTTTCTTTTCCTAATTTTTTTTCACTTTTGTTTTTACAACCTATTTTCTTGAAACACATCAAAATACCAGCAGTAACCGTGCAAAACACAATAATTAACTCTAAAATAAATGAAAAACAAACTATTTAGACAATGTATTTTGCATGTTATCACATGGTACAAGCTACAACTGTGTCTCTTGCTTGTGTGTTTGAGTATTTGAAGTCTCTTGTTTTTGTGCTTAAGCATTTGTAATCAGATTGAATTATAGTGAAATCTTCTTAGTAGTGCAAGTGGGACTGAACTACTTCTGGATTGTGGAAGGAATCAGGATAACTGATTTGTGTCTTTATATTCTCTATCTTTACTTTATCCGCTATCAGAATCTAAACTCTATTAGACTCTGGACTTAGTTTAAAAAGAAGAAAAAGCTAATACAATTCAACATTTTTTTGTGTTTTTCTCACCTTCAACATAGTTGTCTGACAGATTATAAACCCTAGAAGATAAATACCTAGCAAATATATATCACGTCGCCCTCCTTGGAAAGTTACCAGCGAGGGTAGGAACGATAGTACTTTGTGCAAGTACAATTCTCTTTTTCCTTGCCTATGTTTTCAATGCTTTAGCGTGCTTTGCTTTGAGTGTGTATGGATACAACAGTACAAGTATGGTAGGGATTGCACGAGAGTAGGTACTGCATGTGCACCTTTGTGTGGGAAGAAATGGAAATACGTATAAAATAAGGAGAAAGAGTAATTTGTATGACACTAAAAATACCAAACTCCTTTGCTGCGTACGTGTTAGCTGCTCAACAGTTCAAATGTGATACTTTTAATCTTTATTTTCTTATTTGCATCTATCTTATTAATATTAGTCTTTGTTTTTGTCTATTAGTTTGAAATGGATCAATATGAAGGTTGGCCGAAATCGTCCTTCCAAATGGACATTTTTGTATTTTACTATTTTTTAAGTTTTGTGAAAAATAAAAAAATAATTAAAAAAGATGTTAAATAAATCCCACAAAACAATATCCATGAATCAATTTTCACTTTAGAGATTAATTGATCTTTACGTCGATATAAAATGGTTTCTAAATTACGACAAAACAATACCACATTAGTGATGGCCAAAAGAAGCATGGCTCATTGTTTTTAACTTGAATAATCCAACTTTACACACATACATTTAGAATAAGTAGAACAAAATCAAGTAATTGGACTAAAATGATTAATAAGAAAAGACAAATTGTTTTAAGAGAATTTGAATTTGATTTTTAATTAGAACAATTTTTAGTTTGATTTTAGCTGCATATCTCTTGGTCGAACTTCAAATTACTACTAAGACACATTTCCCCTGAGAATTAGAGCATTAACACAAAAAAAAAATACAAAGAACAAAAGAAGTATCAATAATACAATGAACTGCATAGGCCATACAATTAAAATATTAACCTATGTAAAGAATTTTATTACAAATATTCGGAACATTAAAGGTATACAAGGTAATAATTCTTATTCTTTCTTATAGAAGGTAAAAAAAAAAAAAAAAAAAAAAAAAAAAAAAAAAAAAAAAAAAAAAGAAAGAAGGTATACAAGATAATAATTCTTATTTTTATAAGGAACATTTATTTAAATTACAATGACAATTACGGAAAATCCCGCAATTAGAAACCAACAATCACACCTTGATTTTGGTTATGCAGTAAGAATCAGTATGCAAGGAAGTTATGTTAAAAAAGATATCACAACTGATATTAACCGTAGCCTTCACCTTAAAAACCTTACTCATATGCACTTTCCCATGAAATATTGCCTTTGCTGTTAAATTAAAAGAACCATCTGCAACATCCACCAAAAACTTATCATTAGATATCAACTCTACACTCATAAGACCCGCAGTAGCACTCACATTAGTTGTTCTATGACCAGGGAGTTTTTTTGGACCTACAGGAGCTATGGCTACTAGAGTGTCTTGATAATGAAGATAACCGGTGGTATTTTTGGTCTTGTAGGTTCCATAATTAGGGTTGAATATTGTGACTACCAAGTGTAAAGGTACACTTGTTACATTAGGTTGGAGAAATTGAAGGTTTTCAAGTCCAATTGGATAGACATGTACATCTGGGTTCTTGGGTTTAAAGATTGTGAAAACTAAGGATAAAATCACGGTGGCAACAATGATTAAGAAAATGATTGACACTAACAAACATATTTTGAGGCCTCTTTTGTTCATGGTTCTTGGTTCTTTGGGGTAACACATGTAATGAACCAAAGGTTGCTTTTTGGTAAGTCAATATCAATGAAGGACAACAAAATCTATTCAAAGAAAAATAAGAAGGATAAGAAAAGAAGATTTGTGATTCTATATTAGATTCTATTAAGTTGTAATTTGCCAGGACAAGGATATTGCTAAGTATATAATGTGATTTAGTTAGTTTTGATAACTGAACTTTGGGGGTTGGTTGGTAAAAATCAAAATCAGAAAGTTGGATGTAGCCTAAAACTTCGGTCACTTGATTTGTAATTAAGAGACAACAATTGAAACATGCTCTCATGAAAAAAAGAAAAACACTAAAATATTTTATTTTTTTGTGTAGTAGCTAGAGCTCACACAATTAAATATGGAGAAGTGGGGTGTCCAGAGTTCGAACTCCAGCCCCTCCATAAATTATGCAATGTCCCTACCAACTGAGCTAAACTCACGGGGACAAAATATTATTAATTATTGTTGTAGGTTTCGTTTTGCAGTGATAAAAATTTATTTTGAGTGAATTCTTTTTTTTTTTGGTACAAGAGTGAATTCTTTTTTTTTTTTTAGGGAAGGAGTGAATTCTTTCTATATAAAATTGATTCAAACTAAAAAAGAATGGAAAAATAAAATGATTTGTGTTTGAATACATTTATATAAAAGTGAATTGACGATATATTTATATATAAAAATCAATTCTATAATAAAATCAAATTCTATATATTATAACTTCAAGTAGAATAAATTCTAGAAACAAAATTAATTATACTTAAAAGCAACCAAACATGTTATAAAATTAATTATGTGCCTTATTAGTCGATGTTATTAATAATTGAGAATTATTAATTTCTTTTTTTTGTAAAAAGAAAACTCCTTACATCCCTTACGTTTTTTATATGCAACATCCATACAACAAGGGAGAAATAAACTAAACAAAACTATGGATAACCTTCCTTTAAAATTAAGGATTTCCACTGTTCGCTCAAGGCTTAACACAACTTACACTAAAGTTGGATATATAAGAGAAAAGAGGTAGAAAATCACCAATAATCTCTCCTAGATCGGAAACATCAAAGTTAAAATGAGAACTATTGGGGTTAACATTTGGAAATAAACTTCCAATATAACATTAGATTACCCAGGCTCCAACACCCATTAAAAAAAAGAAATTTTTTATTCCAACACTTCACTCTTCCCATACACTATTCAAATTATAAAATTTTAAAAAATCTAAGGGTTTCTCATGGAGTTTTAATGTGTTTTCGAGGGCGTTTAACATTTTTTAAATTATAAAACCCGAAATTCGTACGTGTGAGAAACTTGTATGGTAGAAAAACTTCAAAAGACCCATAACCTCTACTTTAGCAGCACAGTGAGTCCAAGCATAATGGCAGTCCAAGCCCTTACTTTTGGCCTAGAAAAAAAACGTTTTTTCTTAAAGCCAATTAGGTCTCAAAATAATTATAGACTATTATTTTTTCCACCTTTGTTTTTTCTCGCGAACACTATGTTTTTTAACAAATTGCCCTTTGTTAAGATTCTGGAAGTTGGACAATATTTTGGCTTTTGGAATCCGAACAATGTGAAAACTAGTCAACCATGATGATGCTTCACTAGAGCTTCTGAAAAAACAATTCGGAATATAGAATGAGAAATTTTTACAATAGTTCGGAATATATAATTTGAATTGTTAGTTTTGGGTCCAAATTTTTGAGCCCAAATCTCTGTTCTGGAAAACCTACCTTGTAAAGAGCAGGAAACCTTTCAAATTATAGAATCAGAACCCTCCCTATAAATAAGGTGTTCTTAGAACTTGACTGAAGTTCACCACCTTTATCACCAAACACTCTATACACCTCCAAAAACGCACCGTTTTTGACGAAAACGTGATTTGGAAATTTCAGATGTAGATTACGTTTGAAGATTAACCTTACCATTTTGGACGAAAATGTGATTTGGAAATTTCTGCGGGTGACCTTAATACTAAAATTCAAAATCTCACTGCATTACCTAACATCAACAATACCTCCTCTCTAGATAGTTATGTCGAATTCCCTATTCTCAAAGGTACACCTAAGAAAAGTGAGAATAATTTCGTCATTGAGAAGATGAAAACTCGTTTGACCTCTTGAAAACATCGGTTACATAACAAACCCGAAAGGTTAGCTCTTGCCACATTAGTTTTATCCACAATTCCTACTTACTACATGCAAGTTTCTTAGGTCCCTCAAAATATTTGTCACTACATATATCCGACCACTCAAAACTTCATTTGGAAAAGTTCTAACAACACTAGCCTAAACTTAGTGAGTTGGGACAAAATTGCTTGACCCAAGAGATGAGGCGGTCTTGGAATCTGCATTGCAAGGGATTTTATACTTCTATTTTGGGTAAGCTTGTCTGGGATATGCTTCAAGGGACTAACAAGCTTTTGGTGAATATTTTGTCACATAAATACATGTTTGGAGTTTGCACTAATTCCAACACCAAATATGCTATCATTTGGTATGATATAACTAACTGTTCTCAAAGTACTAAGAATGATTACACTTGGCTATTAAAGCAAATCAAAATGAACATATCTTCTATATTTTGGTCTTGGATCTGCAACCCCACTTGCCAGAAGAGATGAAGTATCTTGTGTGTGGTTAGCCTGCAATAATTTTGTCCCAACATTATCATTATTTCATCATCACAATCAAGGTTGTTAAAATCGGGACTTTACTTCAGGTTAAAAGGAAATAGCAAAATCGGGACTCGTAAATCGCAATCAAAATCGAAGGATTTTACTCAAAGACTTTTGTAGAATCGATATAGGAAATTGTAAAATCGCAATCAAAATCTATGGGTTTTATTAAAAAAATATAATAGTAAATATATGTTATAAATGGTATATAGTCATAACTGACTTAGTTTATAAGAAATCGTATAATCGCAATCAAAATCGATGTTTTAGGATTCTACTATGGATTTAAGTCGTTGAAGGTGAAGAAAGTCATAAAATACTGAAGTTTAGGATTTAAGTTGGAATTTTCACAACAATGATCACAATCTATATACCAATATGTATTATCTTCGGTGCATCAGAGACTTCTCATTCCTCCATTAAATCAAAGACTGCAAAATCTCAAAATCTTTGGCACGCTCTCAATTTTTATTCTGCTAAGTTTTTTTTCCAACCTTGATCTGTTAGTTGGCTTAAACTCGGTGTCTATATTTCAACAACTCAAACGTTTTTGCTACAGATGTTTGGGTTTGTTGGCCCAATCGAAATTCTTTTTGCTTCTCAAAGTAGTTATCTCTCATTATCATCATACGATTGAAGCTTGTAATATGACTTCCACACACACATTTCTTGGTTCTCTAGCTCTCTACCTTCAAGAGACATGAGGTTAAATTGGTTAAATGGAACTCCTCCAATCACACTTGCACCATCCTTAATGTTAATGGAAGATTCCTTGTTAGCCAAATCAAAGTTGGATTTGATAGTCTACTTCGTCATCCTTCCGGTACTTGGATCTTTGGTTTCTCAGGATATTTTCTTGATCCACTAATATCCTCCATGCTGATCTTGGTCCACCATTCCTCTCTAGCTGGCATCATGGACCTTATCTCCATAGACTCTATGGGAACCTAGTTCCCCAGAGCTTAGCTTTTTCTTTATTTAATTTGGTTCCTTTCTCTTTAGCTTTCCATTAAAAACAAATCGGGTGTTGGTAAAAAATCCAAATATTTGTGTCAACCACAGTTAGTTGCACATATTTAGTTAGGCTTATATATTATATTATGCTTGTTATACCAGCTAGTAATACACTTTACAACACACTCTTTTATCGATTCAATGTTTACATTTGTCTCATTAATTTCAGATGACGCCTATTAAATCATTTGAATGTTAATAAATATAAAATGTGTGCAGGAAATATTGTGTTGAGAGCAATCTATGTTACTAACCACAGCTGTTGAGAATTGACTCAAAATTGAAGTTTGGGAATCTGCCTAAATCGTAGCATGACTTTTGGACCATTTTTTGGACTTTTGATTTTGGAAAAATCATAGAACGATTTTCCATAATCGTAGCACGATATTGCGCTGAAGGATAAAAATAAAACGTATTTTCTGCGTGAGATTTGTTCCAAATTTTGAGGGTTTTATTTCTCTATAAATACAGACCTTGTATCATATGTAAACCTTGAGAGAGAGATGGGGATGAAAACAAGGGTTTAGAAGCCAACACAAAAACTGGGGTTTGGATTGATTCACCTTGGGAAACACTATTATGATTGAGTCCCTTGGTCATAGGAAGAGATTGACACTTTGGGTAGAATTAGGTTTGAAGACTAATTCTTGTAACCTTTTGATATCTCTTTTGTTAAGTTACTCATCATTATAGTGGAACGTAGGACTGTTCTCTCCCCCATACTAGGTCAGTATTGGACAAAACTTGGTAAACAAACTTCGTGTGTTCTCTCTTTCTTTCTCTCATTGTTATTCTACTTTTGCTTGTGTTTATAACTATCACCCACTTATTTTGGTTACTTGATTAATTTGCTCTGCACATCAAGTATTTTATTGGTGTGATTTTTTAACGAATTCACAATAATTGGCGCCCATCATGGGGCAAGGATCAAATATATAATCAGGTATCATGGGTTCAAAGTGGGATATTGAGATGTTTACCGAAGATAATGATTTTGGGTTATGGAAAGTAATGATGGAAGCGCATTAAATACATCCAAAGTGTGAGAAAGCTTTGAAGGTTGAAGGTGTGTTACCGGTCACCAAGTCACAAGCGGAGAAGACCGAGATGGTGGACAAAGCCAGGAGGGCCAATGTCTTGTGCCTCGGAGATAATGTTTTGAGAGATGTAGCGAAGGAACCAACCGCGGCATCGATGTGGTCAAAGTTGGAGTCTTTGTATATGACAAAGTCTTTGGCTCATCGGAAATTCCTAAAGCAACAACTCTACTCTTTCAAGATGGTGGAGTCAAAGGCCATCATGGAGCAACTTACGAAGTTGAACAAAATCTTTGATAACTTGGAGAATATTGAGGTGCTTCTCGAGGATGAAGATAAAACTATACTCTTGTTGCGTGCTCTACTGAGATCTTTTGAAACTTTCAAAATACAATGCTCTATGGCAAAGAAGGCATTGTTACCTTGGAAGAAGTTTAAGCGGCTTTGAGAGGAGTTGACCAAGTCCAAGGACTTAAGAACTGATGAAAATGGTGAAGGCCTAAGTGTTTCAAGATGGAATAGTGGAGGTAGTGGTAATCAGGGAAAGAGTGGTAACAAGTCAAAGTTTAAGTGCTTTAACTATAACAAGATGGGTCACTTCAAGAAGGATTTTCCGGAGAACAATGTTAACTCTGCGCAAATTGTCTCTGAGGGTTATGAGGATGCAGGTGCTTTGGTGGTGTCTTGTTGGGAGGATGAAGAAGGTGATGCTTCTAACATTGGGAATGATGCCTTGTAGAGTGGTGTTCATCTGGAGAGACGTTAAACACTCAACATCAACGTGGAGAGGCGATAGTAAGAATACGCATGGTCAGTTTGAAGAGGCGGATGCAAGAATACTTGTGATCAGCGTTTGAGATGGAGTTACAAGGTGAAAGACATATTGGGATGTACGCATTTGGAAGTAGACGTAGAGAAAACTCAGCTTGAGGTGGAGTTGAACATGCTGGGAATGGTACAACTATGGAGACCTTGGGTGTTGTGCTCTAGTTGTGAGCAAGGGAATTCTTCATGAAGACGGAAGGCACTCCAGAGTTTGAATAATATATAACATGTCTTATGGGATTACTCAGAAAGACTAAGGGTGACTGGATACAAGGCGATCTTTAAGGAAGCGGGAGACGTTCCGTGGTTGAAGAGGTTATAGTGTATACTTGTGGAACTACCTAAAAATCCTAGTGTAGTTGGATGCAAGAATCTTCAAGAAGGCGGAAAGCATTCCGATGGTTGAAGAGGTTGGGTGAAAACTTGTGGAGCTACTTGGTGTAGTTGGAAACAAGGGAAAGAGCAGCAAGGTGATTGATGGTTAAATTGACATCATAATAATTTAGAGTCAAGGTGCAGAATTGTTGAGAATTGACTCAAAATTGAAGTTTGAGAATCTGCCATAATCGTAGCACAATTTTTGGACTAGTATTTGTACTTTTGATTCTGGAAAAATCGTAGCACGATTTTTCAAAATCGTAGCACAAGGGATAGGTGGAGTTATTATTGAACTAAAAGGAATAGAAAAAATTAGGTCTATTCTCATGTACAACTATCTTGTTGTATGCCATTGAAAAAATTGGCTATTTTGCCACCAAGCAAGTTGGTTGGTTCAATGGACTTGCGTCGTTATCCATGAATGAAGATGTATGCCAAGGGATAGGTGGAGTTATTATTGAACTAAAAGGAATAGATAACTGATTAAGGAACGATATTAGACAAATAGTTAATGAATCTTAATCAAAGTAACATAATATTTCTATTCTTGTTTTATCATTTAAATTGCAATTACCAATTTATGAACAAACAAACTCTTTTTTTCATACTAAAAACAATTTTAGTTGTTGAACGGTTCTTATATTGCACGGGCCTATGTGGATTTGATATTTAATTTTCGATAAACCAACATACTTACTGTTGTATGAGGATATGTAAAACCCTCTTTATCAATACACAACAAACAAGATACCTCAGTAGCACTGATCTATATAAAAGCGAGACAAAGTAATTATTTTTGGTATTTAACTTTTGATAAAAAATAAACATCTGAAAAGAAAAAAGTAAAGTACCTGAGAAAAAAATATTTGAGTGAAAAATAAAAAAAATCTTTTTGGAGTTTGTTAAATACTTGACTAAAATATAACAACATAAAATAAAAAAATATTTTACTCATTCAGGAAAAAATTTGACTTTCAAATAAAACTCAACAAAACAAGTAATTTTATTTATTATTTGACTAGGAATAAACAATAAAATATCGACAAATCATTTTCGAATTTTTGGAGTAGAAACAAAACAAATCAAAATCAAAGATACGACTAGAAAAAATAAAAATAAACTAAATTAATTCAAAATTAAATCTTTTTAAGGTTTTTGTAATAAATGAAACAATAAAAAAAACTAAAATTAAGTAAATTGAATTGCCTTGTCGAAAAGATTAATAATTTGAGACAACATTGGCATGGATTAATGCACGTTCTATACCAAATATTATATAAGGATTATAGAAACTATGGTTAATCTCATGAGTTGGCGATTCTTGGCCCTCCATGGATTTATCGTCACACATGTAATTGACTCCATAATGTCATGTTTCTCCTCTTTTATTTGAGGGAATTATACTTACATAGGCATAGGAGACGTCAGAATGTCATATTGCTCCATAGGTAAGGATTTACACTAGCACATGTGTCTTATATCATTCTTGAGCAACCTACATTTATAAAGATTTCGGTTAAAGAAAAATGTCAATCTATAAACCCTAACCTAAAATCAATTCAAATTCTAAGAGCCATCAATTCAAATTTGAAAACCATTAAGCACAAAATAAGTATAACTAATATAATTATGGATAAAAAAAACAATGCATTATAAAATTCCAATAATTAAATAGAGTGTCATCTTCTAGAACCCTGATCTTTAGGTGTTTAGCTACTTATGATAACATAATACATAATCAAAGAAAAACAAAACATACTTTAGAACAATTGGAAGGAGGTTGGAAAACACATCTCTTTGATACTCCCGTTACCTGCCTTTGCCTTTGAACCGTCAAGTTTCTAAATGAACAATTTTAGGTGAAAAGAGACCTTTTAAAAAACATTTTCCGCACTGGATTTGCATTAGGCTACTGTTTTTTCTCTCTTGTCTAAAATCGAAAAAAACAAAAAGTTGTTTTTACTCGCTCGGCATACGCAAGCGTATGAGGCATAGGCGAAATGGCTTTTTTGGGTAGGTAATGCGCAGGCAAGGCACATGGCCAAACGTCTCTCCAAACGAATACCACTCTACAAGGCATCATTCCCAAGATGAGAAGCATCACCTTCTTCATCCTACCAACAAGACACCACCAAAGCACTCGCATCCTCATAACCCTCGGAGATAATTTGTGCGGAGTTACCATTATTCTTCGGACAATATTTCTGGAAGTGACCAATCTTGTTACTTAAAGCACTTAAACTTTAACTTGTTACCAGTCTTTCCCCGGTTACCTCTACCTCCACCATTACCTCTTGAAACACTTAAGCCTTCACCATTTTCCTCAGCTCTCAAGTCCTTGGACTTGGTCAACTCCTTGATTCTCAAAGTCGTTTGAACTTCTTCGAAGGTAACAGTGCCTTCCTTGCCATATAGTATGGTATCCTCAAAGGATTCAAAAGATCTTGTTAGAGCACACAACAATAGTATAACTTTATCTTCATCCTCAAGATGCACCTCAATATTCTCCAAGTCATCAAGGATTTTGTTGAACTCCGTAAGTTGCTCCAAGATGGCATTTGACTCTACTATCTCGAATGAGTAGAGTTGTTGCTTTAGGAATTTACTTTGAGCCAAAGACATTGTCATATATAAAGACTACAACTTTGACCACATTGATGACGCGGTTGGTTCCTTTGCTACATCTCTCAAAACTTTATCCCCGAGGCACAAGACAATGGCACTCCTGGCCTTGTCCACCATCTCAGTCTTCTCCGCTTGTGACATGGTACCGGTAACGCACCTTCACCCTTCAAAGCTTTCTCACACTTTTGAGAGATGTACCAAAGGAACCAACCGTGTCAAATTTATTTTGAGATGTCAGATTTATTTTGGTGATGTATTATGATATATGTGGCATGGCTTCTAGGAGATTTGATTTATCTATTGATGATATGTTATGATATTATTTTGCTGCGATGTTTTGAAAAATTATTTATGCATGTTTTGGAACTTATAGAAGAAGTATCCTTGTATGATTTTATTCTTTGCGTGATTTATCGCTTTAAGGGTTTAGGGTGTTACACCTCCCGACCTCTTAAAGATCCTTTCATTCAACTACACTAGAATTTATAGGTAGTTCCACAAGTATACACCAAACCCTCTTCGACCATGGAACGTTTCCCGCTTCCTTGAAGATCTCCTTGCAACCAATCACCCTTGGTCTTTTAGGTAATCACATAAGTCATGCTATACATTCTTCAAACACCAGAGTGCCTTCCCTCCTCTTGAAGAATTCCCTTGCTCACAACTAGAGCCTGGCACCCAAGGTCTCCATAGTCGTACCATTAAATGTGTCATCAACTCCACCTCAAGTTGAGCTTTCTCTACCTCAAATTCCAAATGAGTACTTCCACTGTGTCTTTCACCTTGCAACTCCACCTCAAAGGTTGATCAAAAGTATTATTACCAAGGAGAACAATTCCACATTCTTTCTACTCTAATGTTTCAAAGTACTCCTTTCTCGGACAAATGTGATAAGAGACCCCAGAGTCCAAGACCCAACTATTTTCAGGTTCCCAACCTGTCACAGTTGCTCCAGCACTCTCATAACCCTCCTCTTCACTTGCAATCTGGACGGATGAACTACCACTTTCATTGCCATTTCTCTCAGCACAATCCTTCTTGAAGTAACCTGGAGTGTGACAAATAAAACATTGTACTTTGTTTTATCACCACCACCCTTCGACCTAAACTTTAACCTGAATTTCTTGCCTTCCCATTTCATCTGTTTTCACTTCTCCCCCTTGAGACATTCAAGCCTTCTCCACTATCATCAACCTTCAACCACTTGAATTTGGTTAACTCTTTGGTTCTCAAAGCTGCTTGGACTTCGTTCAAAGTGATAGTGCCATCTTTGTCATAAAGCATTGTATCCTTGAAACTCTCAAAGGACCTAGGTAAGCACACGGTAAGGCTTTATCTTTGTCTTCCAGATTCACATGTATGTTCGCCAAATCATGAATAATCTTATTGAACTCTGTCAGTTACTCCACTATAGGTTTTGACTCCACCATTCGGTAGAAGTAGAGTAGTTGTTTCATATATTGTCTATGTGCCAAGGACTTGGTCATGTACAATGAATTTAGTTTATTGCACATAGACACAACAGTAGTCTCCATTGATACCTCTCTCAACACCGTATCCCCAAAACACAAAATGATGGCACTGACCGCTTTATCATTAATCTCAGTCTTCTTAACAGGTGTTACATGCGCAAGCTTCTGTGCTTCTCCCTTCAATGCTTCAACACACTTTTGTTGAATTAGAAAAGCCCTCATCTTTAACTTCCACAATCCGAAGTCGTTACTACCGGTAAACTTCTCAATATCCCACTTTGAACCCATGATATTTGGTTATTGATTTGATCCTTGCCCCACGGTGGCCGCCAATTTTGTGAATTCGTTAAAAATCGCACTAATAAAAACTTGATATGTGGAGCAAATTAATCAAGCAACCAAAACAACGTGTGTGAAAGTTATAAACACAAGCAAAAGTAGAAAACAACGAGAGAACACACGAAATTTGTTTACCTAGTTTGGTCGGGGGGGGGGGGGGGGCGCTTTCTGTTCCACTATAATGATGAGTAACGTAAATTTACAAAGAGATATCTAAAGGTTACAAGAATCAGTCCTTAAACCTAATTCTACAAAGTTCTGAATCTCTTCCCGTGACCAAGAGAATTCTTTCCCAACCCTAGTGTTTGTTGCCAAGAGAAAACTCTACAAACTCTAGTTTTATTGTTGGCTTCTAAACCCTTGTTTTCTACTCTCTCATATTTTCATCTTATACAAGATCTATATTCAATGAGAAATATTACTCATAAATTTGGAACAAATATCATGCTGAAGATACGTTTTTTTTTT
>Ga0228710_1004478_pt1 | contig 22062 bp, 7 predicted proteins | sample MedpolnodulmetaG_FD_177995 | JGI IMG/M metagenome (GOLD analysis project Ga0228710, IMG submission 177995) | Root nodule microbial communities from Medicago polymorpha collected in Santa Monica, California, United States - pink nodules | ecosystem: Host-associated > Plants > Roots > Nodule...
AAAAAAATAATAAATAAAATTTTTTTTTTTTTTGAAGAAGATATATTAGTTCCTTTTTGTCAGTTAAGCATTAAATACTTCAATTTAATAATATGTATTAGGAAATAGGAATACATCAAACAAGTGAAAACGTTAACATGTGAGAAAGATGTTACTAACTTGATTCTGAACAGTTTAGCTACATATAGATAAACTTTACGTGTATCTTTAATCTTCTAACTTGATTAATTAATCGATGGGTGGAGAAGAAATGCAACACATGCAATTTGGGCTAGAAGAGAACGTGATTAGCTTTGGTAAGGTTTGTATTTTTTGTTGTTGAAAAGATTAGACAAAATATTTTTCCACCTGCTAGTTTCTCATGCATCCTATAAGTTTCAAATTTTATAATTCGAACAATGTTAAATGTCGTCCAAACCCTTTAAAAAATGTTAAAATACCTTTAGTTAAACCTTCCATCTTTTCGAATTTTATAATCTTGGGAGAAGAAAGGAGGGTCGGAAAAGAAATAGCCAAAATATTAAACAAATTAACAAACCACATACAAGGCCCGACATGGCAACTATCAATAAAGCCCACCGATGAACTACTATGTTTTGTGGTTGCTCATTACCTCAATATATTTAAAGAGTATTCCGGAGGCACTCGTTAACAAGACCTTTTATGTTATTATGCATGCCTTGCAACTTTTAATTTTTTAGAGGCAATGATATATATAAAAATCGAAGCACAAGGGATACATCAACAATTACCACCAAAGGATAACTAAAAAGATAAAAAAAAAAATACTCTATATAACAAGCACAAAGAGGAGTACCTAAACAAGCCAAAATAGAGGACACAAAACCAAAACTACTCAAATTAGAGAGGATTGGAAATAGTTCAGACCGACCTACATAAGTCTATAGTCTGGTCTGACCTGATCTATTTACAAAAAGGTTAAACTTAGGCTTTTGAAAAAGCATATTTAAATAAATAGGTCAGGCTTAAACTATCAATAAAACCTACGAAGCCTGATAGGCCGACCTATTTATGCATATTATTAAACTTATTTTTATTTATATTCAAATATAATTTATATTACACATAAAAATTAAGAAAAAAAAAATACTCAAATGAGGATTTTTTTTAAATAGGCTTTATAAGGCCTTATAGTGAAATAGGCTTTTAGACCAATTTGACCTATTTAAAAGTAGATAAAATTGATTATTTACTGACTTTAATTTGAAATAGACTTGTAAATAGACTTTTAGGTCAAGCCAAAAAAATAAGTCTATGAAAGGGCATAGATCAAGCCTAGACTTATAAAAAAATTTGTAGGCTAGACTCAAGTCTATCAAAGCCTCCCTGGTCCGACCTAATCTATTCTCACCCCTAATTACTAAATTGGAAGCTAAAAAACAAAAGCAGAAAACTAAGTAAAAATATCCATGCTCTGAAGAACCACCTAATATCAATTTTTGTAGGGGGTTTCATGTTATCCCGAGCTCACAATTGATGTTGCCATAACAATCTTACTCTTAGGGGAGGAAGGTTAACTTTATGCAGAAAGGGATCAACATATAGAAATGACATCAACATATAATTTATACGACACTCTTCATGAAGAAAATAACTTGATGAGTACACTGTACACAGTGTGAACCGCATGCTCTTGAGAGTTAACCTCACCAAGCATATGGTTTATAGGACAATTTGTAACGTTTTCATCTCAATTCATGTAACTCTAGTTTTTTTGAAACCAATCAATTCTTACGTGCTTTGAAGTGATTTGTAATGCCCGGGATTTTGGCCCAAGACATTACGCCTAATTCATTTTTATTTTTCTAGAATCACTATTTTCCTTTTATCATCAATAATAAATTCTTTGCAAAATCTATACAAAATTCTTGACATAATATAATGAAAATTCTTAAAATAAACATCCTTTAAAATTTACAATTAGATCAAAAATCCAATTTGTCCCCGTACGCACTTCAAGCAAAAACTTCAAAGCAAACACATCCCTTCATGGGTACCTAAAATGTTATTGTAAGGGTCAATTTCCTTATCCAAATTGGTTCATACTCAAAGCACCAGAAACAATGTCATAAAATAGATAATAACAAAACTTATCAATCAAAAGAATTAAGAAAAATACATTCAAGTCATATGCTTCAAAGTAAAGTTTACACACATTTCTTTTGCATTATAATAGTTTAATCACTTGTTAACACACATATACATAACAGACTCAATGCAATACAATTATGTGTAAAATACATGCTCTTAAATATTACATGATCCGGATATAATTTCCGCCACTAAGGCATCCACATAGAATATAATTGTAATCCCGCCAATAAGGCATCCACACATATGTATATGCTAATTAATGCATGATCATGAAAATGCAGACTAAAACCCGACACTAAAGCACGACACAGAATATAATTATAACCCACCCATAAGGCAAATACAGTCAAATATTAACGCATCATCAACACACAACTAAAAGTCTATCATTTCACAAACTCACATTTTCATCTTTCTCTTGTCTTTAATTAATCAAAAAAAAAGTAACACTTCTTTTCCAACACCACAAAAACATAAAGCATAATAATACAAAATATCTCAATTCACACCACATTATCATACACAACTTACATATGAAACATAATTAAGAATAATCACTTTTAGAAAGGATTAAATTTTACCATGAAAACACATTTTAATTATCTTTCTTTTTAAAAGACAAGAATTGCTACCACTATTTAATAACACAGCCCTAGCACTTAGTAAGAACGTATGGGGAAAAAGCTCTTACCTCATGTGTTTTCCATTCTAAGCCACGACTCTAAGCTGCCTCAACCTCACAGCTACGGTGCAACACGATTCCTCACACTTCGTAATTTTTGAAGATTGGACCGTAGAAACCAATAACTAGCGAGTTACAGACATGATGAATTTTTAGAAAAATGGTTTCTAGATAAATACTTCAAGGAGTCATAAAGTAATTATGGATGAACAAGAGATGGGATTAATGGCGTGACAGTTTCTTTTGTGAGGGCTAGAAAATTACTGTACCTTGATCTTACGTGGAAATGGCTTGAGCAGTAACAAGGGTTTTATTGTGATCAAATGGAATCATCAAGAGACCATTAAATAGGGGAATAGTAACATATAAGAACAAAAGGGGTGGATTCCTCTTTGTTCTTGGTTAATGCACACAGTGGAAATGAAAAACAATAGGTGTAGTAGTGTATTTGACTGAAGTATGTGGCATAATGATGTTTGAATGGTTTTGTGATTAACCAACTCAAAGGAAATTAAAATAGAAGAATAATTCAGAGAATATGAAGCATATAGGAAGTAAGTTTCACGTGTGGAAAAGGAGAGAGATAGAGAAATGGAGCATGGGTCTGTTATTGGAAGAGAACGGTTTTCTCCTGCACTGAAATGTCATTAAGTGGCTCCACGATGAGAGTGTGATTGCTGAATTTATGTAGAAAGAGGGAGAGGAATCCGAATCATGCATGGAGTGATAGGAGGAAGTGTGCAACATATGGTGTCTACTTGGTTTGATCGGATACTATAGTCTGATGGAAATAAGTGACATTTCCTTCTTGTTAGGTAGTATGGGAGAACATGGAGTGAAGAATTTGATTTGGTCTTACGACCTAGTCATAGGACATAACACTTAGCAAAAGAGAATCAATAGGAGTTGTAACAAACACAAGGTAGTAATGCTAAAAAGGTGGACTTCAATATATTTTGACTTAGCTATCCACTCTCATGTCCTATGAGATCATGGGTTTGTTACCTATTATTTCTCTCAAAAAGGCCACTAAAGCAAGTAATAAGGATGTAATTGCAATGTCTATGGCTTGGTAATTAGGCCACAAAAAACACGTGCATGACCATATCAAAATAGAAACCAAATAATAAAATAATCAAAATTAATATAATACAAATCATCTACTCTAAAATACATTACAAATAAAAATATAACATTAAACTTTAAAAATAAATCATGTAAGGAATGATTGTCCTATTTTTATCACACCAAATTGATTAATAAAAATGAACTATATGGAAAAATTCTAATTAATTAACCAAAGTAAGGAATGCCGAGATTCTGCGAAGTTTCTCGCACATAAAATAAATTGTTGAACAACTAAGTGGCAAGTCAAGAAAATTATTTTAATAAAATACATATATAAAATATTGGGATGTTACACAATTCATTGAAAAATCAAGCAAATTGGAAAATCAAAGTACCTCAAGAAGAATTGGGAAGACAATGAGTGGAGATTCAAAAAGTCTCTGAAGACATTACGAAGTGGAGAAATTTTGTTCCAAGTCTCAAGACAAGTTTAATTTCAAGGAAGAAAGCACTAAAAAAGATCAAGAAAAAGGCAAACACACGTTGGAGTAAGGTGACATGCGCCTTGGGCATCAGCCTCTGTGCCCCGAGTGTGCAAAATAGTGAACAAAATGCACTGAAACAAGAACCACGCATGAGGCTCATTCCTCCACGCACTCAGGATTTGTTGTTTTTAGTTACAGGTTTGGGGAAAAGCCCAATTTTTCAGCTCACTTTTCCCCAAACCCACCGGTAATTTAGCCTATAAATACAATTTCTCTCATTTACAATTATTCATTATAAATGAAGTGGTTCAAGAGAAAAGCAAACGCTAGAAGCTTCAAGGAATGAGTCTCTCCTTAACCTTAGTCTCTAGGGTATGTTTTATTCTTTTGTAATTTTGTATTTAGTTACCATGAGTAACTAAACCCTTATTGGGTAAGGTTCTAAGATGAACCTTTATTTGTTCGTTAGATCTTTTTAATCCAAGTCTTTTATTCAATTATTATATGAGATCTAATTAATTTTCTTATGCAAATCTCTTAATGCTCGTGCGATTCCTACAAAGTGTGAGATACCTAGGGAATACACCCGGTCTTAGAAACAAGAGGCTTCAGAAGATACATTTGGTTATACTTTTCTGAACGTTGCATATTGAATTTTATTCTTTCTTCTTGATAAGGTAGACGATATAGGACTATGTGTATGTAAGACTACTAAGATAAGAGAGACTATGCGATGAAATTGTAAGATTGGAAGAAATATTTTCTTTATGAAATAGAAATTTTGTCCATCAAATTAAAAAAAAATAAAATCAATCAATTTAGTATCCCCCAACGCCACCCATATTTAACACTTCAAATATTTTACTTTTTCATACAAAACACCCCAATTCTATCTTTAATTGATTTTAAAGAATTTTTACCAAAGAAATATTTTCATAAAAAAAAAAAAGGCAAATTCTATGATACACCAAAAAAATTTGAGTGTACCTTTACACCAAATCCTTAAATTAATAGTTAAATGAGGTTTTTTTTAAGAAAAATATAATTTTTTATCATTATTATTATAATAACTAATCTTATTACCAAAAGTGACAACGAAATAAAATTGATTTTTTTTAATTTGTATCACTCATAACAGAGAATATTGATTATTTTTTACGATAATATGTAAAAATTACTATGATTCTTGTAAAAAATAAAATGATGTTTTTCTTATAAAAAAAATTCTAAAATATAAATGCCGACAAAGAGTTTATTATTTCATAAAAATAATTTTTAATTTATAGATTTAGGAAGCAAAAGTATTGATATACCTCAATTTAATCACATTACTAGTATATTACTATTTGGAAAATTTGAGGACTAAATTCCTCTATCGTCCCAATTTCACACCAAAGGTGTTGATTTACTCAAAACAAACAAATGGGGATTTACACAAACCACAGAAGACCACGTGACATGATTTTGACCATCCACGTCACCTTTTTGACTAGACCAAATTTGATTGCATTTGCTCATCATAACTTATAATTAATTGACTGCATTTCTGGACACCTTAAAATTTTACAACCACACTCTGAATTTGTGTTGTACTCAGAGGGACAAGCATCACAATTTACAGAGTTTCGCATTTTACTGGCGTCCAAGCTAGTCAAGCCCTCAAAAAGATTGTTTCACATTGACTCAAATTTATGTGCCCAACTAAGCAAAAATAATTGATGAATATATATGTACTATTTACACTAATTTTGTTTACCAATGATAATGTTACTTACACGCATGTGATTGCAAAGTTTATATTTTTGACCAGTCAAATAATCTTCAAAACTAAAGTTTGTTTACAAATCATTAGATTCCTTCTCGGTGTGCATCTCATATCTCTTCCAATTTACTTTTGTTAACATTGATTTACAAGTGTGATACACTATTTATATTTTAAGGGTTTTTCTAAGGAGAGGTTCAGAACATTCTTTAGAGACTTTAAGTTAAGAAATTACTTTAAAAAATAAAATAAATATTTTGACTTTCAATGTATTAAGTACATAGATTTTTTTTATAAATCTTACCATCTAAGCTTCTTAAAAAGTATTCTAAAAACACACCTTAGCATTTCTCATAATTTAATTGTCTGTGTATAAGACCACCCACAATGGTGGATGCTTCACTTATTTGACATCAAATTAAATAAGCACTTCTATTGTGAGTATAATATATGGGTGCCTATAAAAAAGAGTGATTATGGAAGCACCCTCTCTCTTTATTTTTCGTGAGTCTCATTTAATAAATCTTAATAAAATAAAGGCTTAAATAGGATTTTTGTCCTTGCAAATATAGACCATTTGAATTTTTATCCCTAAAGTTAACGATCCTTCCATTTTGCCATTGCAAATATTAATCATTTGAAAAATGGTCCTAATTACATATGATTAGTAACTTCAGGGACGAAAATTCAAATGACCTATATTTGCAGGGACGAAAAACCTATTTAAGCTAACCAGCTCGCCCAACCATCACTTGCCACATGGGCACCATGTCGCTAATGACAGCCCACCTCAGCAAAAAAACCTAATTAGGATCAAAAGTCAAATGATTAAATTTTACAGTGGCAGATTGGAAGGATTAGTAATTTCATGGACGAAAATTCAAATGGTCTATAATTGCAGGGACGAAAGACCTATTTAAGCCTAAAATAAATAAATTTTGTTGAAATGTAATAATATAGAATTATTTGTGAGACCTATTTAATAATTTCTTTTGAGGTGCTGGGTTGGAGAAAATATGTGTTGATTAAATATTACTATAAAATAAGTGATGTGAACACATATGACTCATTTAAGCATCCAATTCGGTGTACTCTCTTGTAGATATTCTAAATGAAATACTCGTGGCAAATTCAATTTAGTGTTTTTTTACACAACAATAACTAAAAGTATTTACGCTAATAACATGTGATATTTGAACGGCCCTAATTTCTAACACTCACTCAACATCTTTTTTTAAGCATTTCTTTTTTATCACATCATTAATATAATATTTATCTCGCTCAAGTTGTAAAACGAGTGAATGGTATCCAATTATTATTTTCCAAGAGTACATTACTACAAAAAGAAAAAACACAAATCAATCCCTTCACATGATATCTTCAGCAACCGTCCTGTTGGAAATATTAAATTCAGACAAAACTGCCAGATTTAATTAAATAATCTGATTTATAATGTTTACTATTCTAACTGCTGCTCTAGCTACGTAGTTGCAATGCCATGTGCATGTGAATTCAAGCCTATAATAATACATGAGTTAATGAGTACAACATTATGGTTTATGGGTGCTATTTAAATCTCAGTCTTAGCAAGACCGACTTAATTATATAGGTTCTTTGGTGGGAATAAAATTAAGGTAGTTGTTTGAGTGTGGGAGAAACTTAAGATAAAAAAAATAAAATTTTACTATATGAACTTAATGTAGGTTAGGTCATAGATCATGTCAAGCAATTAACTTGTTATCACATTGTTCATAGTAGGTTCTCAGTTCTCACACTGTATGTTGACATTATACTGACTAGTGTGTTTTGGATCGTAAGATAACTTGAAGTATAATAATGAAACATTGGAATATCAAAACCGTAGTTTAATTTATACAATGTCTTTATCAAAAATTATGTATGATAAACATGTTTGTAAAAGTTAAACTCATCTTCCACAAAATATGAGTTACATCTCTACCAAATTTATCGCCATTAAATTGTTTGAAACCAGGGGAACATTTTCTTCTAATAAGTCCTACGTACTGAAAATAGAAATGTATGCTCATAAAAAAATGTTAGCAAAAGACTCTATAACTTACATTTCTCAACAATTTTTCTTAATATTAAAATTTCATCAAATGTCAAACTTCTCAAAATTTAAATTAGGTATAACTCAATTTTACAAAACCTACTTGTAACGTGAGAATGACCCTAATTTAAGAAATCAAGTAGAAGTTTTATCTCATATAATCAAAGACTCTTAACACAATCCTCTTACGCCTAAGACTTGATGACTACAACACGGCCTAGATGGACCAATAATTCTACCATGATTGCAACTGACCCAACATATTTTATATAGGCTTTCATATCATCTTAAAATTTGGGTTTTATTTAATTTAACCTTATAAAATCGGATTGTAACGCGATGATTGTCCCACCTCATAAATCTATGATCATACCTTATTTCATCCGATAATTTTTTTAGAAGAACTCGTATATAATTAAGTGGTATCTATTTAATTTTTTTTGAGAGATTAAGTGGTATCTATTTAATAAATGTATATTAAATACGTTGCTTATAATATTCTATTTGTGCTCTCAAAAAAGATAATATCCTGTTTGTGTTCATATCTAGATCAATAAAAGGGAGATAATGATGCTTTAGCACCGAATCCATGAACAAGATGCAAGGATAAAGTACTACTATATCTAGTATCATCTATGTTATTGAGTTAATCATAAGATTTCGTCAAAAAGAAGAGTTAATCATAAGATTGACCATATCATAGCCACTTGACGATTAATCACCCTTCCCCTTTCTCACAAATGTCGTTTTCAAAGTTTGAAAGAGAATGATTAACAAAGAAGAATATAATATTTTGTTTTCTTATTGCATAATTTTTTTCTTCTTAATATCATTAATTAAAGAGCGACAAAATTCAAAATCATTTTCATATGAGACAAATGACAAATAACAATCATGTTCATACGAATAAGATGTGAATCTGAACAATAGTCTCATAATATACTGATCAAGAAGCTTAGACACATTTTTTGACTATACCAATGATGCAGAATACTGTCATGTGTCATCCACGTGCACATTATATTTTTCCGCTGAAGGAAAAGCATCTTAACTACAAATTCGGCATAAGAGTTGTGGAATCAATTACGTATCATCCATTCAACTTAGGATTCTCGCAATTGTTTCTTTCAACACACCAAAACAAATGTAGAAATTATAAAAGAAACAAAATGCATGGTTTGAATATGTTAATTAAAATATTATTTTAGTGTCTGCAAATCCTAACTTAACTGATAAAAAATCGAAATAGTTAGATTGATTATGTCGTAACCGAAGTTTGAATTCCAACTTCTCAATTTATGTAAGTTTTTAATAGTTATTGTTATTTCGTCTATATATAAAATGAATATTGTTTTGGTAATTTATCTTTTAGAAATATATTTAATGTAGTGGTGGAGTAACAGGCACAAACACAACCCTCCACATGAGAACCAGCTAAAGTTTGTCTACAGGATACGATTTTAATAAGTGACTGCCCATTTTAGAACCGTACAAGATTTGTGTCTTCAAAAAGAATCCCACCACAGTTAAAATGAGGAAGAAGCTAAAAAAGTAGAAAGTGTTTCTTGCCAAAAATTAAATAGATTAGGAAAAATTCATATCACTCAATGCAAAATAAAATCACCAACTTTTACGTTAAAATTTATGTATAGTCTATTAAGACATAAATTTCGGATTCAAGTCTATATCACAATAGTGCGAACATAAGGTTCAATCATATGTCTATATTGGATTTGAGCTTTTTGGATTGACGTATTTGAGTTTATCTGTTTTTTTTTCGTATAAGCTATTTAAGTTTATCTGCTGGTATAAACACTTGTGATATCGTTTAAGAGACCTTATGAAAATAGCATATGACATGTTCATAAGCTATTTTGATCTTATTTTCATGATAACTTATGAAAAATATTTATGCTAAAAGGAGCAAATTAAATTATTTATTTAAAGGTCTTGTAAAATGTTCTCATATAGTTTACTACTGAATATCTTTTTTTTTTTAAAATAACTGTGGTGTGTTTAACGTATGTTTAAGTGTGGACATAAGTTGGTCCAGTTAATAAGAATTCAGCTCAAATCTTAGGGATTTGAATTTGCATCTTGTCGTCAATGTGAGAACCTCATTGATGGATATTATATAAATATCTCATCAACGCTCTATGAACTTTGAGACCCTCCCTCGCCCAATGAACCATTGAGACCAACTCTCAAACTTTTCACTTCCAAAACTAATGTATGAATGAGAAGTGAGGACCAATAAGTGGACATGTATATGACTATATATAAACACACTGCTGACCAGAATATACTAGCAAACATTGATGATCTCTTTGAACACTCACACTCTCTCACCAACTTTCTTCTCTCTTATTATCACAGTACCCTTTTTTTCCCTACACACAAATAAAGAATCAGTTGCATAGTGTGGAAGGTAGCTAGTTTTGGATATTACTATACAAATTCTTATGGATGAGAAGAGAAAGACAAGTTCCAAGTCATTGTTCTCAAGGAGTTCCTCAACAAGAAGCTCTATTTCAAACTCTTCACTCCTAAGGAGTTCTTCCTCTTCCTCCAAATGCAATCTTCAAAGGAGCTTTTCACAGAAAAACCCTTCTTCAATAGGTCGCAAATGTACCAATTTAGCTAAGGAACAGAAAGCAAGATTTTACATAATGAGAAGGTGTGTTGCCATGTTAGTTTGTTGGCATAAACATGGAGATAATTAGCTAGCATAGGCAGAGAAGAACATGTCTATTGCAATATTGCATGGATTCATTGTTTAGATTTCACATGTATTGTTGCATCTTGGACATTTTTTTTGTTTATTTTTAGTTATGATCTAAGATAATTTATTTTTCATAACTTTAGTATTATAGATTTGATTGTAATTAGGAGTTAACTAAAGTGAGTTATTAGATTTATACATTGGTGAAAAATTATATATACATCCAAGTAAACTCTCATTAATATTTATCATATTTTATGTTTGATTATATATGTTGCATATACATATTGTTTGAGACAATCACTTAATAATTTTGTTTTCATGTGGTAAGTCCTGTCTAGAGACTCTGTAGTTCTGTTTTGCTCTCTGTGTGTTGTGAAGGAAAAGGGTTTCTTTTTTGATAGAGCTTATACTCTTCAATGGCTTCAACTTACCATTTTTAGTAGTTTTAGATCTACATTGGAAAATGCTACAAGCCTACAACCTTCATGTGGTAAGTTCTGTTGTCTAGAGTCTCTGTAGTTCTGTTCATGTGACTGTTTACTGCATATGTCATACAGTACAACTTACCTTTTTTTTATTTTATTTCAATTTTTTTGTCTTTCAAATTTTTTTTTTGTCATCACTATTAATCTCTGTTTTTAAGTGAATTTCTATGTATCATTTAAAATTATGAATTTCTTTTTGCAGTCATGTCTAACACATTATAGAATTCGTTTTTGTAAAATTTTAGAATTTTTTAATAAATGATGAATTAAATATAATTTTTAAAGTTTTTAACGTTTAAAAATTCATATAATTCATGTTTTGTTAAAAAAAATTCTAAAAAAATTAGGAGAGTTTCTTATAATATTCTAATTTTTTTTTTACAAAGATTCTAAGTATTTTTTGAAAAAAAAAACTCATTAAAAAATATGAAGAGTACACGTTACTTGACTTAAAAACAAAGACCAAAAGTGATAATAAAAATATATGAAGAATAAAAAAATGAAAGAAAAAAACTATAAAAGCTAAAAGAAAAATTTAAATTTTTATAGAAATAAAAAACTTATTTAACTTTTTTTTTTTATTCTTCAATCAAGCCAATGATATATTGGGATAGGAAATTTTGCAGTTTGAAGTGAGATCCTGTTAAAGCATGAACTTAGGGGTCATCCATATGTGGAGGTTGATGTCACAGTAACATCTTGGTTAATGTTTCATCCATAATGGACTTGGAGTATTTATTTCATTTCACACCTAATTTTTTATCCATCGCATTTTCTCTTTTCTGTGTCTTTTTTCTTTTTTTGTTCCATTATCGCCTGGATCCTGATATATACGGTGGGGGTGTACATTAGCAATACACTTTCTAATAACACATGTATTTTAATAATTCTATGTTATTAGTTAAAAATTATAGGGTTCCACTAAATTTATACAGGACTCGCATAATTAGTAGAATATATAAAAACTTCAATTAATAGAAGAAAATGTGTTGAGATGTATTAGAGAATGCACTAGTATTAACAACATCTCTTATTCTAATTTCGTCTAAAAAATAAATCACACGTAGTTATGGGATGCTTAAGCTACTAAATCATCATTGGTTATATTCAAAACCCCTTTCGAATTCATTCTGTCTTATAACAATGATAGATCATATCATTGTCAAGCATGAAACAAGAACAAAATTACACTAACGGTTTCTAACATACCAAAATTAACCGAGAGTACACATAGCAAGCAAATTTACCAATTGAATTGTATTCACAAAACACAGCAAGAATATCATCAATTGAATCATATTCACAAATCGATAAACTAAAATGACACCTCATTCAATCACATTTACGCACACAACCACATAGAAAATAAGGCATAAACGATCATGAATCTAATACCACTATTAGGTTTTTCTAGAGATAAAAGTTTTAAAATCATTTGCCATGGATCTCGCAGGCACAAAATTTCACTAAAATGGTTCATGTGTTTACCTCTTGAAGCATCGAGGAGAAACAATGCAAGGATGATCACGAACACCATCGAACGACAACGTCTTTATTCAGTCCACACAAACAGAGTTCCTCCATCAACAGTGCTAGTTGTGATTGAACCGGGAGCTTTTGAGAGAGAAATGTTTAGAACCTTTGTGACGGGCAGGGTTTGTACATGGGAATTGTGTGAACTATTTAGTTGTTCAACACAAAAGTTCTATTTATAAAACCAAGTATGTGCACCGTATCTTATGGTCTACTACAATTTCACGTAAACACATTGCAACTTACCATGTATCATTTTTCACTTAAATGCATCATATCTTACGGTGCACCGCATTTCTCTAATTTGTGTTAGTGCATCGTATGATTGCATCATCGAATTATAAATAAATTTTAAGTATTTAATTTTAATCTCTCATCAATATGTGTTTATGTGTGTGGCCATAACGTTGACAATAATATTAAATCACACATTTAATATTTTAATTGTGAGTGGAATCGAGAGGTATCAAATGGCATGGGCCAACCCAGCCCAGTCTAGCTCGCCTACATAATTGGGTCAGTCTACCCTAGTCTATTAATAATTGGACCATATATTCTAGAATCCAATCTGATCCACGTTGGCCATGGGTCAGTTCTGCCCAACCCAATTATTTTTCTTTTTTGATTTATTCACTATTTTTTATGTCTTTTTTATATATTAGTTTCTCACAATTATGTATTGCTAAAATACAATTTGATGGTTATGAAAGTGAAAATAATTTTTACATTAGCATATTTAAATAATTTATAAACTATAAATTTTTTAGTAAAATGTATAAATTTTTATTAAGTTTACATATTTAAATCTTTTTATTAATAATTTTTAAATTAGTTGATAATTTTTTTTTTAAAATGTACTATTTTTTAACAAAAAATTAAATGAAAACATTGATAGTGGGTCAGCCAGAAGCCCGGTGGACTATCCCGGTCTAGCCCAATTTTTCTATTGGCCAAAAAGCCCGAAGCTCGACGGACTATCCCGGTCCAGCCCAATTTTAGACTAGCTATTTTGAGGTCAGTCCGCTAAAATGTGAACTAATTGGTAGGCCCATTAGCACCTTTTATTTTTACATCTCTAGTAGTAAAAATAAAAGGTTATTAGTATGAGAATCTCTTGTGATCTGACGAAACATTTCCATCATAATGATTATTAGTATAATTACTATTTTACCCTTATATTTATATTGAACACAAGGCATAGACCATATCACCATTTGTCTAGTTCAATATTGAGCTCATAGACATTTCTCCAGTTATGTAGGAAGGACAAATTTCATCGAGGTCACTAATGTCCATCAACAATATTCGTAGAGTACCCATCACTTGACTTTATAGTCATCCTTTTACGAACGACATTTGAACGGTAGCTAAGTACTTGACTCAAACATCTAGAGAATACGGTGGTTTCATGTTGAAGGGTGACATACGCTACTATCACTATGAGAATATTTATGATAATTTTCATAAATCACTGTGTAGTATTCTCATTGTCGGTCAATTCAGTAACAAACATTACTCCTAACCATTGATAACTCTTTATTAATGAGCCGCAAGATAAGATCATCGGTCTATCCACAAAATAGTTTGTATGTCTTACTACTATCTCATTTCATAGTAAAACTTTTGACTACAGATACTTTAAGAATAATATTTCTTTAGTTTAACAAGGTCTCACTATTAAGTCATATTTAATGTTCCATTAAACGGATTATCTAATAATGATGAAAAATCAGTTGATGCAACATTGTACAAACAAATAGTTATATTTGTGAGATACTTCTGTCATACAAGATTTAGCTAATAGAGTGGGATTGATCAGTAAATTCATGGAGAGGCCTGCAACATCTCACATAATTGTGATGTAACATTGTACAAAATAAATAGTTGGATCATTGAGATACCTGTGTCATAAAAGGTTTAGCTTATAGAGCGGGATTGATCAGTAGATTCATGGAGAGGCTTGCAAAGTCTCACTCAATTATTGCGAAAAGGATACTTAGGTATGTTAAAGGAACAAAAGACCTAGAAATTTTATATGACACGAAACAAAACAGAAGCATGAGGTGTATGGCTACTCTGATTCAGATTGGAGTGATGATAAAGGGGATAGAAAGAGTACAACATCATATGTGTTCATATATGGAGATGCACCAATCACAACATCATGTGAAGTTGAGTACATTGCAGCTTCAATGGTTGTCTGTCAAGCTCAATGGTTGAGCTTGAGCATGCTGATGCAGGAGTTGAGTGTAATGGAAGATGAGAAAATAAGGCTACTAGTGGACAATAAGTCTGCAATTGATCTGGCTAAACACCTAATTGCTCATGGTAGGAGCAAACATATAGAAACAAGGTTTCACTTTCTAAGACATCAAATGAATAAGGAGAAACTTGAACTTCAGTATTGCAAAACAGAAGAACAAGTTGCAGACTTGTTGAACAAGCTATTGGAGACTAGTACAATTTTGAGGAGCTAAGGAAGAAACTGGGAATGGTGATGGCAACTAGCTTGAAATAAGGAGGTATGTTAGTATGTGTATTTCAAGTTATTTAATAGTTAGATGTGTTAGTTGAGTTACTTGTGTGACAAATGCGTAGTTAGTTGAATTTAGCATTGTTAGTTGAGTTACTTGCGTGACAATTAACAAGTTAGTTGAGTTTGTTCTCAATGCATAAATAGCAAGTGATCATGATGTAAAAGTGTGTGATCAATATTCAATAAAATTTATTTCTTATCATCTCATTACTTTCTCTCATTCTCTCACAAATTCTCAAAACCCAAATTCAATAATGAAAAAGTGTTCTATCATAAATAACATGAAATATAATAGAAGGATTTATGATACATAAAGTTCCAAATTAACATTGGCTTTCATAAAAAAAGTTACAATATAGAACATGAATATTGAACACAAACAGGTACAATGAGACATCATAGAAAAACATGATGAAAATGATATCAATCCCAAATCATGACAACTGCAATTACAGCAACACCAAAAAGCACAGCAAGAAACCTAAACCATGGAGTGTCAAAACGGCTCTTCCTCTGCGGTTTGAAGCCTTTAGCCATTAAATGATTGATAGCAACATAAACAAAAACACCACAAGCAATACCCATTGATATTGCATACATCCAATCCGCTGTTTTTCCTTCTGTTGTTGCGTCGATTGCAATTCCAATTCCTACGCCAATTGGGCTAGAGATAGCAAATGCAAATGAATATCCTGCTGTTGTTATTAATGGTCTTTTTGGTAACATTCTTAGCAATGCGATTCCCATTGCTATTGCAGCAAATATCTTGTGTAATGATATTGTCCACAAATTCCTCCATGCTTCTGCCTTAGTACCTGATCATTAATTTGTATATTAGCATTAGTTTAAACAAATTTAGTTATGAAATGTATTAATTTGCTTCAAAATAACACCATATGCATTTTCATATTAAAAGGGACTATATGGTTTCACTCAGCTAAGAGTTATACATGCAAGCACTTAATATTATTGCGTTTCTTGTTAAAACTTCTCATCTAACAATAGACTACCAAGAAATGATATCGGTTTTCCTATAATCACTTGATGGAAAATTTGTGTTCAACATTGGTGACCTAGGTTAATTTGATACTTTAACACACCCGATAAAGAAAAAGACTATCAAGAAAGGATGAAATAAACGATGGAGTGCGAAATAACCTGAAATTCCAACGGCGATGCCTTCAAAAACCGAATGAAAACAAAGTGCAAGAATAAGCAAAATGGTATCTCCCACATTAGTAGTCTTCATGAATGCAACGTTGCTCTCATCCATCGCCAACTCCGTCGTTCCCTCTTCTTCTTGAGGTGTTCTTCCTCCTTCAAGTTCCTCAACTTTAGCTTCTCTCTGATTATTGCTTGTTACATAAACCACCACACAATCACCAAACATGGTTAAAAGATATCCAGAACAAGCCAACATGAAGGCAAAAGGGTAAGTTTTCTTGGTAAGATCTTCAAAAGTTTCATTTGCATCACTCAAGAAATGCATCATAGATGTTCCAAGAAAAACACCACCAGCAAATTGTGTCCCTAATAGAAGAAAAACCTCGTTCCAACGGAAATAATAAGGAGACACACCACCTAAGAAAGTGAAAACAAACAAGATGATCAAACACCATATTTTAACAAGGACCAAACTCCTCGAACGTATATTTATGTTGTCGGAACCATGGTCGGAATCATCGTGTCCTCCATGAGCTTTGATTGAATTGAAGAAGGAGGCTAAGAGACACAAAATAAGGAACGTTGACTTTAGGGCTTTGGAGGAAGCCATGTATGTAACATAGAACTATTATCTTGTGTATGCTATTTTTTTTTATCTAGTTCCGTTTTTGTAGTATTCATTTTCATGTCTATATGCCAGTAGTATTTGCTATAATTAAACTAATGGAAATATTTTGTACTACTATATGAGTTAGTACAATAATAATATTCTACTACATTGTAGTACGTTGTATCATTTGTACTACAAATTTGACTTGTTAAATATTAATAGTCGTTTATTGCCGCGGTTGTACTATACACTTACACCACCACTTGGGTTAGACTTTCTTTTAACACATCATCATAGAAAGAAAAAAAAATAGTATTGTTTTTTGTTTTGTTAGATAAAACCAAAATGAACGAAAAGAACTAAGGTAGATTGCCAAATTACTAGCAATAAACTTCCTAGCACACCTATATCAATATATTCTCTTTTATTGCTTAACATTTTTTATAAGTCACATATCTAAATTATTATAAAAAACCACATAATTGGGTGGGACTCATTTGAATTTCAATCGATAAAAGATAGTGTACTAAAATGTATGTGTGTTAACATGAAACTTCTTTGAAATGCGGAAGAATAAAGTCATGTATGGAGGAGATTTATGGAGCAAAAGGTGATTTGAGAAATGATAAGAACGCTCTCATTTTAACACTTTCTCTAACATCAACTCTCTTATTAAGTGAAACATGGGTGGGACTCTCTATTTATGTGGGACTCATTTTCAAAGTGTGGTACTCATATAGATTCAGCCAATAAGAGTGTGTATTAGAGAGATGGTTAGATAGAGGATGCCCATATCACTCGTGTAATTTTACGCCACAATTAACACTCGTATGGTGGCCAACAAAGACGTCAACGACAAGATTATCGTTTCTAAAAGTATATATGACTCGACTCACACTCTCATTCATGTTGAACAATAGAGGATGACAACAATGATATTGTGAAGGAAATGGGTTCCCTCCATTGAAGTTCTCTCAATTTTTCACAATTGTTACACCTAAACTACAAACTTAATCTTTTCTTTATAATTTATATTTCTTTGTCTCTCTCATATTTGATGGTTGGGATGAAACAATTGTTAGAGAATTGCAATAGAGAGAATTCATTTCCCTAAAATTTATGTTTATTTTAAATTGTTAATAAGAATATGAAAGACTCGTATAATTAATAAATAATTGTGATAGAGAAAATATGGAAGACAAACTAGGAAGTAGGGGTGTTCGCGGATTGGATTGGTTTGGTTTTGGGAGGAAAAACCATCTGATTCAATCTCTTTGACTTTGTTATTTGTTCATCTAATTGGTTTGATTTTAAAATCAAATCTAATCCAATCCGATCCAAAAAAAATCGGTTTGAATTTGATTGATTTTCGGTTTTCATTGTTGTATATTTTTTATTTTTTTTAAGAAAATATATTATTTTATGACATTTCATAAAAAGAAAAGATTACAAAAAAGATGAATAGGTAGATAATAAAAGAAACAGAATGAAAATAAAATAGTAGGTTATAAAGAAAATAGTTGTAGAATCGTGATTAATAATATTTCTTAAAAGAAGGAAAAAAAGTCAACACTATTAAATAGCAAGTCTAGAAAATAGTTACAGAATTGTAAATTAAGGAAACATTTATAAAAAAAATAAAAATTCATATAATAATATATGTACAAGTATAAATATTTTGGTTTGGATTGGATTGGACTGGTTTATACTATGAGAACCGAAAACCAATCCAATCCATTCAAAATTGTGGGGTTTTTTATTTGTTTTTGGTTTTATTCAGTTTTTGGTTTTTCGGTTCGGTTACTGCGGTTTGCATTAGATTAGATTGAACATGAATACCCTTGTTAGGAACAATGCATTTTCGAAAATAATGAAAACTATATTTTGCCATTTTCAAAATTTGTAAAAAAAGTGCTAGATTTGTTTTCAAAATTGTAATAGAAAATGGTCAGTTAAATATTGAACCCATATTATCTTATATTCATTAGTTGAAATGAAAAATAAAAACAAAAAAATAAAATAAATTAAGTGGGTCCTTAGAGCAACCACAACAAAGATATTCGGGTATCTAAATGGGACATATAAGTACACATCATTTATGTATATTTTTTAAATTTTTATGCATAAACACTTAATCTCTTTAACTCAACATCTCCAAAAGAGTTTTAAATAGTTTCACTAATAACTTCATATCATCTATCAATAATTTTATATCATTACATTTTAATATTTAAACGAAGTGGAACCCACAAAAAGAGAAATGTGTATTTGAGCTATATCATTTTTAAGTATATTTTAACCGTCTAACCATGAATTCATATTTCTAAAAATTGACATTATTTTTTGCATCTATACCTTGTGGTCTTCACCTTCAGACTTGAGATCTTTATACTCACTTTTAATGAATTCTTTTGTTGTGCTCAACTTTGAGTCTCTCCTTCTAATTTATTGTTTTTCTGAAGTTATGTGGTTTTGGAATGTTTGATTCATTTGGTTTGTCCAAAGTCATTTGGTTTTGGAATATCCACTATCAATGATCTATCATACTCTTGCCCTTTTCATACTCAATCAAAAGACAAAGCCATGGCACAACGTGAGACCTACTCAAAAGACAAAGCCATTAAATAATCAAGACACACTCGCTCACATGCACACGCGCGCAAACAAAATCGCATGGACGGTCTCGCATATTGAGGTCATTCGTCAAATTAAAAATGCATGCAAAAAGTGAGATTTTTCCAAGTGATTATCCATGGACACCCCCGTGACACAACCGAAGCTCCGCCGAAGTCCTACGGTCCTATTAAGAAGCTCTTATCAGATGAAAACCCGGTGATATATAGGGACACAACCATAGGAGAATTGATGGCGCGTCATTTTAAGAAGGGCCTTGACGGAAACTCTGCCTTGGAGCCTTTCAAGGTAGTGAAATGAACAAGTGACATTTGAATTTATGTTTAACTTATAAATTGCTAATTTGCATTGTCTCTCTACAATTAAAAAACACCATTTGGGATCATAGCAAAAGATAAAACAAGCTTTCTGATTGATAGTTGACTATATATATCATTTTTTGAGTATATTTTAGTTGTCTAACTACGAATTCATATTTCTAAAAATTGACATTATTTTCTGCATCTATACTCTGTAGTTTTCACTTTCAGACTTAGATCTTTATACTCAGTTTTATTGAATTCTATTGTTTTTCAAAAAGTCATATGGTTTTGGAATGTTTGATTCATTTGGTTTGTCCAAAATCATTTGGTTTTGGAATATCCACCATGAATGGTCTATCATACTCGGGCACGGATCTAGTGTGGGAGCAATTGGGTCAAGCGACCCCACTTGCCTTCATGTGTATTGTATTTTTAACCTAAAATTAGATATATATCTAGTTTGACCCCTCTTTATATAGTATTATTGTCTTCACATATTCTATTTATTACACTACAAAAAATTATAAAACTAAGAAGGATCCTAATGAGTGTTCTAAGAGCACTAGTTAATAAATCAAAAGAAGTAGTTTTTTTTATAAAAAGTTGTTATAATTATTATATTGATACAAATAACGCTTATTTTTAAGATAAAAATTTCTTTTATGAAATCTTTAACCAATTATCTCATAGCTTATCGTTGGCAGACCATAAAACTACTATTATAATATAAACTATTCTTATATTTGTTGAAAAAGGTTGTGACTGACTCTACGTTGGTGGTGAAAAAATAATTAATTATGGTTATATTTTTTATACTCTACTAGAAATGGACAAATATTTTTAAAAAAATCCAACATTTTAGGGCAATTATAAATATAACTTGTATAATTTTCGCACGCTTACGCATTAATAAAGTTTTATATAAATTTTTATGCTTAATAATAGTTTTAGCCCCCTAACTTTTCCAAAGTTGCGATTTTGACGCCCTAAGAAAAAAAAACTACAAAACAGTCCCCTAAGTTTTGCAACTGTAGCAGTTTTGGCCCCCCAAGGCAAAATAAAAAATAAAAAAATAACACGTGTCACATCACTTAGGGTGCCACGTCAGCGTAGACCGAGTCAAAATTCGCCTTGGGGGCCAAAACTGCCACATGTACAAAACTTAGGGAGCGGTTTTGTAGTTTTTTTCTTAGGGGGCCAAAAATCGTAACTTTGGGAAAGTTAAGGGGTTAAAACTGCTATTAAGCCAAATTTTTATGATATAACTTGACCCCACTTATTAAAATTTCTGGATCCGTCATTGATCATACTCTTTCCCTTTTCATACTCAATCAAAAGACAAAGCCATGACACAATGTGAGACCTATTCACGGAGAAAAATGATGATGACATGTTGTAAATTTCATAGTTGATTTCATCCAGTAGAAGTACATATTAGTGGTGTAGATGATCTTAGAGTGTATTTGTTTCAAGGTAAGAAATTACATTTTTTGAAATGACATTCCTAGGAATAATATTTCAAGGAATAACATTCGTACACATGTGTTTGATAAAAAATTAGATTTCCTTGGAATGTTTTAGAAATTAATTAATTAAAAAAATAAATGTTAGTGGTAGTGAGAATTTCTAGCAAGTTGAGTTTTATTCTCACCCCATCCTTTAAGCATGGGAATAACAATAGAAGAAATCATGTGTAAATAATATTCTAGAGAATATAACATTCCTAAGAACAAATTTTTAAAACTTGAAATAAACATGAGAATGTTGTGAAGGTGAGAAAAACCACAAGAAGGGGGGGTTGAATTGTGTTTTTGGAAACTTCTTCTTTTACGTTCTAGATAACTGTCCTCAGGTTCAGAGTCTGAAGTAGTTCAGAGTCTGAGTGAGTTC
>Ga0228710_1004480_pt1 | contig 22059 bp, 5 predicted proteins | sample MedpolnodulmetaG_FD_177995 | JGI IMG/M metagenome (GOLD analysis project Ga0228710, IMG submission 177995) | Root nodule microbial communities from Medicago polymorpha collected in Santa Monica, California, United States - pink nodules | ecosystem: Host-associated > Plants > Roots > Nodule...
TGTGTGGGGTGTGTCATGTTATGCATAAGAGACAAAAGGAATTGGCAAAGGAATATTTTTGGAGTATGCCATCAATCATTAATTAGTCATAGTATTCCATCAAGGAAAGAGAGAATTCGATGTGAAAAATACTATGGTTTGTTCAACTATACTCTCTAGCTACTTTCATAAGCTACAGTCACGACCAGCAAACAATAAGTCAAATCTCGTACTGTTCAATCTTAGAGACTAACCAATAGTGTGCATTTTGTAGTTAAGAGACTAACGAATAGTGTGCATTTTGTAGTCATGTGAATTGTTGCATTAACATCTCTAGTTCTTTTAAAAAAAAAACCTCTCTTATCAATTTTTTTTAGCAAGGAAAATATATATATAAAAAATACAAAAAGTTGAGGAGACATAAACATAACTAGGCAACCACCTAATCAACCCTAAACGCGTATTACAATAAAGATTAGCAAAAGGTGGTATAAGAGAACCAAAGTGTTTAGCAAACTAATACACATCAAACACAATCGAGTGAACTCAACGTGGAACAGGAAACTAGATTGCAAAAAGTGATATGTACAAGGTCGCAAACATTAAATCAAACTCTTAGGAGAGCCTAGATGAGATGGAACAGGTCTTTTCTACCTTAACCAAGGTCCTGGGTTCGAATTCAGCCTTGGGTATGCAGCAGCGTTAAAACTCTTAGGGAGAGCTTGCCACCCATTTGGGTCCCACAATGCTCGAGGGATTAGTCTCTGCAGTTTCGCGCAGAGGATACTTGGTTTACATCCAAAAAAACATTAAATCAAACAGAGATGGGCTCAATAAATTCAAACCCATCTTTTGAGACGGTGAATGAATCGACTATCAAAACAGACTGATTCAAGTACCAACGCTCTATGTAATAAAACATATCAAGCCTGCTAGTCCTTTTGAGTCAAACAAACCAGATCGCTACGAATCAGATATATATGAGCAATCTGAACCACGTATAGACGACAGCAAAAGAGAACATAAGCGACAAGGTCTTATAAGAGAAAAATGTTAAAAATAAACTATTTAAAAGTATATAAAAGCATAGTAAGGTGGAGTAGAGGAGACATTTTTTTTACAAGAACAAAACGATATTCATTCATTCAAATTGATAGAGTACATCAGATACAAACATCGCTAAAAACGTAAATAGTGAATCTGCGAACAAACTCACAGCACCCAAGTCAATAGCATACGACGGCAAAATGCCTACAAATAATATGATAAAACTAAGTCACCGAAATACCCATGCTTCTGAATCTGCAACATTGACGCCCAAATCATTGGTTGAATTTGTAATTGACTGATGTCGATTTTTCAATAGGAACTAAATGAATGCCGCGACAAGACGCGAAAACAAACGCCACACAAGATGACGAACAACACAACGCCGCACTTAGACGACGAAATCACAAAAAAAAAAACCGAAAAACTTAATATATGTGAAAACCACTTATTTAGATTGAAAGAAAAAGGGAAAAAAGATGTAGATAGGTGATTCTAGGTTAAAAAATAACTTACAACCACCCCTCCTTGATGAACGAAGGAGAAATAAAGTTTAGAGAGAAGATGAAGTTTCTATCACTAGAAAATTAGGGCCGACTTGTTAAAAAAACTATTATAATTTAATTAGGAAGCAAACATTAGTAGAATCAAGTATCAACGTATTCCTCATAGCAAAAAGAGAGTGGAGGAGACATATCATCTATTGTAATAAAAGAAAAATGTTAAAAAAGTGTGTGTAAACAACCATTTAAAAGTATATAAAGTGTTTTTTTTAATGTAAAAAATCTTTTTTTAGATTTCTTAAAAAGTGTCTTAAAGACGATTGTTGTAATATATTATGTAAACATATATAAGAAATTATGAACCTTTTCAATCTATTTATTTGAACCTTTCTTTTAAGAAAATAATTTTTTTTATTTTTATGTAAATTTCTCAGTTTAAAAAAGTCAGTAGATTGTATTCTTTACGTCTCACATTATAAGTCACTTTGAAAAAATAAATTATCTTAAATTATAAATCGTTTTACAAAACCAAAAAAATATTAATGTTGTTTTTCTATTATACTTTTAACAATCTTTCATATCATTAATAAAATATAGTTTTGTAAAATAATTCATAACTTTTATTTTCTATACAAAATTAATCATATTTTTTTAAGGAAAAATTAATTACATTTTTTTATTTATGTGAAATTGTAAAAATGACTTATAATTTAAGACAAAGCGAGTAAACGGTAAAAACGTACCATACTTTTACCAAAAAGAAAAAAGAAAAATGATATACCAATTGTCATTATATCACCGTTTAAGAACGCAAAGAGATCTTGTAAAAAAAAAAAGAACCAAGAGAGATAGATTTATTAATTAGGTTGTCAAATATTTGACTTATATTTTTAAGAGAATATATTTATTTATCGGTTCCTTAAAAAACATCCTTATAAAACTTATAAGAAAAATGCTAACAATTACTTTTACGACACAGAGTATATTAGAAGTAGAAATTACATATTAGAAATTGTGTCAATTTATTTCTTAAAAAATTTAAAATATATTTTTCTCAATAAATATTTTTTATTTCTGTAAACTTTAATATTATAACATACATAATCATATTTCTCAATAAACAGTTTGACTAATTTTTCTCAACTAGCATGACCTAACTTATAAACATAACCGAAAAACATAATCATATTTGAAAAAACATAATCACGGATTTTGAGACTTTAAGAAAGGGCAGAACAATAAACAATGATGACTACTCCCATCCCATGCATCGCTTTCAAATTCCTACCCAAATAATAAAGAATATGTTTTCTTCCATTAGTGTAGGGCATGCATGACATATGGTAAGAATAACACCTACTTATATCGATGTTAAAAATGATTTTTTTTTTGAGGTAGTCGATGTTAAAAATTATGTTAAATTTAGTATGCATATTTATATTTTACCTAAGTATTCCTTCAAAAAAAAATATTTTACCTAAGTATTTTTCAATAAACAAAGATTGGGTACATAGATTAACATCCTAATATTGTATTATCATTTATGTCTGATGATAAACTATTAAGATCCGGACAGTTTTAAATAGTTCGCCTTATACTTTTGTTTCAAACTACCCCTGCTCAGATTTCTTTACCAGTATCATATATTCTTCTTGCAAGTTTTATCATTTACAAAAATATAAGTAAAAAAAAATACTTGTATTTGATTTAAATTTGGACTATATCTCTAGTTTTTTCTTATATTTTGCTAAAGAGAAAGTATACTCAACTATATGTCTATTCTATATAATTTGGTATTTTTCTCTTGCAACAAAGCAATTCATTCACCAGAAGACAAAAGATCGGTACAAATGATACAAATGATAGAACCCAAATTCTTGAACTTTATCAAAACAAACTAGACAAAGTGCAGCCTAGTTTTTGCAACTTTTAACATAAATTACTCTATTATTATTAGACATGCTAGATATAATAATATTCACGCAATTAATCAGCTAGAATGGAATCTATCATAACGATATTTAGACACCCTTCAAACATTTAACTAATAACTCTCAAATAGTTAGATTCAATTATTGCGAGGACCATTTACCAGATTGAAAATATGAGACAACAACAGCTATGACAATTTGGCTGAACTGATGCTAAAATTTTGAACCGCTTTTCATGAGTGCTACCAACACACTTTATCTAGAGTGGTCAAAATGATGTCCTTTGTCGGGCTGCAATTGTCGAGGTACGAGTTGGAGGTACCTACAAACACTTTGATGCTCAAGTCAATATAAGAGCAAAGTGTGAGAGGTGAAAGTTGAAACGATAGTGTGTGCTTTTATACGGTCGTCGATATGACTGTGGATGTGGTCGTTGAAAGGTTGTTACGAACGACATGTTTGTAAATTGTAACCGTTCAACATAATGAGGCATTGACAATCGTCATATGAGATGAATTTTAATAATTAAAAAAGTGTGTTATAATGCGCTGCTGCTGGCATTGTTCGTGACTGTATGAAGAGGTGCTCTTGGTTCTCTTTCTCCACAAATCCTTAGAGGATAGATAGTGTCAAGCAATAAACGCTTAAGTTGTAATCTTCCCCATTAAAAGTTGGTCACTAAAATCGTTGGATTTTTTATTTTATTTTTTTAAGAAAATCGTTGGATGTTAACAAGTTGGTCTCTAAAATTAAGGAATTGACAAACATTATAAGATATGATTTTCTGATGCCAAATATTTCAAATTAGGCACTGAAGTTGAATACTTAAAATCAAATTGGTTTCTAAAATATTACTTGTTATTTTTGTATTAGTGTCTTTAATTAGTGACGTGATCTCTTAAGTTATTTGTTGGTTACATTTTAGTCCCATAAATTATTAACATTACAATTTGGTCCCTTTAAGTCATCTTCCGTCAACCAAATAAATCTCCACCGTCAAAACCGTTAAGCCAATGTCTAAGGTGGATACACATTGCAAGTTGTCACGTCACCGTTTACATGTGCCCATTTAACGTTTTGGCAAAAGACTGTTGATGAAGATTTATTTGGCTAACAGATACTAACTTAAGGAACCAAATTGTAACGTTAATAACTTATGAGATCAAAATGTAACCAACAAATAACATAAGAGACCAAATCATTAATTAAACCTATTTTATAAGCTAAAACTCAATAATATTTTTTTTTTTGTTACAAAACTCAATAATATCTATGTGAGACCCCAAACAAAAAAAACCAAAAAATAAATAAATTTAGTGGCAGTTTTGTTGATTCCTAATAACTTTAATGATTAACCTCATGTTTTTATTTTTATGTTAAGGAGACTCATCAAGACAAAAATATATTATGTCCATTTCTCCTATCAATTATTAAAGTTTTAGTATGACTTGTGGTGTATATGAGATTTTTAGATCCTCGTGTGTCTCTCTTGCCTCGTTCTTGAAAACAGAGAAAGAGAGAAGTGAAAGAAATAGATGGTCATGCTAACAAACGTTCCTTTTTAAATATACTTTTTTATTTTTGTAAACTTCAATACTTAAATTTAAAAAAAAAATTGAATTCGCTATTTTTCAGCACAACATTTTTATTCTTGTTCGCTTAACTGATGTCTTAAGGCATTCTTTATTATTTCCTTGTATAATAAATTGATTGAATACACGAGATTTAGGTCTCCTTTCCCATCACGACCATTACAGACTCAAACACTATGGAAAAAAGAAACATGACAATAATAATGTCCCACTATGAGCATTTGTTAAAGGATATTAACTCAAAGGCGTTTTTTAGCAAAATTATAACTAAAAAGTGGAAATCACATCTAAAAAACACCTTCATGAGTGACCTCTAGCAAAAACCCATTAAACAAAACCAACTCATTCTTCATGAGTTTGTTTTCATTCAAATTAAACCAAATCAATTATTTTTTATTGATTCAAATCATTTTTTCCAAAAAAACAAATTTGAATTAAACCGACTCATCATACTTTTGCATACTCCCTCCGGTCTCAAATATAAAAAAAGATTCATTTTTTTAGGTTCGTTGAATAATTAATGTATCTGTTTTACAATGTAGATCAGATACATTAACTACTCAAAAAACTTAAAAAATGAATCTTTTCTTATATTTGAGACCGGAGGGAATATGATATAGGAATGAATTTTCTCAATTCTCTCACGTGTAATTTACACGAGTATGAAGATAGAGAGAGAGAGAGCAACACAAGACATTTAAATAAAGTGAATTTGAATGATGCTAGAGTGTATGAGAACTGAGAAAGCTTCAAACAACTGACATTCAAAACTCAATAACTCATCCGATTGCTTATAATAACAATGACAACAATGGTGCAATGTTCATCGTTCCATGCCAATCTAAATAACATTCCCATCAAAACCCAGCACCAAAATCCTCACCAGCTCCACGCACACTATCTCAAATCCAACCTTCTCCACAACCCAAATTACTCCTCACACCTCCTCTCTCTCTACATCACACACTCCAAAAATCTCAACCACATTCACACCTTCTTCAACTCAATCCCACACCCCACTTTACTTCATTGGAACTTAATCATCACCTCTTATATCAACCACAACCGTTCAAACGACGCACTTCTCTTCTTTCGTCAAATGCTCACCAACAACATTCTTCCAGATGGGTTTACACTACCTTCCATTATTAAGGGATGTTCGCGTTTACACGCGAAAAGCGAAGGAAAACAGGTTCATGGGCTAGTTTTTAAAATTGGGTTTGGTTTTGATAGATTTGTGCAGAGTAGTTTGGTTAATTTGTATGCTAAATTTGGTGATATGGGTTTGGCTAGATTGGTGTTTGATAAAATGGGTGATAAGGATTTAGTGGTTTGGAATTGTTTGGTTGATGGGTATGTGAGAAATGGTGAGGTTAAGTTTGCGTTGAAGGTGTTTGATGAAATGCCGAAGAGGGATAAGTTTACTTGGACGTGTTTGGTTGATGGGTTGTGTAAATGTGGTAAAGTTGAGGTTGCGAGAGAGATATTTGATCGGATGGATGATAGTGATAAGAGTTTGGTTACGTGGAATGTAATGATTCATGGGTATATGAAGTCGGGGAAAATTGAAGTGGCGGGTGAATTGTTTGAGAGGATGCCAGGGAGGAGTTTAATAAGCTGGAATTCAATGATAGATGGATATCAACGCAATGGGTGTTTTTATGAAGCTATGAAATTGTTTGAAGCGTTGTTGAACGAGGGGTTTGTGTCGAGTAATGCAACGTTGTCGAGTGCTCTTTCTGCTGTTTCAGGTTTGGCTGTTCTTGGTAATGGGAGATGGATTCATTCGTTTATGGTTAAGAATGGATTTGAGGTGGGTGGTGTACTTGGTACTTTGTTGATAGAAATGTACTCTAAGTGCGGCAGTATAGAGAGTGCTTTGGCTGTCTTCAAAGGAATAGCCAAGAAGAAATTGGCACATTGGACGGCTATAATTGTGGGGTTAGGAATGCATGGTTTGGCTGATCAAGCTCTTAAGCTTTTTACAGAAATGCGCAGAATTGGAATGAAACCGCATGCTATAACTTTTATAGGTGTGTTGAATGCTTGCAGTCATGCAGGATTGGTAGATGAAGGAAATCGAATTTTTCAAATGATGATAAATGAGTATAAAATTGAGCCCACTGTTGAACATTATGGTTGCCTCGTTGACATTTTATGTCGAGCTGGACATCTTGAACAGGCAAAGGAAATAATTGAAAGCATGCCAGTGACAGTGAAACCCAACAAAGTCATATGGATGATTTTGCTTGGTGGTGCTAGAAACCATGGAAACTTGGAAATTGGTGAATATGCAGCTCATAATTTGATCGAGGAGGATTTAGATGCTCATACCGGGTGTTACACTGTACTTTCTAACATGTATGCTGCAGCTGGGAAGTGGGATAAAGTTTCACATGTAAGAGAAATGATGAAAAACAGAGGCGTGGTTAAGGATGCTGGATGCAGCACCATTGAGTACAAGGGTCAACTTCATCGGTTTATAGTGGGCGATAAATCACATCCTCAAACCCAGGATATATATGCAAAGTTGAGGGAAATAAGGGAGAAACTTAAACTGGAAGGACATGTTCCTGACACAAGCCAAGTTCTGTTAAATATTGATGGCGAGAAAGAGAAAGAATCTGAATTAGAGAACCACAGTGAGAGGTTAGCCATTTCGTTTGGTCTCATCAATATGGAAAGAAGAACTCCTATTCGCATTATAAAGAACCTTCGAGTCTGTAACGATTGCCATGTAGTCACCAAACTCCTCTCAGCCATCTATGATCGTGAAATCATAGTGAGAGATAACAGCCGCTTTCATCATTTCAAAAATGGATCATGTTCTTGCAATGACTTTTGGTGACATGTTGCAGATCTTTGATGAGGTATATCAGTTTAAAAAATTGTTACAGGTATATTATAAGGTTGAAATTCATTATGTCTTCTTTTTTGCATGATAAAGATCTATTCTATAATCATACTATATAATCTTGTGCTCCTAGTGTAATCTTATTTGTGTAGAAAGTTATCCTAGTGTAATCTTATTTGTGTAGAAAATTAAATTACTATGACTCCATAAGTGAAAATTACGGTCTTTCAGATCAACCAGCATCTTCTGTTATCTTGAAGATTAAGAAAAGGATCCAACCATGATTTGTCAAACAGATAATAACAAGTTTGAATTCGGCATGAAACTGAGTTTTTGTGCAAGTGCGATGCTAAATGGAACATTTTTTTTTTCTTTCTACAACACAAATGATCCATGGTATAGTGACAAAATTTTACTTCTCATTTGACACATCCAGGTGCATGGTTACCTACCACCTGATTGATTTGAACACCATTTTTACCTTTTTGTGTGCATTTTGCATGCAAACTCATTCATACTAAATAGCAGTCTTTGTGTTTTACCTTTTAAGTAGTTGATGATTTTATTTTTGGCTTAGGTCTTAAACTTTGTTGTCTTGTTTGTACTAATTAACATAAAATAAGAGGTTTAGGTTACGGCAAATTAATTAAAAACATATGACTAAGACAGCCCAATAAATATTCTGAACTCATGCACAAGCATTGACATTTCTTGGGATCCATATTTCTAACATATAATCAGCCACATACAGGTTCTTCTGCTTGTGCAGTTACATTGGTGAAAATAGGAGTTAAATACAACAGAAATGCAAATGTAAGCAGAAGATTGCAGCCGAAGAGGCAGCCATATCTTGGTGTTCTCATTGTCCGGGGACAAAGTTAGTAGCATATGCCCATGCGTTGTTGGCGACAGGGTCAGCAACATGGTCGTAAAGGTTCTGAACAGGGCCCTTGCCAGTAACAATGGCTTGAACAAAGAAGCCAAACATGGAGAACATAGCCAATCGGCCGTTCTTGAGTTCCTTGACCTTCAACTCTGCGAATGCGTCGGGGTCATCAGCAAGACCAAGAGGGTCAAAGGCACCACCAGGGTATAGTGGGTCTAGTCCTTCACCAAGTGGTCCTCCACCAACTCTGTAGCCTTCAACAAATCCCATGAGCACAACCTGAGTAGCCCAGATTGCAAGAATGCTCTGAGCATGGATCAGGTTTGGGTTGCCCAAATAGTCAAGGCCACCCTCAGAGAAGATCTGGGCACCAGCCTTAAACCACACAGCCTCACCGAATTTAACACCGTTCTTCTCAAGGATCTCAGGGAAGGTACATCCCAATGCACCAAGCATAGCCCATCTGCTGTGAATTACTTCAAGCTCACGGTTCCTTGCAAAGGTTTCAGGGTCAGCTGATAATCCAGCTGTGTCCCATCCATAATCACCAGGAAATTCACCAGTCAAGTATGATGGAATTTGTTCAGAGAATGGACCCAAGTACTTGGGACGGTCAGGACCATACCTGGTTTTCAAAACAGATCATACCAAGTCAAATATATGAAAACAAATTATCATAACCTTACTTCAAATATTAGCACATGATGTTGCTTTTGATTTGATCTTCAAAAGATAACATAATAACTTTATGTAGCTGTATCACCAGTAAGTTATTAACATTTGATTTAATTTATTACATTACACTGCATAATTTTAGCTTTTGGGTCTGCACATCTAGCTAAGAATTAGTTATTATTATGTTCTCAAGAGATAAAGGAGTGTTAAAAACTATATCTTATTGTATTTTAAGCTAAGTTTGACTGTAATTGAACTACTTACCAAATGCTCTCAGGAGCGCTCTTCACAGTACGACGCATGGTGAAGCGACTTTGGCCAAAGTTACCAGCTTTCTTGATGAATTCATTTCCCTGTTTCAAACCAGTCTTGCCGGTGAATGCTGATTGTTGGATTGCAGAGGTGGCCATGAGGGCGTTGAGGTTTCTTGGTGTTTGTTCTCTTTAGTGGTATAAGCTAGTGTTGTTGTGAAGAATGAAGAAAAGATACAAAGGTTTATAGAAGTGTTGGGAGTGGCCACGGTGGAAATCATAAGATATTGTGGATTAGGATATGCACAAGTCAGCAACATCTTATTGGTGGTGAATTTGTATGTGGATTCCCAAGCTTGTATTTTGTAGTGATATTGTGGCTCTCTTTGTGCCATGTGGATGCAATGATCTGGTTGCTTAGATGTTTTGGAGAGGTGAATGTGAGCCAAGGAAATTAGGTCCACCAAAGCTGAGAGAAAAACAGAAACTTGGAAGAGGGTTTGGATTGGGGGCATTTGAGTGAAAAACAGTAATGTTAAACGGATGGGTGAATTTCATTAACATTTTGCAATTTAATGAATCATTTTGAAATATAAATAATGTGCAAAACTAATTTGATACAATGTGACAAAATAAATGTAATATTTATTCACATTCACGAACAAATTTTTTTTGCTCATTTTTAAATTTCCATAAGATTTCATTGCACTTTAGTCTCTAAAATATACACAAAAAAAGTGTATGCTGTTAGTCTGAAAAGAAACAAATGTGAGGCTAAAACACACTAAAAGAATTAAAAACATATCAAACTCTATATTATCTATTATTACAACTATATGTTGAAGAAAAAAGAAGAAATAAACACGAAAATAAGTGGCTTAAACCACGTGAATATGAAGATGCACAAGACAAACAGGCAAAGGAAGACTTGGCTGTAAACTGTTCAACCTCAAGAACACAAGGTGGCAGTTAATCCCAACTAAATTACAAAATTGGCTCACGTGGGAATCATGGTTTCTCACGTGGTTATCTAATTTCACAATTCACAAATATCCTATTTAATATCTAACGTGAAAAAAATACAATGAATACATCACAATTTAAAAGTAGTCTTTTTAAAAAATAAAAAAGCTTCGGTCTCAAATATACTAACAAATTGGATAAAGAAAATTGATGTATTTAATTCAAATTTTAGACATAATACATAAACTCTTTTTGTTTTTATAATTTTTTTAAACAGTCCTACAAATGTTTATGCTATTGATAAGCTAATCCAAACAAATCCAAAGACTATAAGAATCAGATTCGTCCAAATGGTAAATTCGAAGGGGGTATAGCTTTTACAAAATAAGTAGGAAAAAAAGAGCAAATAATTACTTTAGTTCTTGATTCTGCACCTCGCTGTCACATAGGTCCCTGACTCAGAATTAAATATAAAGAAGTCTCTGACTCTGCACTTCCGTTATCACTTTAGTCCCCGACGTTAAATAATCATGTTAAGTGTGTCCCAGGGACTAAAATGAAAGTAAAAAATAGTCACTTTAGTCCCTGAACCAAAAATCAATATCCCCAACTTAAATCTCAAATCCCTAAATGTCATCTCTAAATCCCTAAAAAAATATATACACTAACATGTGACTTTTTTCTCTTGTCAAAAAAAAAAGTGACTTTTTTCTGAACATTGTAGACTTTTTTCTTCTTCAAATGTATTTAATATTGTATGTTCTATAAATTGTATTGAAAGTTTTATGTATTTTTTTTTTATGCTTAATGGTAAAACTTTGTCCACGGTATTAAACAACCAACTGTGCAAAAATAAATAATTATGTTGATATTATTAATCTCTATTTTTTAATTTTAAATAAAAGAACGCTATATTTTGAAGAAAAAAAAAAGAAGTTATATTAACTAGCGAAAAGACGAACACCCATGTGTCCATCTTTCCGCTCTTTTTACTGTGCTAAAATTTGTAAATTATGAACTATGTTATTTTTATGAAATTTTGATTTTGATTAAAACGAAAAATATAGATGTTTGCTGCTTTCTAGTTATAACAAACCAAATTAATCATGATTATCTATTTCAATAAGAACAATCTTTATTATAGAAAAAGTTGTTTAAGGGTATAATTGGGATAATAAAAAATTAAGTATAAATATACTCGTTTAGTTTGTTACATTTTTTAAATGATAAAGAAAAAATATATATATTCATATCGTGTTTGTTATATTTTTTAAATATATAAAATTATTCTTATCTATTTGTTACATGTATTATTTGTATTGAAAATTGAGGCATTTTTGGAAAGAAAAATCTAACCCAAAAGTGCTGAAAGGGGTAGTTTTCTTTATATATATATAGTATAGATATTGTCAAATAAGATAATAAATTATGGATTTGAGATTTCAATTTAACGGATTTAGAGATGACATTTGGGGATTTGAGATTTAAGGATTTAGGGATTTGAGATTCAAGCTGGGGATATTGATTTTTGGTTCAGGGACTAAAGTGATAATTTTCTACTTTCACTTTAATCCCTGTGACACACTTAACAGAATTATTTAACGTCAGAGACTAAAGTGATAACGGAAGTACAGAGTCAAGAACTTCTTTATATTTAATCCTGAGTCAGGGACCTATGAGATAACGAGGTGCGGAGTCAGGGACTAAAGTGACCATTCAACTTTACCTTCACGAGTGACAAGCTGTTACAGCCTAAACGGGGGTCCATGAAGCTATAGTTGAAGAGAATATGGGGGACTCTATTTAATAATTTGAGATTTTTAATATAATTCTCAACCATAGGTGTATAACTCAAATCACATGTTGATCTCCACCTCTATTCAGTTTTGTTTTTCTTTTGTCATGTTAATTATCATGTTAGTGTTAATGTTATGTTGTGATAAACCACAAACATGATTCACCAACCAATGATTTAGGATAAAGTGAGCCAATAATTGTGAATTGATTTATGATGTTTAATGATATTCACTTAAAAATTAGATGGACAAGTGAATTGATTTAGAATAAAATCAATTTTAATTGAGATTACTTAAACATGTCAAAATTAATTTTATTTATCTAAAATTATTTTTGACTCTCTTTATGGTTAGACTAAACACACACTAAATAAATTTATCTGAAATCATTTTTGACTCTCTTTATGGTTGACCCTCTTTTGTACAAAAAAAAAAATTAATTTTTATTTGTTGACTTTGATTGTTGCGTAGAATAATTTTTGATCAAACTTTATTTATATTCTGACCAAACTTTAGATTATCAAAGTTTTTTCTCTTAAAAATCGGAGGATTAACACACCAAAAAGAAGATTTATTAATTTTCTATTAGAAAAAAATTGGATTTATTTATTTTCTATACATTTCTTTTTCTATGATATGTCCGTTTACTAGTAAAAACTTAAGGTGTGAAATTCAAATCTTCTAAAAATACATTGTAAAATGGTCTTGCGATATGTTATAAAATTGTTGTAAAACGAATCCGACTTTAAGGAGGAGCACACTCTCAAGTTCCAAATTAATATTACTAGACAAACTCAAGTGAGTTTAGTTATCAAAGACTTAATGTATATGTTTATACAAAAATGTATATTTTTCAACTTTAAACTATGTTTTTTTTTTTGTTTTTGACGTTATGTTGATCTCAACCTCAGCAACAAAACTTGAACTCATATTTTTATAGAATGTCAACTCAATTTTTATTAATTGGACTAAACTATGTTGGCTAGTTCCATGCACGACAATATCCACATATGTAGTAGTATAGCAATTTTTTTTAGAATATCAAAGCTTTTCTTTTGTGGTGTTCTAGAACATCAAAGCTAATTAGTTAAAGATAAGAACAACATTTATCTTAAAAAAAATATAAAAATAAAAAATAAAAACAATCCACAAGGACTGTCCAATTTGAGAGTCTTGTAGGTGAAAATTATTTTCCTGCAATAAGTTTCTGGTCTCTATGGTTGCTAACAAAAACATCCATCTTGTCTTGTTAAATTGTCAGTCTTCCCTTGCTACCAACAAACCTACACGAAGATATAGAACCATTTTTTTATTCTTGTTCACATAATTTTTCTAACACCAAAGTCAGCATTTGCACCATATCCGAGCCAAAATTGATAAGTTGCCTCTGATGAATCAAATATCATACCAATCCTTAGCTTCCAATGAGGGTATAACCATAACTCAATTTAAGGGATAAATGAGATTCATCTTTATAATAATACACTATAAATAGCCAACAAAAATAGAGTAAAAAAAACCCTATAAAATAACACACACACTAGAGTAACAAAACAACAAAAACAGAAAATCAACGCCACACACATAACATTGATGATAACTGGAGTAATAAAAAAGAGGAATTTGGAAAGATGATGATGATTATGCTTGTTATGATTGTTAGAAAAGAGAAATAAGTTAAATCAAAATGATTTAGGTTGTATACACATCAAAATACACATTATTTAATTAATTATTTAAAAAATAGAAATTATTTAATTCATTCTTCTTTTATTTTCTCTCACTGCATTTTGTTTGATTTTGATTACCCAACTTGGAGGTTGACACTTTTGCTTGTTCAAAGACAGTTTCTTAATTTTGTATGCCAACAACATTTTGACTTTTAAATTTATTTAATACATGCTTTGTAAATATATTTGAACATCTTTTATCTTTTCTATTTTTGTCAACATTTATTTGATAATTGTGTAGCTAGATTGGGATATTTCTACGTAATAAGCATACATTATTCTATGTAATTAACTAATATGTTATCAAAGACTTGGCGTACATGTTTAGATTGATGGTGAGTTCGATAGAATCACAACATTATCATTACTTTAATAAAAATTATATTTTTCAACTTTAATAAACTATGTTGATCTCACCTCAACAACAAAACCTGAACTCATATTTTTGTAGGATGTGGACTAAATTCTTATTAATTAGACTAATTAAACTAGGGTTAAATAAGTTTTTTGTCCTTATAAATATAGTGAATTTTGATTTTAGTCCCTAAAAAATAAAATAGAATGTTTTCATTCTCACAATAAAATTATTTTGATTTTTTGTCCTCGATGACCAATTTATGTTCATATGAATGTCAAGATTATAATATTTTTATGATCAAAATGTATCCATGTTATGTCCGTTTATTATGTTCAACTTTTATATATTCATATTATGTTTAAAAATATCAAAAAGATGTCAAAACTATATCCATTAGGGATCAAAACTAGAACATAAAAAATTGTGAGAATGAAAACATATCATTTTATTTTTTAAGGATTAAAATCAAAATTTTCTATATTTATACGGTCGGAAAACTTATTTAACCCATTAAACTATGTTGGCTAGCAGGGTCGGACCTTGGGGTGTGCAAGGAGCTCAATGGAACCGGGCCTCTCCAAGGTATGAGCCTAAAAAAAAAATTATAGCACAGTAGTACTACTAAGTATTATCCCACTAAAAACAAAAATTCATTATTCTCTTTCTCTCTGATACCACGCGTTCTATCACCATCATCATCACTCCATCAGACTTTCCTTTTCTTCTTCCCCGATTTGATTTCCTTTTTCTCTTCTGTTGTCTTGTTTTAGGCCTATTAGAATTGGGTCCTCTTGCTTTTGGTATTAGATGAGTGTTTTTTTGGGAGGATGGTTTAAGGTTCCACATTGTTTTTTTTTTTTAAAAAATGTTTTTATTTTATTACGAGTCTCTTTTCACTTACAGAACCGAGCCTCATGATTCGTAAAAATGGCCCTCTTGTCTAGGTCCATGCACGATAATATCCACATACTTAGTACATCATTCTTTTTAGAATATCAAAGTTGTTGTTGTGGTGTTCTAGAACATCAAAGCTAATTAGTTAAAGATAAGAACAGCTTTTATCTTAAAAAAATATAAAAATAAAAACAATCCACAAGGACTGTTCAATTTGATAGTCTTGTGGGTGAGAATTATTTTCCTGCTAGAACGATGAATATGGGAAGGCAGCAAAGAATTTTCTCTCTCAAAAAGAAGAAAGCAAACAAACATTTTGGTGGCATAAATCATAGTGTTGGTTCAATTTAAATATTAAATGCATGTTTAAGCGTGAGGAAATATTTATGAATAGATTTATTTGTTTACCATTCCCTCAACAAAAAAAAATGTTATGTTTACAAATAGCAATCATATTTTGAAGAAAAAAAATTAATTTTTTAAGAAATGAAATGCATAATATTTAATACAGTTTTTATAATGTTATAAATTCTCATTACATAGTTATTGAACTCATTTACAAGATATAATAGTTCATATTTTGTTTTGAATAAAGATTGATAAACACCCTCAATGTGTACACCCTTTTGTGTCATTCTAAAAATTTTCAGTTAACCAAATATATGGTTTGTGTGACCACATTTTTTCAGTTGCGTGACCACGGTTTAAAAGCTGAAAAATGTGGTCACGCAACTAAATGCGTTTAACCAAATAAATTGGGTGGATTCTAGGGTGAAGGTCCAATTAGGTCCATCACCGGTGAACCACGAGAAAAACACCAATAGATTAAATAAGTGGTTCAGATTTATTTAAATTAAAAGAGGGAACATGTAGAACTGCTCACATTCAATCATATCCTGCAATGGTTTCACCCGTTGTTAACCGTAGTTAATTGTTACGAACCAAACCGAACCGAACCAAACCATTACAAATCAATTAATTCCTTTTCACACAAAAATCTGAACCCTTTTTCTAAACCCTAATTCCATTTCAAATTCAATCAAATTCACCATCCCAAACATAATCATAGATCATGTGATTTTGTTTGGGATGGTGAATTTGATTGAATTTGAAATGGAATTAGGGTTTAGAAAAAGGGTTCAGATTTCTGTGTGAAAAGGAATTAATTGATTTGTAATGGTTTGGTTCGGTTCGGTTCGTAACAATTAATTACGGTTAACAACGAGTGAAACCATTGCAGGATATGATTGAATGTGAGCAGTTCTACATGTTCCCTCTTTTAATTTAAATAAATCTGAACCAATTATTTAATCTATTGGTGTTTTTCTCGTGGTTCACCGGTGAGGGATCTAATTGGACCCTCACCCTAGAATCCACCAATAAATTGTATAAGTTGGGCATTGCAATTTTTTTCCACAAAATACGCGTTACGCGTCTTCTGTTATATACTACAGTATCCAAGTTGGGTCTTTAAAAGGGATCCCAAAGCTTTCAATAATTTAAGCATAGCTAAATATTGTTAAACTTTGAGAAGCACTTTCTTTCTAAGCTTAAAATCTTTACTCCTCTTTACTTTTTTTTATAACTAACTAAATCACTACATCAATTTGAGTTTAGCTTTTCCATAATAATTTTCCAAACTCTATTGGCAAAGTTGTGTGTATAACAAATGCATGCTTTTCAATCTCATTCCACCTAGCACCTAAGCCTATTTTGTCACACACCGTGATGAATGTCTGGAAACAGAAACCCCGTTCTTGAGAACAAGTGTTACCAACAATTCTAGATTTTTTTCTAATTAACAAAGGTTGTTCAATTTAACCATAACTGTCACAAGTAACAACCATGTCCTTAGAATCAGATGGTACCAACATAGAACTTAGTGCTAGCTTACTCATCACTGCTACTGCTACCAGCAGCAGTAGCAAGTACAGCAAGAAATGGCGCAAAAGCTTGTACATAGGATTCATCATCTCCTTGAAGAAACCTACAACTTCTAGTGAAAACTATGAAGAAATAGAATCTCTTCCACCATCACCACTCTCTTCAGTACTGCCTCCTAGTCCTCCTGCTAGAACCTCCTCTGCTAAATCTTATGTTGGTATTGATATAACCTCTCATACTCAAGAGGGGGATATTGCTGAAATTGTGAAGAACAAGGACTTGAAATCTCTTCTTGAGTTTGGTGGGGTTGATCGTGTTTGTGAAGTTCTTGCTGGTCAAACTCATCACTCATCATCAGAGGTATCCTAATACTCTTAGCATAATGGATCTTTCATAAATTATCTAAATGCTTGCTTTATTAAGTCTAACGAGTGGTTGTTGATTTTAGCTACTTGGATAAGACAATTTTTTTTTTTTGTTTTGTTTTGTTGATGGAATTTTTGTTTTTATGGAATGATCACAGAAGATCACCAGGAACCTTGGAACAAGCTTCTTTGGCTTTTTATGGCATACCTGCAAGCAAAATCGTTATACAATTTCAATGCTTCTGATCAATGCCTTATTCTCTTTAGCCATAGGGTTCATGGAGGAGGGATTCAAATATGGTTGGCATGATGGTGTTGCCATAACTTTTGCTGTTCTACTAATGCTTGCAGTCTCTTCAATAACAAGCTTTTGGCGTGATAGGAAAATGATGAACAAACCGACAAAGAGAAATGGCAAGGAGGTGAAATTCTTTGTTAAAAGAGGTGAAAAGTCACAATCTGTTGATCTTGCTCTCGCCGTATCTGATATTGTGGTGGGTGACATGGTGTGTCTCAATCCCCATGACGAGGTTCCAGCTGATGGTTTGCTTGTGAGTCCTGGAATCCTTGTGCTGACTGAGGGAATAGAAAAACAAAAAGTTGATTGTGAGGGGAACCCATTTCTTATAGCTGGATCAGAGGTGATTGCTGGTCATGGACAGATGATTGTGACTTCGGTTCGAAACAAATCAAATTTGGCTGAGATGAAGGGCTCAATGGGATATCATCCTGAAAAGAGAGGACTGTTGGAAAGCCTAATTGAGAGGCCAATTTCAAACCATGATAAAGCTTCTCTTTTTATCTATACACTGATTGAACTTATTTTGCTCATTCGCCGGATTTGTAAAAAAGATGGAGATGGTGATGGATTGCCAGAAATTAAGGGGAGTGTCTCAGTTGGTTTGTTGATGCAAATCCTTGAGAATATTTTTTTTAGATCACAAGGAAGGGTTTCCCTTTTTGCAAGCCTTTTTAGTGTTGCAGTCTTGTGTGTGCACCATGGAGTCCCACTTATGATTACCTTTTCACTCCATTATTACCAGAATGATAAGGTAGTGTCTGACCAAGAAGCTGTTCTTAATGATTTATCAGCTTGTACAACGATGGGGTTGGTAACTGTCATCTGCCTCGATGTATCTGGTGGAATGACATCAAAACCAATGGAGGTCAGCAAAATATGGATGGGGGAAGGGACGGCAGATATCAACAAGGTTATGGAATCACAAACAGGTTTAGTTGTACTTGAGAAGCTAAAACAAGGAGTTGGTTTATCAGTTCTTGCACCAGGATTATCTCATTCTCATGTGTCTAATTCACTTGTTTCTTGGGCCGGAAAAACATTGGAATTGGACATTAAATCTTTCGGAGAAAATTTTCACATTCTTAAGCATAGAAAAATGGATTCTAACCAAGAGGGCGGAGGAGTTTTGGTGAGAAAAGTAAAGGCCAATGAACAAGTTATGCACTTGCATTGGAGTGGGGCTGCAATCACTATATTGGAAAAGTGTTCAAAATACTATGATAGTGATGGAGCATGCCATTCCATGGAAAATAAGAAAAACAAATTTGGGCAGATGATACAAGAGATGGAGGATAGTGACCTTAAGCCAATTGCATTTGCTTATAGACAAACACAGGTGCAAGAAGTCGAGCAAGAAGAATTGACCTTGTTAGCACTAGTAGGACTCAAATACAAGTGTCAAGAATCGACAAAATTAGCTTTGAAAAATCTGCAAAATAAAGGAATACAGATCAAATTGGTCTCGGAGGATGACATCATGGTAGTGAAAGAAACAGCTTGTGAACTGGGAATAGAAGTGCCGGTACACGGACACCTTGAAGGAAAGGGACTTCAAGATTTGAGTGACAAAGCTAGATTAGTTAAAGTGGATAAAGCTGTTGTAATGGGAAGTTTCAGTCTTAAAGACAAGCTTCTCATGTTGCGGTGTTTGCAAGACAATGGTGACGTGGTTGCATTCATTGAACAACAAAGGTTGATGACTAATCATACTTCAGAAGTTCTAAATCTAGCTGATGTAGGAATAATTCATAACTTTTTTAGCAGAACAATTGATAGTAGAGAGAGATCTGGTATAAGTATAATTATCACATGTTTCAGTGCATTGGAAGCAATTGTGAAGGCTGGCAGAAGTAAATATCACAATATTCAAAAGTTCATTCAACTTCAGCTGACAGTTGGTATATCAGGGTTACTCATAACCTTGATTACAACAATATTCACAGGAAATTCTCTCCTAACAGCGATCCAATTGATTTGGGTGAATGCGCTAATGTGGCTTCTCGGTGGCATAATGATGTTGGTGGAATTAAGTAGCGAGGAAGAGCTTGCCAGACAACCATCTGATAGGAGCCAACCAATTATAACCAAGAAAATATGGAAACACATAGTTTTTCAAGTTTTTTATCAGGCTTCTGCATGCATGATACTTGAATTTGTGGGGCATGTAAATGACATTGAAAAGCAAGTACGGAAAATCATGATCTTCAATACATTCTTTTTATGTCAGATCTTTAATCTGATTAATATCATGGATTTCATGAAAGCAAATGTTTTCAAGGTTGATGTTCAGAAGTCCTGTTTCTCAGTGGCTTTAGGAGGTTGTTTTGTTATGCAGGTTTTAGTGATTGAGTATGCAAAAGGCCTAGCATATTGCACGCGACTGAATGCCACTGGATGGGCTATATGTGTTTTAGTTAGTGCTTTTTCATGGGTACTTGAATGGATCTTGAAGAAGATTCTTTCAGTTTTTTTCAGCACCACTGATACTTCACCCTTGGACTCTCCAGAGTCTACCCCACAACCTTTGTTCTATTTTTATTGGGGGCTTCCATTTATGATGCTTCTTTTGTTCCCTCTAGGACTAGTACGTATGACATTTCATTGATTGTTAGTCATCTTAATGTAATAGTGTCAGGTATTCATACCAAGTGGTTAGAGTTTAGGTGATGCTTTACTTCTGTATCATATGCATCTTCAGTTATTGCTTTCACAACATTTTACACATGCTTAGATTTGCAGTGTAAAGATTTGATGTTATTCAGAGTCGGCTAGTTTGACCGGTTTCATTAATTCAAATATCCCTGTTATTTGTGTAATATTTTAATTGCATAATCGTCACACTACTGCTTTGGTTAATAAAAGAACTGATAGAAAAAGTTTCATTGCAACGCAAATAGTAACCCATTGTTTCAATTCATGCTACGACATTTCAACATAATGTCTATGGAATGGTGTTAAAACGATGTACATGAAACATTGCTTTTGATATTTAACCATTTTCTTTACTTTTGATACTAACTTAAATGTATTGTATACCATAACTTCTATCCAGAACCACTACCAATATCATACAGGGTTTCCGTGTGAATAAAATGCATAGATAGAATAGAAGAATGAACACGAAACCTGCATTTCGCATGTCATAATAGAACGAAACCTGCATTTCGCATGTCATAATAGCACAAAACCTGCATCATTGCTTAGGATAAACAACTGTCTAGATTGTGGATAGAGTGTGACTCAGGCCTGTCACAAATTCACAATGACACAAAAGCGTCGTCGCTTTTATTTGCAAACTGCAAGATTCATTTTTTCCTCGCACCTATCTAATCGATGAAAATAATCCTTGATAGAAATCATAACCAACTCAATAACGAGTCAGCTCAACAGAAATCATGTTGGCTGCACATGTCAATCAACAAATCATTCTGTGTTTAAACTGGTGGATTCTCCGGGGTCTCATGTCGGAGCATAATTGGAGCAAATAATAGCCCGGTCTTTGCAGGGCCAGAGCTTGGAGTATAATTGGTGCAGATAATAACCGGAAGAATCGTCTTCAGGATCCATTCAAACAACCATGATTGAGAACTAACCATGACACAAATAGTCCATCCAGCAGCATTCAACCGTATGCAATAGGCCTTTTGCATACTCAGTCACTACAACCTACATTACAACACAACTGACTAAAGCCACCGGGACTTCTATTCACAGTTCATACGCTATCTCTTCAACTAAATCGATGTCATCCTCTGAGACCAATTTGATATTTCTTCCACTTTTCTATAATCAAATGCAAATGGTTTAAGACCACTGTCCTCCATCTCTATAATCTTCTGCACAAATTTGATTTTCTGATTGTCATATTGTGAGGGAAAAGTTACAAGCTGGCCTCTTTAAACTTCTTGTGATTAAAAGACATTTTGTGATTTGATAAGTCCTGAAAAATTAGATTCTCACTCCGGGTTTTTGTAGGTGAAAATTGGTGATCTGGGATTGGCTGCAATAGTGGGAAGGACCCACGCAGCACATTCAATTTTAGGGACTCCT
>Ga0228710_1004481_pt1 | contig 22059 bp, 11 predicted proteins | sample MedpolnodulmetaG_FD_177995 | JGI IMG/M metagenome (GOLD analysis project Ga0228710, IMG submission 177995) | Root nodule microbial communities from Medicago polymorpha collected in Santa Monica, California, United States - pink nodules | ecosystem: Host-associated > Plants > Roots > Nodule...
TTTAATGGTGAAACAAAAAAAAAAAAAAAGTATATAAATAAATAAATTATGTTTTGTGTCATAAACATTTTTTTTTGGATCTTTCACCTCATTGTCTTTAACGGTCTCTTCCATCAGAGTTGGAGTGGAGACAATGTTGAGGTTTGATGCCTAGTCCAAACCCTGTTTTGTGTCATGTAAAGGGCTTTTCAAGTAAAGTTGAATGAAAAAAGGATTAATTTGTTACAAAAATTTAATTTTTTTTGACTTAGATCACTTTTAGCACACAAAGAACCAATTTAAAAAAAAAAAACTAGAATGAGTAATCTTCTTATACGAAAGCTAAATCCCATGATGCATTTCTGAATTCCTCAAACAACAGCGGTGTACAGCGGTTCCGGTAAACCAAACCAAACCAAACCGTTCAAACTCAATCACATTTAATTGGTTCAGGTAACGAGTTCAATCTTTCTCTATTGATGATAATAGTAATGCAATAGTTCACAATTGCTGAATAATATACAAGCCAATGCCTCCAGTTGCAAGAATTCACATCCTAAACAGAAAAAATTTGTATACTTTTTTGCATGTAAGACAAAAGAATAGTTTAAGATTCAAAATTATGCTTATTCTTTGTTTTCACTTTTTTGACTTTGCCAATTTATTTTCTGTAAAATGCAATCTGGCAAAAAGCGGACGAGGTGCGCGTTTCTGTTGATCAAATCCTCTAACACAAACAAATCCTGTAATCAAGGAAGTATCAAAATGTTAGTTAATAAGCATCACAAGATTTGAAAATGTTAAAGGCAACGAATTGAAATGGTTTAAAATAGTCGGCATACCTCTCCAAAAGCATTGCTGAATTTCTAAAGTTGAAAGACCTAGTAGCCACGAGTTGTTTTTAGTCAGTACTTTTAATTTCTCGCCCAAACTCGTTTAGAATAGAAATAGATATTAGTAGATGAGCATGTTGAGTTTTTTTTTCCTACCTTTGAAAATTGACGATACAGAGGTTCCAAAGTATACCGTCCTCCTTGGCAAATTCCATATCCATTCCCTAGGGATATCGATGGGTTTAACGCTGGATGCATGGTCCGCAAATAACTTCATCACAAAAAAAGAGGTTTTATAGACCCTTGGTGGTGAGTGTTGAAACTTAAAATAAGGTTATTTTGTTAAGGTGACCGGAATAGTAAGAAAACCTTGATTACACTCACCTCATTAACTTGAAAGTAAGTTCCATTCAGTGGAAAACTTCCCCTTTGTGCTGTTCGACACGGTATCTGTATATGAGATAACATTTGTGAAAGTTATTAAATAAATATAAGGCTAGAAAATAGTGTCTTTCATCATCCTGTTTGTATCCACAAATTAATCATTACCAGAAGTGTTCCTCTCACAATCTGTGAATTAGCTTCTCTAATGCTGTTGCATGAAAAACATGTCTTGTCATTGCACAGGCTGGTTGAGTCTCCGCACTTCCTTTGTGGTGGTTCAATGGAATTTGCAGTCTCACCTAATATTCAAATGTCATAAATCATAAATATGGTTACGAACGATTATCTGACTTTGACCTAGCATATACATAGTAATGATCTTGCCTATGCTTAATACTATTTTCTGATAACAGCCTATGCTTCCGCTTTGCTTTTCAATTTGTCTGTTTGCATATGTTAATTATTATTTGAGATTATTACAAGAATCATCTGCTAACCTGGTGACCATATTGCTAGAAGATATGGGCTTGGGTCATCAGGCTCCCGCTTATCCATCTGTAAATTTTAGCAACCAAACAAATATAAAAAAGTCTCCAAAACTGATAACTGTGCGTTTCAGTACAAAGAAAAGAATAACCAACCTTTTCCAACAGAGGGTGTGAATCTGGAAGTTCATATCTGCATCAATCAGTGGATGTTAGAAAGCATCATTTAGATTTTCATTCGAAAAACAGATCAGTCATATAGTCAGAGAGTCAAGGCATTTACAATGAGTTTACTTATGACGATAGTGGTGTCTTTTAAGAAAGTCTTCTAGAAATAAAATTTCTAGGTCTAGAAATTAGAGAGGTCCGACAAAAACTTATTATTTGAACTTAAATTTTGAGCAAGAATATCCAAATGCTTTGCATCTCCAAAATACTTAATCTAAAAAATTTAGAAAATGTAAAGATATAATTATATTCAGGACCTGCAAGGCCGTGGATGATGATTAGTTTCTGCATTTAGGTTGCTTAACTTTAAATTCACTCAATAGTCCAAATGAAAATCAGAGTTAATATTTCTATGCCACTTATAGGTTGCTCAATTTGAACAAAAAAAAAGAGAAGAAAACTATTAGAATTTTTCGTTAGATCTATGTTTTAATAGCAAGGTTGTTTGCTGATGTTAGCAATGCCAGTACTTACACTAGGTGTTCTGTTCTTAGCCGGCTGACGTTCTTCAGTTTTGGTGTAGGGATAGAAGCAGACTGTGGATTCCAGGCAACAAGGGCCTTAGACTGGTCACCTTCATGTTCTTGCATATGGTTCTGTAAACTCTTTGCGAACACTTCGAGATTGACATTGATAGTAGGAATTTCATCAGCATCCTCCCAAAAGAAGTCCTCAATGTCACTTTCTAATGCCTCCGTACTATGTTCTGGTGTTGCTGGTTCTTCAATGATTGGCTCACACTGCCTACTTTGACGACTTGCTTCTATGCTCGTGTTGTTCCCAGGGAGAGGTAGGATCACTGGGTTCAAATTTGGAAGGTTTCTCTCATCTGCAATGGAAACTGGCATGCTCACTATTTGCTTCTCTTCTGGTCCTGGCAAGGCAAGCCGTGCACTGTACTGAAAGGGTTAGTCTTATGAAAATATAGTATGCCCCTCATGCACTTCATAGTATAATAATGTAATTGAAAGAAACAACTCATTAAACTGACATGGTTATTTTATTCTATTTTTACACGTTGGCCTTTGTTCTTTTGAACTGGCTATGCCTTTAAAGTTTTAGATGCAATTTTAAAGACTTTGGTGATTTGATTATTTTGTTTGAAGAATATGAAATGGGTTAATATTGAACTTCACATGCATTGAGTTCATGGCAGTATGCAATGCAACTAACATACTGAGTAGCTAACCTTGCAAAAGCACTGGCAAAATGTCTGCACTCTGCTCGCATTGGGCATGCGTTGCAATTTGGTTTTTTCTTTGTGCAGAAAACCTGCATGTTTTGAACATGAATTACTTTTAACTTCTTATCTCAAGATTGTGAAGCAAAGCTAGTTCCAAAGCTATGTTTTCGTGAATACCATATTGAACGTAGAAAGAAACTATCCATACCTTTCCAAATGTAATCATCTGGTAGTGTAGCTCATACCTGCATTCCAGTTATATATATCTTAGTTACAGATTCAGCTAGCATAATAAAGCAGTAAAATATTTTTTGCAGATTTCATGGAAGTTATGATATTACAAGGTTCTTTGATCAAGCTTGCACAATCTTGGCCAAAGATACTTTTGAATAGACTCCAGCACTGGATACCTGCACGGCACAGTAGTTAGATGTTTCTATCTGATATTTTTATCTTCTTACTGGGTGGCATAAGATACTTACAATTCAAGGAGGTGTATTTGTAGTTTTTCAGGAAGTGGTTGGAGAGGGACCCATCCAAGTCTCACGGCTATCCTTCCAACATTGGTGTCAACCTTCAAGGCATGAGCATAGCAACATGTTATTGCAAGAGTTTTTAGTGATTTGCATGTTAGTAAGAAGGAAATAGATTTCAAATTAGCCTTACTGGGAAAGCAAGATGATGAAGTGTCAGAAGCCGTACACATTCCACACTTTTTAACCCTAACCCTCTCATGCTTAGAAGATAGTCCCTGCATTTGATGTTGTATATGAAAACATGTAGAAAGGACATGGTTAATTTGCATTATATCTGTTATTGGCGGGAAGTGTTTGCTAAATAGAAACTTTCGTTGGATAGGGTTTAAGGACATTGGTTAATGGTGATAAAAGAATTTTACTTACTTTACTTTATCAGGGGGGGCATGTCTTAACCATTCAAGGTCAATGCTTCCATGTTCTCTAACCAGTCTGTTCAGGAATTCCTGAAATACAATAAAAGTCCTATATCTCAACTTATTTTATTTTAGTTAAAATTCAGTGTTCTACAAACTTGAGTGGGAGAACATACCTTGATTCGTTCTGCTAGCATGTTGTTCATCCCTCGTTCTTTGATAGCATCAGATATCTCTTTAACAGAAGCACATCTTACTGCTTCATAGTCCAGTGAATCCATTGTATCTACACTTCTTTCTATCTTTACCCCTTTTTCCTGTACGTCCTTCCTTAGTTTGTCCCAGTCTTCTGCAGGCTTTTTGTTGGCCTCAGGTTTCGTTTTTCTTGCCTTTCGAACCTTGAGTTTTCCATCTTTGTCTTTTTTGCCTGTAGAATAAACTTGCTTCCCTGCCTTTGGTTTAGCTTGAATGTTATCAGAGCATACTTGCTCCGTGGATATAATTTTTTCACTGTCAAAAACTTCTTCTGCATGCGTAAGTGTATTGCTGTGATCGTTCTCTGCATGATCTTTGCCCAATATGTGAGAAGTATTTGATGATTCTGCATATGTTCCGCCCTCTGACTGGAAGGTTTTCTGACTCACAAAGTGATGGTTAGGTGGAGGTTGATTATAATTTGTATGGGATATGGATTGAGAAGTATCTCCTATAGGGACTGAATGCTTGCTTAATGGTCCATAAGGGTTCATAGTTGGTAACTCTGGAGACCCTAATGTTCCATTTCCACGCTGCATCTCAGCGGGTTTATCCACACTATCTCCTACTCCCTTGATGCCAAATCTCATATAATTGTTGTCTTGAAATTCACTGTGTACGGAAACAGTTTCAGGCCAAGAAAACTCCTCACCATTCATTTGAAACGTGTCCAAACCCTGTATGTATGAGTAATATGACTCATAGTCTGTTGGAGGACCTACAGGTAGTTGTTGCTTTTGTGGATAACCAAAGCTGCAGGGATGACCAGATGCTGAGTGGAAACTGTGAATATCATTACTGCCTACTCTTGAACTTTGTTTCACATGTTGTTGTTGCAGCTTTCCATTGGCACTCTCGTCAAATAGTGATATTCCGTTTACACTATGGTAAAATTCCTGAAACAAAGTGGCCTTTCCTACCTGTAAAGATTTTGTTGAAGTTAAGAACTGATCCCTGCTGGGTTCACGCCCAGTGTTACATACTTCTGATTTTGAACTGGATCTAATTCGGGTATCTTGAGTAACTGAGGAATCAAGAGAATCTTGTGATGATAAGAGTTCTTCCTCTGAGCTATGATTATTTGGCTGTATTAGGCTCTCATTTATCCTTGAAGTTTCCCTGCCTCTCCAATACTCTCCTGTAGGATGTGGCATCTCAAAGTCGATATAGTAGGTTGGTGGATTTAATGTTCCTCTTTCATATGATGCTATTGTGTCAACTGGGTTTACTATGCAGTGTTGTGGCTCTTCAACCGATGGGTCTGTGACAACAATATCATATGTTCTCTGGCTGCTTTTTGATTTGAGAGGAAACCTTGCTGCTAAAGACATAAAGGCAGAGCTGCAAAGAGAAGAATGAAACATAATGTTTTTGTGGGGTTTGCAAAACATTTTGTACTACCATTGGCAATTTTGGCAAAACATCCCAAGTGGTGAAAAGTGGAAAAACCTAATATGCTAATATATGAATTTACCTTGAAAGATGATCTGAGACATTCTGAGTGAGAAAAACACCGATCACCGAGTCAACCACAGATCCTTTCCACTTTGAAAAGCGTCTATCTCCTGCATAGTAGAGTAGAGGTATATCTTCTTTACAAATATATTCTGACAAATGAACAATTTAGCAATCAAGTGAATAATTTCAATAAATTGCTGGCTTCTGCTTTTGCTGTTTATCCTATTTGAATGTCAAAGCCCGCTGTCGAAGGGGTGCTAATTAAATATAAAGAGTTTTATTGTCAATTTTTAACCCTGTGCATTTGCCTATTTTCACACTTTTAAGTAAACCATTCATTAAGCTTTGTTTGATAGTTAGGAGGGAAAGAAATGGTAGGTCTTTGGGAGAGGGGAGTGAAGGGAAAGGGAGGATAATCCCTCACCTTGTTTGAGAAAGTGTTTTGTTGAGAGTATTATAAAAAGTAGAAAAGGATTTGGGAAAATTTTCAAAGCTCTCCAAAAGCCTCCAAATTCTTCCCTCCATACATATTTTGAGTTCTCTATTTTTAGTCTTACATGGAAAAGTATACCCCCATGAAAGGTGAGGGACTATCCTCCCTTTTCTATCAGTTCCTCCCCTCCCAACTTCGAAATAAACCGTTAGAATTCATGTTGTTATAATATTAAGGTTATTAGTCTTATTGTTTATGTGGACATGTGATTTTGCTAGTAGTGCTAATACTTGACCTATTATTAGTTAAAGAATTAAGGTATTCTATCATATATTCAGTACAGTATCCTACCAAAACCTGTAATTCCAACACATTTGAATTTATATATATATGACATTGTAATGACAATTTTAGTGTCAAACACCATAAATTGAAGAGAACCAGAGGCATAATATCAGCAAGTTTTGGGCATTAAATTTGATATTTTTTACCTTGAACAAGATGCATCCGTGCAATGAAGGAATCAGCCCGTCCACGGAATATATTTCTTTCCTCTTCCCACCACTTCTCCTTTTTCTTGTCAGTTCCTTCAAGGTCTTCACTTCCTTCGATCCCCATCAACAGCTTCCAGGTTTTCTCTGTTTCTGGATCAAGGTCCACTTTAGGCCTTGGTTTATGTTTCTTTTCAAATTCAAATTCCTTGTAGGGTACAATAGAACCATCTCCCTTATACGGGACAAGTGCTTTTTGTTCTTCCCTCTCTGATGTGTTGCCCTCATTGAGACTGAGACTATTCAGTTGCCAAATTATGTTGTCTACCAGGGAGGAATGTATCTGGTGTGGTTCCCCTGAAAATCAAGAAACAGATAATTACCATTATTTGTTTTTACTGAAAAGTTTTTTCCTTCATCAAACATGCATTACCTGAGATAGCAAAGGAATCACAGGTGCTGGCTCCACTGCTTTGCTTCTCTACAAGTCTACTGCTGCTTTCAATACAGCTGTTTGGCATTACTTCATTATGTGATTGAACCCCCTTTTTTTCTTTTTTTCTTACTTTCTGTGAATCATCTTTAGGCTTTATTTGGCTGGAAGATCCTCTGCAAACTTTGGATTGGAGTTTATTTTGAGTTCTTTTCCTTTTATTTTTTAACAAACCTGTGGCAAGAGTTGCACCTTTGAAATTTCCATCCACTTGTGAAATCTCTTGGCACAAGGAAGTACCAAGTGGATTTCTGGCTGAGTTATGTTGGTTCTTGGTGCTTTTGGAATACTTTCTCTTGGAACCCTTTGCTTCAGTGGAATTGGATAGAATGTTAGGCAACTGGAACATATTTTCAAAAATCAATTCCCCTGTTTCCTGACTGTTCTCAAAACATGTTTCTGATTGTAAGAGAGTGTTGCCAGTTTCATTTGCATTAATGTATTGCTGCATGCATCCACTATTCCTTTCCTCCCTTAAACCAGAATTTCCTTGTGCTGAACCTTTCTCAGTGACTGAAAATCTTGCTATCTGCTGTTCTGTAGTTTCTGACAAGGTTATGGTTGATTCCCTTTCCGACAAGAAACAATTTGTTACCTTTCCTTCCAATAGAAGTGTAATATCATTTGTGTTCCTGGGTTGCTGGTTTTCTACTGAAAGTTCATCCTGCTGGCTGATCGTCAAAGCTGAGTTTGTATTGTACTTCTTATTTGCTCCACTATGCATCTCTTCCTGAAAAACCTTGCTGCTCTGGCTTTCATTTGAACTATTTTCTAAGTCAAAATTTAGAGCTTTCCTGCAGGATTTTGTAGTTGCGGCAGTTGAATCACAAATGTCTTTTATGACATCTGCCTTCGGTGTTGCTGCAGTTTCTGAGACATTCTTTCTTTTTCTGCGCGGGGTTTCCTTAATCTCTGTCTTTTGACTTGCAGGATTTGTATTTTTTTTGGGCTTGGCCTCTCTAATTACCTTTGGCCTATGCTTTCTGCGCCTAGGTAATTTCGGCTCAGGTGTCTTGTTCAGGTCAAATATCTCATTACTTCCCTTGTCACAGATGTTGCTGACAGAAGCATTTTGATCCCCCTGTGTTGTAGAGATTGCTGATGAAGAATCTACAATTTGCTGTAGAAGCCCATCACTATATTCTTGGATTTCGTTCTCTGTGCATGGAACAAAATCTTTCTCATGACTTGTGCTTTCAGCTACCGTGTAATCTGGAACAGGACAAATCTGGTTTTCCACAAACTTGAGCTGATCCACTGTTTCTGGTATTGATTGGAGGTAGTTGGTGAAACTAGTGGTAGCATGAGCTTCTGCATTTGGCACACAGTTCATATAATGCTCAGGGAAAGTATGACCTGTAGAAGCAGTTTTTGTCATTCACCAATTTGATGCATAAAATTTGTAACTGATGAATGAAGGTATTGTTTAAACAACAAAGAAATGGGATCATTGTGTTTGTAACATCAAAATCTTTATCGTAGTTTCTCATTTTTGCTTACCGTGTAACTCAAAGGTTATTATTTCCATGACTTTGTTAAGAAATGACTAAAATAAATGAATAAAACTATTGTCTGCATTCATGATCAATGTTTACAAGTCCATGGTTTTATTTTTTAATAATTGTAAAAATAATTACTATCATCATAATGATGAATGTTGAAATTTCTTTTGGGTAACTGTGAATGTGAAACTGTATTGAAACTGATTTTATTTTTTTGCTCCCTCTTTCATTGCATTGCTGCACAAGTTCGATTATTGGAATAACAGTAGAAATGTATTTTCCTTGATTTACTGATATAATAGTGTTGGAAATTCCGCCTCACCTTCCTTGTGTTGGGTGTGAAGGGGTGAATTTAGTCCCACACTGCCTAGAGATATGACCTGTTTATAAAGCTTGGGCAACCCTCATCTTACAAGCCAGTTTCGTAAGGTTGAGTTAGGCCAACCCAAATTCTAAGATGGTATCAGAGTCTATCCTAGATCTGTTATGGGCTTACTGTATCGTCCATACTACAGGCTAATTGGGCCCGAGCGTGAAGGGGTGTGTTGAAAATTCCGCCTTCATTGCGGTCCGCCCCTAGCCGCCTAATTGCGGAATTGGGTTGCCTTCATTGCAGCCTCCAACACCTTCATTGTGTCGGCCTGTCGGGTGCGAAGGGGTGGGTTTAGTTCCACATTTCCTAGAAATATGGTCAGTGTAGTGTTATAAAGCTTGGTCAACCCTCATCTTGCAAGCTGGTTTTGTAAGGTTGAGTTTGACCCAACCTAAATCCTAAGAAATAGGCATATAAAAAATTACTTCTTTACGCAAATTAACTGTTATAGGTCGTAAAAAATTCTTAGAGATTTAACTTATTATCATTTTTTGCATTAATTTGGTGATAATATTACCTATAAGTTTGTTTGGCTAGATATGACATGCAATTGAACAGTTTAGCATGTTTCTGATTCGGTTGTCCAAACTTCAATGTGTTTCAATTAAAATAAAATTAGAAAGACATTGTAAGCACTCTAATATATATCTGAATTTGAAATACTGAAGAAAAGAATTTACCATAGGATACTTCAGAGAAGATGCCATTCAGTTGGTTTGAGACTGGGCAGTGAATATTATTGTTGACCAAATTGTCTGTGTTGCTGCCACTAAATTCAAAATTCCTATTTGGAGTGAGAAGTTTATTTGCTTCTGTATACACCATGTTTGAAGCTGTGTAGGAATAACTCGCATCACTGCTAGACTGAGGATAAAATTTTGGCAGCAGTGGATTGCTTGCTGCCATGCTGATACTTGTATCCAAATTCATGTTAGCAGTAGCTATACCAGTTGCATTCTTTTTGAGCAGTAGTTCCAATGTTTTATTGTTAAATCCGTTGCTCTCATAATGCTGTGCCTGATTGTAGGAGCCTGCAATGTGATTGCCAACATTGTTTCTATTGACTGAGATGCCGCCAAAATTGTTGTACTCTCCAATTTGACCTGTTTGCGCTATCGGATGGGGATTCTGATATGCTCCATGGTAATGCATCAGCGTCTCGTTCATGTAGTCTCTTCCAGGTACAGGAAATTCTTGATAATTCGCTCTTCTCATTTGGTCTGCTTGCCAGTCTGATGCTGTGTTAGATCTTATTTGAATGGGCTTCTCAGGCGTGATAGGTACCCACGCACCGTTCGTTTGAAATTGGTTCCCATCTTGACCCAAAAGCTGTTGTCCGAAGTTCATTATTGAAATCCTGCAAGTTAGAAACAATATTACAGGTCCCATATTACAATCTTGCTTTCACTTGTATCTGTGGATATTATAGGGGAAACTATTAATATATGATAGGTGTTTTATAAAACATTAGCCTAATACCTATATGCTAATATTGTAGCTCAAGTACTGATGTTCAACTAGTACAAACCTAATTATATATGATGACTCATTATATGGAGACAACAGACAAACACATTCAAATGGAATGTCCAAGAAAATATTATATGACTGGGAAATATCAATCAAGCAAATAAAAACCATAAAATTCTCTTTCCCCTAGCAAACTAATACATGTAGTCTAAAGGAATAACTTTGAATCCCCACTGAAAAACATTATTACTAAACTTGGTTATCCTATGTATCAATGTGCTACTAAGCAACTTTTGTATTTTTGGTGTATAGCATGAAGGAAGAGCTATGCCTATGTTTAACGAGCTAGCTTAAAATAATCTGTTTGATTTTCAGTCTCTAATGAAAAAACTATTTAACTTGTTTACGCCTTTCATCCTCAATACCGTATTATTACGACCTTGTTCTACGTCTGAGGCAACACTAATTCATTATGCCAACAAATGGATTCAGCAGTAAAAACAACATCTAGTGTTACTACTAACTACCAAACTCACTGCAATTAGCTTCAAGCTATATAGATCTTAACATTCCAATGAAATGACAAATTAAGAGAAAAATGCAACTTCATGTGACATTAACAATAATGCCTATAGATGATATTACTAGAAATAAAACATGGCATGTAAAAGAATCAATTAGAATTGAGAAATGCCAAGAATGATAGACATATAAGGGAAAATGGTAATTTGGGAGTCATAAGATGGGATTATGCATCCAACACTAAACCAGCCTCCTACCTACTCAATACCATTTATCTATACATGCCAAACTATCTACATTTCATGCCTAAGCAAATATTAATCATCTATTAATATCATTTTACCAGTTCATATACAATATCCAACTGTAAACAATGTTATTGTTATTCCTAATCACAGTGGATTTCATCAAAGAGAAAGGAGAAAGCCAATAGAGGATCATACCTGTTGTTTTGTTGTTCATTCATCTGAAGAAATTCCTTTGCTTGATTATCTGAATTGAGCTTAATTCTACTGTTTAGGAATATTGCAGACTCTATTTTACTTATGTTGGATTTTGCATGAAATCATCAAAATCCAAAAGCAATCATAGACATTTCTGTATTAACCCATTGTTTAATTCTAAACAATTCCAATATGCTATAATCCCTTCAACACAATCCTCACCTTAGCCACTGCAACATTATTATATAAAGTTACAACTTATGATATAAAAGAATAAAAATAGTAACACGCTTCAAGCATGAAAGATTGGATGGACCTGCTTTAAATGATGAAATGAATGACTTGTACATGGAAACTGTTGAATAACTAATGGACAGTAATATTGAAAATACAAGTATCCAGCACACAATTCCTTAAGAAGATTTTTTTGGGTTGTTATGAATCTCACTATAGTTACAAAAATTAAAATTTCATATAATATATGAGATTTTGTCACTATAAAGTATTTATAAACAGAATCTTCAGAATCTCTAAAATGAAGACTACACGTAAAAACTTTGTATGAATTCTGTTCTTACATTCATTTTATTATATGATAATTATGTAAAACATGAACATGAAATGACAAAAATGTCATTAAAAGACACACAGAATGCCTCACAAGACACAAAGTATAGTCAATGCTGGAATCAAACAGAGTAAGTTGGAGAGGGAAAGAGGAGTGAGAAAATAAAAAAAATGTTAAATATAAATAAATTAATAAATAATAAATAATGAATGATAATAATATTTTGATTTGGAACACCCCTTCTTTGTATAAAAGAATATAATTTAATTGAGTACTCTAACTTTTAATTAATGTTTTCATCTTTTCATCCTCTAATACCTTTTGCTTCTGTTATTTACTCATTATTATTAATAACTTTACGAAACAGAGAATCAACTTGTCTCTACCCTTTCAGACCTTATTTTATAACATTTACTGTACCGATTTCATCTTCTATGAATTATACTTATTGCTGTATTAATTTTTTATCACTAGTTAAAAAAATCTAACTATGTGTGGATGTTACACACTGATATATTTGGTGAACATTCATGAATATAATTTGTAGTTTTAGTGCATGATTGTTTTACCTTTCTATATGATATTATATGCTGGCAACACATTATACACTAAATCTTACATCTAATTTTCAAGTGTTGTTTAAAGTAATAATTTTTTTTTTTATAGGATAAAGTATACGATATGTTTTGAGCAATTAATATTTTCATTTTTATTAAAACTATGCTTGATATGCCTTTGTTTTTTGATATTATGTTCTCAAAATAACCCTCGTGTTATCAAAATAAAAATAAATAATATTAATTATTTTTTGGTACAATATCAATTATTTTTTAAGATGAATACATAAACTATTTTTTTTATTAATATAGTATCAATATTCAACTTTTAAATTGTTTTCTCCATTTACTTGATCCGAGTTTTTATTTCTAGTCACACACTTCAGATTTTGATTAGGATTTTTTTTACCACAATCTTTCACTCTTCAATTTGAAAATATTGTCTTTAATGTTCCATAAACAAATATTTTTTTAAAAAAATAAGGGAAATATTAACGAGTGCCTTAGGACATTCTTTAAGGACTTTAAATAGTAAATTTTTATGGGAAGTTGTGCATTTAATGCATCGGAAATTGAAGTGCTAAACTTTTTCAAAGAATAATTTCTTAATTGGGAAACCTTAAAGAGTGCCCTTAGAACACTCGTTAACAAGACCCAATAAATAATTATGTTCTCGATAGAAACTATTTATCTGATAAATAATAAGTGTGTAAATTTAGTTTTTACCAACAATTTCCGTTATAAATACCAATGATAGTTAGGTAAATTTTAATAATTTGCATTTGACCCCAAAATTTTCTTGTACCAAACTTATCTTTTCATAATATAGGATAGTTTCGTGCATTGCACTAAAGGTAAAATGACCCCGTGCCCTATTTTGTCTGGCATAAATAAGGCAAATTTTGAAAATATTTTATCTACGGTTAATTAAGGGTATATCATTAGAAGGAAAAGAATCTCATGAATTTGATAGACACTTGTAATCAACACTGCCAACACATTTGACCAGAAAAAATAAAACAAAACACTTCCAGTACGGTTGTTAACTAAAACAAATAACTTGTGTAAAATGTATGATTCACGTAAACAAGAAAAGCATGCAAGAAATATTCAAAAACAAACTAAAAAATTTCTTGGGGTCTATATTAATTAAGATTTACATATATTTACCAACTGGAATTGAACCAATCAAAAGATAATTGAAAGAGATACACATATTTAGTGTCTAACAATACAATGCGCAAACGTGATTAAGAGATTCACGTATTTTTGTTCATAAACTATTTGATGTTTACATTTGGCTACTTGCAATGTGCATTACGTTAATGTGGCCCCCATAACTAAGTTTTACCAATAGACTTTTCTGTAGTCGAGCCGTGTGAAGGGGGGATAGAATAAAAGAATGGGCAGCCACATTATGATTTGAACAAAAGCTTTTGAATACAATGAGAGACTAATGACCACTTTCAGTTGGACCATACTACCCCAAATACGAGTCTACATAATAAATCTTTTTGAAGTCTACGCTTACAATAGGATGTTAACAAGGAATAATTTTTCTCATATTATTATGAATTTTTTTTAATATAATTCCTCTTATTAAAGTTTATGGAAAAGGGGTGGTTAAGTGGTGAAATTTGCCTTGAAGTTTGACATATTAATCAAATCTATGATAAAGTTGATTGGGGCTATCTCTCCGGAGAATTTTAGAAAACTTAGGACTCCTTATGAAATGAATTTAGTGGATTACTTAATGTGTAAAGTATGTGATATGATAAATTTTTGTGAACCCTATTATGTTTTGTGGAGGTTGTAGGCAAAAGGGATCATTTCCCTCTTTCTTTCTTATCATTTGTGTTAAGGTCTCTCAACTATCATTTGTATCATGGTGTACCTATTGTATCTCTGCATCTTCTTTTTAAAGACAATTTTATTTTCAAGGCGGACACTCAAGAAGCACACATTCTAAAAAAAAAGAATCTTTTCCGTATATAAAAGGCTCTATGGCATTCTAAAAATCAGAGAGTGGCTCCCATGATCAATATAAAGTATTTAGGCTTATCTTCTATAGTAGGATGAAGTAAAAAGGTCACATTCCAATATATACTTGATAAAGTTTGGCAAAAGTTACAATCTTGAAAAGGAATATCCTTATCTAGAGCAAGTCGGTAGATCCTCAAGCCCATTGTTTAATCAATCTCATATTATACTACACACCTCTCTCTTCTTCCTTCTTCTATGGGATGAAAATATAGAGGATGATAGATAGTTTTTTGTCGGGTTAACGTGTGGAAGGTAGGGAAGGTACTATGTGGTTATCCAGGGATAAATTACCTTACAACAAAGTTAATGTCAAAGAATGTGTTTTTGTCATCTTAAAGCTTTCAATTTGCAAATGGTTGGAAAGTAAGATTGAAATTTCTAATAAGCCATAATGCTCATCTTTAACACATTATCAAAGTTAAATACTTTTCAAGGGGTCATTATTGGAGTGTCGTGTGGGCCGAAATCTAAGCTATTGTTAGAGGAGCTTTTAGAGTTCACAAACATTGTTGAGAGAAGGCTATAGGTAGAATATATATAGTATAATTACTAACACTCATGCTCGAGGTTATCCTATGTTAAGATATACTAATAGGTGTACTCATCCTATCCAAAACATTCTAGCAAACATAAATTACTTAGCATGGACTCCTACCAAATTGGAAGGTTTGCGATACTAACTTGGTGTGATCCCAATTCACTCATAATGATCCAGATACGGTTTCAACAACTCATCTCTTCCAATTGATCTATGAGGATGAAATCATTTCTAGGTTGAATAAAAAAAACATGCATGCAATTTGAATATGGAGAATCTCACTTATGTAACCCCTTTATGAGGTATTAGAAAAGATAATCTAATATGGAAAATTCAAGTTCCATCTAGACTGAAGAGTTTCATTTGGAGACTTGGTAGAAATTGTATTCCTGCTAGGGAAAATTTACAAGGTGAAAGTATGAAATTTCCTACTATGTGTGTGTTCTACGATAAAGAGATTATAACTATCCAACATACCTTTTTCAAGTCCCCAAATAGTGAAAAATGTTTGAAGGAAACATGTGTTTGGAATTTTGTTGATTATCAATTAGTCCATTCTGACTATCTTTTGGAATTTCTCGTTGCAGTTATGGAATCCCTCAACTGCTCCCAAATTATTTTTTTTAGCTTTTGGTCAATGCAAAACAAACATTTTGGGAAGGGTAAAGTTGATTCCTCAATCCACATGTTATGGATAGATAAAATGGTTCTTGACAAGTGGATTCTAGATCGCAATTCTCGTCTCCAGTCATTCCATCTACACCCACTAGTATGGTCTCGTCGTGGTAGCCATCTTCGAAATGGAACTTAAATTCGAATGTGAATGACTCATTTTTCTCGTAAGCATGAGCTATGATTTTGGCATATATGTATAAGAAATTTAAAGGGAAACCCAGTTTAGGTGAAATCTAAGTGAATACAACCTCACATATCAGTAGTAGAAGAGAGGCTTGTGGCCGTCTCGTATTTATGAAGAGGATTGATTCTTTGGGTTTGAAAAATATTATTTTTGAATTGGATGCTAACAATTCGGTAGGTAACCAAAATCGGTAGATTACAATAAGATGTTAACAAGGAATAATTTTTCTCTATTGTTGTGAATTTTTTTTAATATAATTCCCCTTATTAAAGTTTATGAAAAAGAGGGGTGGTTAAGTCGTGATAGTTTCCTTGGAGTTTGACATTAATCAAATCTATGATAAAGTTGATTGGGGCCAACGGTAACTAGCTTGACCAGTTAGTTACAGGGCACACTATAAGCTATGAGGGGTATGTGTTACTTATGGTATACACACGATATCTCTAATAAAGGGTGTGAATTGTCTCACTTGAGAAGATATGAGAGTCTTTGATTAAGGGGAATCCAATTGTAATATAAAACATAAACAAAATATAGAAAACTATACCAAATGCAATTAAATTGTTTCTATCATATTTATGATAGGATTTAGGAATGAAAAAAATTACCTAAAGATAAAGCCCTTGAAAGCAAATTAGATCCTTAATATCTTCTCCAAATACAAAGAAAACACCCAAAAATAAATTAAATCTTGCATAAATATTATGAAACGATAAAAGTTTGTTTTTGCTACATAAATAATTACAGGAAAAGTGAATCAAGGAACTAAATAGGATTTTGGAATGAAAAATATACCTGAAGATAAAGCACCTTAAATAAAATTGGACCTTTAATATCTTCTTCAATTAGAAAGGAACACCTGAAAAATAAATCAGTTCTTGAATAAATTATCACTCAATGATAAAAGTTTATTCTTTCTTACAGAATGAAGGGCAAAGGAAAAATGAATCAAAGAATTGGATTGAGGAAATATTAATTCTAATAGATTTTTTTTTATCTCTAGTCGAATTCTTTAGTCTTCATTCATTATGTGCCAATAGTTTAGAGTGATAAAAATTAGTCAATAATGCTAAAATAAAAAGAACGATTTTTCTTATACAAAACAACAATGTGATATTGTGTTGATCATGTAAGTTTTGCTATTTCAAATAAATTTTAAGTGATAAAATAAACATTAGACTCTTAAATATCAACTTATGGACAAATGTATCTATTTTTCATGATTAGGGGCATACATCAAATATTACCTTTTTGGAAAAATTCAATATACCCAATTTATAACAAAATATGAAACATTAATTTTCTACAAAGAAAGTAACAATCAAAACTACAAAATGAGTGTCCCTCAAAAGAAAAAACTACAAAATGAGTGAGAATATATTTTTTTAAGCAAGAGAAAAATAGATTAAAATAAAAGGAAATACAAAGACTAAGGGGCAAACAAATCGACCAAGTACAACTACAGAAAAGTATACATCAACCCTAACAAGAATAACAGACACTGCCAATAAAGGGTAAAAAAAAATAGTGCCAAAAACATAAAAGAACCAAGATAAACACATACCACATGCACAGCCCAGCGAACCCGCATACTGACGCAATCCAGCAAACCCAGTTCTTGAAGACTGACGAGTGAACCCGTTCGCCAACACGAAAGCAGATCCGCACCAACAAATAACTGTGATGAACAACAAGCATCAACGACCATAAAATAACTTGAAAACAGAAAAGCAACAATATCATAAAGTCAGTGCCCTTTCGAGCAAATCTAATCTAAAACATAGCCTCTGGATCTTACGAAACCATGTCGAACCAATAAACCCAAAAATGAGCACATCAGAATGGCATAACACGACCATGACTATGAACAACACCCAAACAGTGAGAAAATGGTCATGGCAATGAATAACCACCGATCTGAATAGATCTGAATAGTGGACAATCAAAACTTTAAGCAAAGCTTTGATAACAATAAACATACAACCTTAGGGTGCGAGACCCATCCAGGTTTGTGGGTGGTGTCCCAAAAACAACAGATTCAATCGTACCAAATGAGCCAGATAAAATAATCTATATGAAATTAAATACAGAAAATCCAAATCTACAAATTTTAGGAATCAGATCCACAAAGGAAGCTTAGAAAAATTAATCACGAGTCAAAAACGAGGAAATGAGAAAATAAACAAACCTAAATGGAAATGATGACGAGCTATGCAAAATTTGAAGATGTGATCACTATTACGAAGACACCATGAGTATTAAAACGGAAAAGATAAATCTTTGAAAGTGAGTTTACATGAATTGAATCAATGACGGCGCAGGTACCAAATTATGAAGGTTATGTTAGGCTAGGGTTTCTGAGATCAGACTTAATATATAATGAATAAGAAGGAGAGAACTGTCAATTCCTTTTGGTAGGTGTAATGTTAAAATTCCATGATTTGGTTTAATTGTAGTAGTATTTTTTAAAGATTAAGTCTTTTAATTTTCTTTAGAGCGTGTTTGGATGGTAAAATTTTACTAGGTAAATATAATTGAGTGCACTGGATATGAAAAGTCGGTGTAAAATGAGTTTTACACTGAAAACCAATTATAGCCCACTATTTTTCAACATCATATCATATTTTTCAAAATAATTAAATTTATCAAAAATCAAAAGAAGCCCCTCTAAAATTGTTTTTTCTCCTTTTCTAGTAATCAATTCTTGGTTCAACAGTTCTTTGTGGCACCTATTGTGTTCTTCATTTAAAGTCAAATCTCCATTGTATCATGAATTGTGCGACGAGGCATATGAAAATAATGGCATGTTGAGCATCGACTTCAAATTAGGGGTGGGGGGTATATGAAAATAGTGGCACCGGCTAGAAATCAATGGAACTCTCTTAGCTTTTCAATAAAAAATTGAAAGTTGCTTATGTGTTTCATTTCTCATGAAGGAACATGAAAAGTAGAATAAGGGTTGGGAGGGAGGGAGGGAGGGAGGGGGGGAGAGAGAGAGAGGTTACATTTTGTTGGTAATGGCATAAAATGTGGGGGGAAGCAGTTAGTGGGCAACATTTGATTGGTTGATAGTGCAAACAAACTTTACACTGTCACACACATTCTTTAGTCTTAATATAATTTTATAGGGCAAATCAAAATCTTCAATATAATAAACTTGGAGAACTTTTAAAAAGAATGGATTTTATGAAGTACTTTACTAAAAGCTAAATTTATGAAATATCAAATACAACATAGAAACTTAAAATTGAAATCCCATCCATACTCTATAAATAATATATCTCTCAAAATATTTATAATATTATACATTAAAGCCTATTCATTTTCAAAATTAGATTATTGGTCCTAGTTTTTTTAAAAAAAAATTGTAATTTGGTCCATAAATTTTTTAAATTTGTAGATTTGTCATTTTAAATTTTCAAAATTTGTACATTTTCCCTATATTTTTTCAACCTTTTGAAATTGGTCCCTCAAATTTTTTGAAATTTCAAAATTGATTAAAATTTAAAAGAGAAATGATATTTGTACAATTATTTTGTAAGAACTTTTTTGATAACTTTCTCTTTCATACTCACATTATATTTTTACTTTATCTCTCTGTTGCTTTGATTTTCGTGTTAATACCTACTTTTTCTTTGTAATCAATGGTTGTTCAAATAACACATCTCGTTATTTACTGGATGTATGTTTAAGGGATCTTAGAAATATTATGGGGCCTAAAGAGAAACGTTCTTGCTTTTTAGGCATCAGCTGTTTTCTAAACTAACAAAAATACTTTCAGTGGTAGTTTTTAAAAACTTTTTAAATCGATTTAAAAAATGATTGAATTGATCTATAAAATATTGAACGACATTTAATTGTTGATGTGTAGGCGAACGTCAGTTAATAGCCGTCGTATAGTCAACGATAGTTAAATTTTTGAGCAATTAGAGAGTGGTAAAGAGCAACTTCCTTTGTTTTTTTTAGGGGAACACAAGGTATTTATATGGACGGATTTATATGGGTCTGTAAGAATTTTGAATTAATGTCCCTTTGGATGAAGATCTTGTATTTTGAATTTTGTATTTGAGTCCTTATTTTTGTTGCACAAATTGCATCTCTCAATTTTTATTTTTATTTTGATAAAGGATCTCTCAATTTCTTTTGTATTACAATTAAGTCTCTCCGTCTAATTCACATTTAATTGCAAATGGAATGAAAGATGTATAATCTTAACTTGCTAATTTACACCTTATGTTTTTAGGTGAGTGTAAATTAGCAGGCTCTTATATATATGAACTAAGAGTGTGATTAAATATTAAGGTGAAACACAGACATTCCAACTTTGTTGCCATCTTAAAAAAGAGAAATGATATATGTAAAACCATTTTGTAACAACTTTGGAATAACTTTCTTTCTTATATTCACGCGATGTTTTTATCCTCTCTATTAAAGATATTTGAGACCCTAAAAGAAACGCATGAAGAGCAAAATTCAAAAAAGAAAAGAATACTCGTGTATTTTGGATCTACACTTTATGAGAGTGTGAGATGTACATTTAAAGCTACTGCCGGCACACCCCTCATTTGACTAGTGCACCCGTTTTCTTTTGAATACTATATATTCGAATTTGTTTTTCTCTAAAGTTATTAGTTTTTTTTTTTTAACAAGCAAAGATGGTATAATATATATATAACTACAAACAAGCACTCTCAATAGCACAAGGTGTGTCAAAGAGACTACTAAAGATACATAAAGTTAGTTAGGCAAAACAAAAATCATTAGCTGATGTCCAGACATTGAAAAGGGCTCGACCACCACCTACGAGTGCCAAACATAAACGTGAATTTTTTACCTTTCAACCAACCTAAAGACAAATATTTAACTTTATCCAACAACCTGAGAATGAGATGAGATTTACATAATTATTAAACAAACGGTTATTACGCCCGTTCCACAATACCCAGGCACAAAGAAGCCAAATGAGCTAAAGGGGCATAAAGATGCAAAAGTAGTGCACGTTAAAAATAAATGTTGCGCCGTTTCTACAAGACCACACCCAGAGACACAGGATGAGGCCTCAAAAGAGATGACACCTCTAAAGTTATTAGTTATCTTTTTTTTTTTTAAAGATAGTTTATCCTTTGTTTTAAAATATAAATATTATATTTTTACCGTTAATAAATTTATTAATATTATGGGCGTATATTTCATCAAAAATTTCTCTTATTTTTATAGACAAAATACATGTTACCGTTTTAAGTTTTTTTTAACAGGTTGGTACTTTTAATCATAGAAGGTGTATACCGTTACCGTTCAGCTTTTCAAAAATTAAAACAAAAACAAATATTAAATTAGGGTTTATCATCTTAAGTTCAAACCCACATATTGGTATTCAATTTCAGAAGTTTGGACAAAGGGAGGAGGTTCATTGCAAAATACAATGATAAAGAAATAAAAATAAATAAATCAGAAGTGTCTCAAACAATTTTCACGTATCCATGGTCTTCAAAAGTCATAAACACTGCCTTGAACCAACAACCTAGAACTTTAGCACCTCAACGAAAAATGGTGATAAATAGAAATAAATGAAAATTGAATACAAATCAAGGAGTAAGTTGTAGCAATATACGAAAATTTGTTAAAAAGAATAAGAGAAGAAGAAATGACCTTTTTACTACTATCCAACGACATGTCTCCACCAGACGGGGACGATGCCTTTAGTCGTCAGCCTCGAACACGGCCTCCCCCATCGCCGTGGCCTCTATATAGAAGTACCTCACACTTCTCTATGGGTTGGTGGCCTCTCCTTCACTCGCACACATTTCACTCTCTTCCTTATTTTATCTTTCTTTCGTTCATTTTTTTAAAAAACTCATTGATGCCATCTCACAGTTTTGTATCTCTAATTTTGTGTTCTCAATCTTTGGATTGCTTTAGGCTAAAAAATTAGAGAGGGTGTAGAAAAAATGGAGAAATATATATGGAGGAAAAAGATGAGAGAAATAAATGAAAAGTGAAGAAATAGGGGGGAAAATATATATATATATATATATATATATATATATATATATATATATATATATTTTTC
>Ga0228710_1004485_pt1 | contig 22054 bp, 10 predicted proteins | sample MedpolnodulmetaG_FD_177995 | JGI IMG/M metagenome (GOLD analysis project Ga0228710, IMG submission 177995) | Root nodule microbial communities from Medicago polymorpha collected in Santa Monica, California, United States - pink nodules | ecosystem: Host-associated > Plants > Roots > Nodule...
TAAGTGTCTAGAAAAACAGAGTCTATTCTGTTTCGTATTGTATTGTGAATACCTCTGATTGTATATCAAGTATTCAAAACCTTATTCAATTCTTTGTAATTGTTAAGTTAAGTCTCTTTCAGTTGTGATTGAGCAGAGGAACTCTCTTGGAGTTGTCCTTGAGCATAGAAGTCTCTTTCTTGTGTGATTGAGCATAGAAGTCTCTTGGAGTTGTCCTTGAGCAAAAATAAGTCTCTTTCTTGTGTGATTGAGCAACTTGTAATTTGAGATTACATTTTAGTGGAACTCTCATTGGAAGTGCAAGGAGGACAGGACTACTTCCGGTTTGTGAAGGAACCTATATAATTGCTTGTGTTCTCTCTTCTTCTGTTCTTTACTTTATCCGCTGCACATAGACTCTGAACTCACTCAGACTTTGAACTACTTCAGACTCTGAACCTGAGGACAGTTATCTAGAACGTTTAAGAAGAAGTTTCCAAAAACACAATTCAACCAAATAAAGTGAAGATCATAGAACCCAAATAGTACACAACCAAATATCATATCAAATTATCAATAGACAAATCTAAACAAAATGAATATAATTATAACCTATATACATATAAATTCAAATTTCACAAAGCATGTCAGAGAGAATAAAAAAACAACCAATATATTGAAGATAAATGAGATTGTGTTAACAATTAATTACCTGACTGCTTATATCAAGCTGCAGCAAAACAAAAATGGGGGCTATGATCATTTCCCATTTGTTGATGTTGAGACTGCAAAATGAAAGTTGGATTAAATCAATATATTAACTTCAAGATACAAATATTCAATTTCCATATAAAACTATTAAGCTACTGATGAGATAAATCATCATTGCATAAGCTAAAAACCAAGTAACATTTCAATATCACATAATTTATGCAAAATAAAATTGGGTATTGATTTATTGATATAGAGAAGCTTACTGAAGTGAATCTAGGGTGTTTACAAACATGTGAATAACAAAAAAAAAACAAAATGAAATCCGTATTAAAATCACAAATGATTAAAAAAAACTAATATTATTGAATAAGAAAACTGATAATAATTAGAGACTTACCTTCAAATGACTCAAGCGGCGAATCCACCATAAAGTGAGATTTGCGTGAGGTCGGCGACTTCGGGTTTGGCGATTAATGACAGTGAAACAAATTTTGGAGGAGAGGGATAAGAGTTGATTTGTTGTTCTCCAATTCATGTAAGAGAGATGTTGGATAAGGAAATGGTGGAAAATGAGAGTGAAGAGAGGAAGAAATTTGTCTCTCTAGTTTTTTGATTGATGAGAGAGAGAGAATGAGAAGAAAAAGAGAAACGAAATAAAAAAAAAGAGTGAGAGGAGAGAAGAAATAAAATGTTAATAGTGAGGAAAAAAAGGAAAGAAATTTGAAATGAATGAGAGAGAAAGGTGAGTTGAAACTTGAAAGTGATGTTTGTAGAGATAAGAGAAAAAATAGGAGGGAAAGAAGGATTTGAAAAATTTTGAAATTTGAATTTTGAATTGAAGAGGGAAAATGTATGATAATGATATTTTATAGTTTGTATTGTGTGAATGCTTAAATGGTAAAAATAAAATTATTTTTTAATGTGATGTGACATGAAGGGGTTTGAGGATGTGACACATTGGATTGGTGGCAAAATTTTTGCTATTTGTTATTTCACATTTGTATATTATTAAAATTAAGATTAAGATAAAATGTGTACTTTGTTTTCTTTGTATTTGTGTATTTGATCTTTTTGTTTTTCTGCGATTTGTTTTTGTTGTTTTTTGTATTACCTTGTTCTCTTTGTGGAGGGCCTCCTTTGTATTTCGTTTTGATTTTCTATAATATAATTGATTTTCATTAAAAAAAAAAACGTTTGCAGTCTAGAAATCTTAGCTCAACTGACAAATGCTGAAATTGTAAGATCGGACGTCATGATCCGGATTCGAACTCAAAACCTCACAGTTGTGTGTGAGTTTAATTTCAGTTAATTACCACTTCATCCGAGACAAAAAAAACCCTTGCATATGACATAATCTATAACTTTTTGTAACACAATATAGAACTCCATGATGTTCAATTTAAGAGTCTGAAAATATGTACTCTTGAATAACATTTTGCTCTCATTTGGGCATTCGTAATCTACATGATGTTAATCTCTTAATTAGTACTCCCTTCATTCTTCCCATAAAAAAAATGCACTATAGTCCCTTAGTTACAAATCACATAGAAAGAAGAAAATATTCTCCTTACGATTAGGAGGTCGTTTGAATTGATTTATTTTTAAGTTTATATGAAAAATTACTTATGTAAAATTAGCTTTTATATTAACACATTAATTCTAAATAACAGAAATTGTATCTTCATAAACTACTTTAACAAACTCATAAATTCTTTAAAAAAAAGCTTATAAATGACACATCCAAGTTTTTTATTCGGATAAATTGTTTTGCATAAACTAAAAAATAAACCGATTTAAATAGGTGCTAAAGTGTTTTGTTTCTGACTGTAGCTTAATATTTTAAATTAAACATGTAGTCGAAAAAATTGAATACAATTTGTCCTAAATTATTTCCTTGTCACCCGCCGGAAAAGAGAAAGTATATTAAATATGTATTAATTACGTTTGAGTATTTTGATCGACTCTCTATAGTCTACTGCATATCATATCATAGACAATTAAATTCAAACTCCGCGTTGAGCTCAGCAATACCTCAACTCCTTCACATCACAACGTGATGACCTATCAATAACCGCTCACGCGTTTTCCGTTGCATCAGCTCAAAGAATCCATTTCCACTTTTAACGTGAACACGAATAAAATACCAATCATTCATTATAATACAAAATAGGAAAATTAATTTAATCGAATAATCCACAAAAGTCCAAAAGCTTCATAACGCGTTATTCCTTCCCTTGAATTGAATCTCATACATGCTTACGCTATTTACGGTTATTCCTCTTTCATACTTTATCGTAATCATATATTATAAATTATCTTATATTTCCACAATTAATACTATTGTATAATATGAAGAAATTAAATTAAAACAAAGAACCAAGTCATATTAATATTCAGAAAATGCATTGTTCATGAAACTTCATCAGAAACATTATCATTGAACTAGAAACTTAACTACTAAACTAATATAGTTCTAAATTGCAGTTATGATCAAGATTATACTGCAAATTAATTTGCAACAAATGCAATCAATGTTATAGTTGCAATTAAAAGTTGGACTGCAATTTAGAACTATGAACAATCAGAAAACTAATCATCATCAACTTGTACTACTGATTCAGTCACTAACCTAAAATTAAACATAGCGTTGAAAAGATCAGAGAATGTACAGAAAATATTAACTACTTTGCGTGAAATTCGAAGTTTCTTACCTAGTTAAAATCATCTTCATCGCTAAACCCTAACAATTGGAAAAAACGAAAACGTACTGTTTCTAACGAAATCGTTGATTCGATTCGATCGATTCAGCGTTCAGCGAGCCATCATCTTCTTGAACTCTTCGAAGTTAACATTTCCATCACCGTCAACATCAACATTACTAATCATCTTCTTACAATCATTCAACGAGCATTTCTCACCGAGTTTCTTCAAAACAGCGTGCAATTCATTAGCAGAAATCAAACCATTCTTATCAAGATCGTAAAGATCAAAAGCATCACGAAGCTCAGTAGAATCCTCTTTTCCAGGTTCGGTGCAGTGAAAATCGGCGAATTCTTTCAGATCAATGAAACCGTCGCCGTTTTGATCGAGTTCTTCCATCATGCGTTTCACTTCTTCTGATGTCGTTTCTGATCCGAGTGTTGAGAGCATTTCTTTGAGTTCTGAGCGTGAGATTTTTCCATCGCCGTTTTTGTCGAATTTGCTGAAGATCTTGCGCACTTCATCATCCATGGCGGAGAGAGAACGAAGAGAGAGAGAGAGAGCAGAGAGAATTAGGGTTTGGATTTTTGAGAATTCTTTTTTCTCCTGGAAGAGTGGAAAGTGATTTATATAGCGCCGTTTAAGTTTTCACGCGTTTTCTGGTGAGACGCGTTTTGTTGGGATTTGGAAGTTGTAGCTATAAAGAATAGGGTGGTGGGGATTTGATTAAATGTAGTTGAGTGTACTGTAAGGTAAGGTGTGCTGATGCGACGTTTCGGTTTGAATACTATGAATGAATAAATTAGGAACTAGGACTCGTGTCTTAGTCGCAACTGCATGTAATGAAATGTGCCAAAAGTTTGTTAATACAGGATTATTGAACCTAACCTAGCACAACTGCATGTGATAAAGTCTACGTAAAGCCTTGCTGTTAAATTGTTAAATGGTACGTCTTCACCTAGGTTTGAACACGACATCTAAAACGTGTGCCAATTTCAGTGGTATTTACCATTTCGTCTATTAATTAAAAAATTTAAAAAATAAAATAAAATTTAACTAGATCAAACCGGCCTTGAATCAGAATCGTTTAATTTAAGTGAAAACTACAAACCCTACAACATTTTAGGTCAGGTTTTTTGTCCTACTTATACCCCAAAATAATTTAGTCACACTCAAACTTCATTAAAATTTATTGAAAATGTCAAAATTGGGCAAAACTTTTTTATCGATATTTATGTAAACTAAGTTTACAATGACATACATAAATTGAGTTTGAGAACTAAGTTGACGTTATTGTATGTAAAATGATTTCACATCACATGAGCTACATAAATTGAGTTTGAGAACTCCATCTTTTTCATCTCTCACTCTAAATCTTCACCTCCTCTATCATAAACATCCTCAGATGTATGAACAATCTCAATAAAAGATTAAATATTGAATCACATTGTCTTTTGTTCATACGTCTATTGCATTGGTAAGTGAAGTACTACTTATTCAAAGATGATTCTACGAATTCTCTGTGATTTTTCTTTAATTTTATTTTATCCTCTGCGTTTGGAAATTGTTCATGAGTTCATGAGTTTATGTACCTTCTGGAGTATTACATAATATTTAAATATGTTTTTGGTCTAAATATGTCAACTTTTCGTTTTAGTCCCTCCAAACAAATTCTTCAACTTTTAATCCCTCAAAAGTTTTTCATCTTCACTTTTGGTTCCTACTTTAAAGTAAACTCATATGTAGAATTCATATTTTTGAATAAAATTTTGAAGAAAAATTTTATAATATTATAAGAATCTCTCTTTAAAGCAATTAGAATTTTTTAACAAAATATGAATTAAATATGAATTTTTATATTTTGCAGTTAAAAATTCATATTCAATTTATGTTTTGTTAAAAAATTATAAAAAAAAAATTGGGAGATTTTTACAATATTCTACATATTTATGCATAATTTTATTAAAAAATACAAAAATTAACTTAAAAAGAGGGACAAAAAATGGTGATTGAAAAATTTATAGGGACTAAAAGTTAAAGGAAAATTTTAGAGGGATTAAAACGAAAAATTGGTATATTTATAGGGATTAAAAGCATATTTAACCCGATATATAATCATATTTACGTTTTGCCACCTTATCGATTATTTTAGTAAATAATATAAAAAAGGATTAACTTGTATACATTTTTAAAGATAAATGACTTATGTGAAGAAAAAAAATTTAAAAACTAAAGGAAGAATTTATTACAATTAAATAAGATAAATGACATCTTCAATAACCCAAAAGTGTTTAGATAAGATGACACGTATCTCTTCTAATTTAACTAAGGTCCTGAGTTCGAATCTAACATTGTAATGATGTTAAAACTCTTAAGTAAGATTTTGTCTTTTTTAATTACATCAATGATGTAATATTAACTAACTCTCTTAAAAAATGATGCGAATGAATTTTGTCCCTTGTATTGGAGATAATAGCAAGTATGATCGTTTAGCATCTTATGTTTTAGGTTAATTTAGTTATCCAATCGATCTACATCTACATATATGTTTGTTTGCGTGTGTTTTTAAAAACGGAGAAAATAGATCAGCTTAATTGAACATAGACTCAACGAGCTTATCAATTGATTTGATCTCAAGATCATTAATGTAGTTTGGTTGAATCAGGTTGAATTGAGAGTAGTATCCACCAAAATATCGTCACATCAATAATGGAACTTTATTCAAATCATTGTAAAATCTGAGTTGAATTCTCAGCAAGTGCTCCAACTTAACGTTGCTTAGCATGTGATGTGTTGGTTACTTCAATGTGCTATGGGGTTGAGTGTACTAGAACTAGTAGGGCAAGGTACGGTGATGAAGTGTACTAGAAGTTTGTTATCAGTTTATATATATGAACTAGCTTGTTGCATTCTTGCATTGACCTTGACCGATTCTTAAATCTTAATCTTTATTTTGTACATACGAATGACACTTAAAATTAATATTAATTCATAACTATAAAATAAAATAAAAAATTGCATGTCACGTTTTGTCCTTTTCTTGTATATAAAAATTTAGGGTGAGAAGATAATATTACCATGTAAAGCATTCAGATTCAAAGGTCGCTTACCAAAGTAATTACATTTAACTCCAGTCTTCTTTTCTATTATGTTTCATTTTTGGTTATATTTTTTTTTTAACTATGGCACACTCAAGTAGTTTCAGTAAATAAATTAAAATAATATTCCTCTTAAAATATTTTTTTGTCAGGTAGTCTTATTGTTTGAAATTTTATCTTATCTGAAAACACCATAAAATTAAATTATGTTTTTTTAGTAGAAAAATATCGCTTTCTTATAGTTGATAGTGTAGAAAAATAGTTTTTTTTTTTAAAGATATTGTTCAAGAGAATTCTTTTTCAATGCAAACAACCAAGTAAATTGTAAGAATCCTTAAAAAAATTGTAAGAAATTCATTGTCCATTTTGTTTTTGGATCTTGTTTGACAATTTTTATTGCTACAAAATTCTCTTTGTAGTTGTTAAAGATATCAGAAGAGTCAAAATAAGACAATAAATCTTTAAAACTATGATAATCTCTTTTGATTTTCTATTTTTTGGCAAATAAATTTATTTGGAGGTTAAATATATATTATTGGAGTAGCTTCTTTCAGCATATTTTATTGAATATGGATGGACCTCAGTTGATTATAACATCAAGAAGGAATCCACTCTTCATCCTGTTCTTAGGCTTCGTGATGGCATTGTCGAACCTTCTTTGATGGCTTTGGCTTGGAATTCAACCAAGACATAACCATTTGCTACAAGTGCTACACGCATGTCTTCATCCTATGGCTGTGAACTACCGCAAAAAGAAATGTGGACACAACAATCAATTGAGGCCAAACAAGAAGAACAAGTAGGCTCCGGTTGATATTCTTTCTTTCTTATGGTTTTGGTTTTTTTTTCTTTCTTACTAGATATTACTTGATGTTGAATTTAGTTTGAACTTATTTTGGTATAAAAAAATATATATATACTTATTCAAATAAAAAAAGTATCTTTTGAGTAACCAAAACTACTCCATTGTTATTGCTAACTTCGCCCCTTCCTCCAAGATTGGAAAGAAAGTGAAGAATGAATTTCTAATTTTCTAAAAGGACAAAATGACCCTTATTTTGACATATCTTTGAAATCCCATATGTTTCTACTAAATTACTTGTACTTTTTTTCTTTTCTCTTCAATTTATTTGCTTCCCATGTAAAGGCTTCAAGTACACATCTTTCCTTTTTCACATTTTAATCATTTTTTTTATCCGCACTTGTTTATCATTGGCTTTGGCTATACCGTCGATTATTTTATTTCGCGTTCTCTTGTGTTTTTTTATTTGTTCTTATTTCATTAACATATTATTTTGATTTTATCCTTAAAAAAATATTATTTTGACTTTATATTATTAATGTGATTGACAACTTTTAATAAAAATTGAAAAATAATTTATTTTTTTGGGGGGTGAGCCATGGCCCACCTTGGTGAATGCCATATTATTAAAACCATATGAATGCCATATTTTTGAAAGTGAAACTATAAATAGCCTAGCGTTCAAAATTTTCAGCTTTTGTTGTCCAAAATATAAACAGAATAGTTTAGAATTCTGTAATAATATATTTTATTAAAGAAAGAATTCTGTAATAATATTATTCCTAAAATATGCTCGAAATAATTTAGAATTCAAAATTTGAACCACCTTTTATTTTTATGAAATAAATTCCTACGATAGGTAGTTTTGACAACTTCTCTTTCAAACTTATCATGGGTCAAAAATGAATTTTAGGTTGATTTTGAGTTATCCATCGAATAACATTTGCTTGTATGCAGTACCAAACCAAACATACCAATTTGATTGAACAAAGAATAAGTGAGTTCGTCGGTTGATTTGATTCGATCTGATCCCAATTTTAATATAGTTTAGTTGAATCAAATTGAATTGAGAGCACTTATATATCACTCATCAATAAAACTTTTAATAATGAAATTGAATCCAAAATCCAAATATGCTCAAAAACTTATCAAGTGGTCTAACTTATATCAAAATTCGAACATAAATTCAGATGAGCTCAAAAACAAAATTCAGATTCATGTATATTATTGTTTTCCTCTTAAAATCACCCAAGACTTTTTTTCTTATATTTTTAAGTCGGAACTTGAACTCTAGTCTTTAAACAAATTTAAAATCTTAAAAAAAGTATAAAAACATAAATGCACTATAAGTTAAGTACGGAGTATTTTTTTTACCAATAAATTGTAAGTACTACTTTTTAATCATCGTTATATCATTCATTAATATTTATCTAGCTTACTATATTTCAGTTTAACTACCCCTAAAAAAACAGTTTTAACTAATTCCTGTTTTAGTTTAGCTTATTTGTTTGATAGGAGAGAAAGACACAATCAAAAGACAACACGAAAAACATCATTTTAAGAAACACATTCTTGTACCTTTGCTTCCTCCGAAACAGTAATCCAACAAATCATAACCCAATTCAAATCTCACATCTTAATCCATTAACATTCAACACTCTTCTGATTCTAAATCTTTTTACTGTGTGAAGTGATTTTCCTTCTTCCATGGCTCTTCAATGTGGTTCTTTCTGCTTCACAAGTGTGGTTTCTAACCCTCCAGGTTCTGTCAAATTCAGCCAACCCATTGTTAAAGCTTCGGTTTTTCCTTCCACTCTTTCTCCTCCTAATGTTCGGTTGAATTTTAAAGGTATATCAATTCTGGGTTTTCATTAATTTTCAGTTTTGATTCTGTATTTTGATGCTGATGCATTGAAGATTGGTAGTTTCTGAAATGAGCTTAAAATTTTGAAGATATGAGCTTGTAGTTGTTGCATGCATCACTTGCATGTTTATTATTTCATGAAACTGTAGGCAATTGAATGAGTGAAATTGGAATTTAGGGATTTTGCAATCTAAAGCTTAAGAATGTTGATGATTTGGCACAATAAAAGAGGTGCAAAGATGTTAGGAGTATAAGCCTTAAGGGAGACTCAAACTCGCAAGATTTGCCTATTTGTTTGGAGAAACAACTTAATTAAGTGCTTATGGTATAAGCGCTTATCATATAAGTGTTTATGTATAAAGTCTTTTTAACAAAAGATAAAATACAGTCAAATTGTTTTTATATGAGCTTTAAGTTGTTTTCGTAAGCTAGCTGGAGAGCTTATGGAAATAGGCCGAAGACAACTTATGGATGTCATAAGTTGTTTCCATAAGCTCTCATGAACAGTCTCACAAGTGCAGATGTTAGTAGATAAGCTCAAATAAGTCAATTCAAATAGGCTCTAAGTTAGAGAACCCCTTGAATTTTAAGCCTCACTATTTTGGTAAGCTATCTCCAATGTGGGACTCCTAACAATGCGCCACTGTTTGAGAGTCGAGGACCTCACGTCCACTCCACAATACTTCATTGGGTGATACTTTAATCAGCTTTATCTGGTCAGAACCCTCCATTGGTCAGAACCCTTCCTGGATAGTTCTTTCCAAGAAATCGACACTATCTAGGTAAGACCAATGCTGAGAGTATAAGCCCAAAGGCATAGCCAGGCCTCTTAGATGAGAGAACCCCTTTAATTATAAGAATCACTTTTTAGGTAAGACTTCACAATGTAGGACTCCTAACAAAAGTCGAGCTCCTGCTTTTACTATTTTTGTTTGCAACTTTTGTTTTATTATTTTGGGATGCATTTGTTGCAACTAAGTGGAGGATTATCATCAATTTGGGATGGTGCTTGAAGGGAAGTTAGTCCTTTGCAGGAAAAAGGTATTCAGGTAATTATGAAAGAGTCCGGCTCAGTCTACGTTGGTAGCGTTTTCATGGCAATTATTAAGGGATCGTATTCCAACTAGACAAAACCTTATGCTTCGAAAAGCTACTGATTCACAAAGTTCCCAACATTGTGTTTTTTGTGACGAATTTGTGGAAACATCATCTCATTTATTCTTACATTGCCGAGTCATATCAAAGGTGTGGAGGTTGATTTTGGATTGGAATTAATTTTATTAGTCCATTTAATTTATTTGGGCAGTTGGAATGTTGGAGAGGAAAGGCTAATAATAAAAGATTGAGGCATGGTCCTATGCTTATTTGGCATGCGACAATTTGGGTGATATGGAGTAGTAGGAATGAAAGGATGTTTATCAAAGTTGTGAAGGAGAGTGATGTTATGGCCGAGGATATCAAGTTATTGTCTTGGAGGTGAAGTTTGACTCGACTGAAGTGTTCCCCTTGCTTATTCTATGAGTGGTGTTGGGTCCCGGGAGATTGCATTCGAATGTAATGGGGCATGGAAGGTGTTTGTGCTTTGGTGTCGGGAGAGGTGCAGGTCTTGTTCAGGGGTTTGGTTTTGGCGTCCCTCGGTTTGTGCTGTTTGTGTTTTGATTTGCCTGAGTTTTGTGCACATTCTGTGTGTGTTTTTCTTAGGTGTGGCAACTGTTTTGGCCTGGGATTATTTTGTAGGTCAGGGTGTTTCATTTTTTTTTGTGGCAGCGTGTGGTTCGCTTTGGCATATGCTGTTTAAGCTTTGCCTTAAGCTTGTTTTCCTCTGCTATTTTTTGTATTTGTTCCCTTCTTTGCTCGCCATTTCAATATTAGTGATGGGCTGTCGCTAATAAAGCTTGCTGATTCAATATTTTTTTTTAGATGTGTGTAATTGAGGTTTAGATTTAAATGATCCTATTGCTCACTTCTTAAGCTTCATTTCTGGAGATATCAAGTTGTGAACTTTTTTTTTTTTTTTACTTCTCAACATTTCTTTTTTATAGGAAAGACAAAGGCAGTACCTGAAAATGGGAGCCCTGAAGCAAAGGAATCGCCTCTGGTGGTTTGTTTTGGAGAAATGCTCATTGATTTTGTCCCAACTGTTAGTGGCCTTTCTTTGGCTGATGCACCAGCATTTAAAAAGGCTCCAGGTGGTGCTCCTGCTAATGTTGCTGTAGGCATATCCCGATTAGGAGGTTCATCGGCTTTTATTGGAAAGGTATTGTATAGATACTTTTTAAGGTTCATTCTATACACTTTACATGTGAAGGAAACATTGTACTTTAATGTGCAACTTAGGCATACAGCCAATATTGACTCTGCTTGACATGAAGTTTTCCCTACGTCTCATACTCGAGTAACACATTTTCCAAAGGAAGGGTACTGCCTGGTTACTCCCATTATATTTGTTTTCAAAAATAGTATTTATCCATTATCAAGAGTTAACCCCATTTCATTCCATGAAAGATATAAAGGATTTTAGATTTGTCATTGACTTATCGTTATATTCCCTCGATAACGAAATGTGTCACCATGTCAGCCTCTGTTAGAAATAGACATACCTGATGGATTCCAACATGACCCGTTAAGTCAATTAACCACTTCTTAGAATTCGGGTATGAGTCTAATTCAACCCTACAAAATCAGCATATAAGGTGAGGGCGGCCTCCTATTTATAAGCACTTTTTAGGCCATATCACATTTTATGTGAGACTATCAACACTAGCCAAGCATCTGCATGACACCACCACCGAAACAGTCACTTGGTGACCGTGTTATCAAAATGAATAATCTAACGGCACAAATTTTTAAGGGGACAATTAATTGACTTGTGAATCTTGTTGCGAAAAATTGCACATTCCAACCATTAAAGATGAGGACACAGAAATATATCACAAATAAAGTAGTGGAACACACATAAACGTATGCTGTTTGACACCTCTTGCTTATATTTACAGAAATGTTCTATCAAAATGTACACTATCTCAAACAAGATTAAAAAGTTTTGTAGAAACCTCAAAATTTACCAAAGTTGTGTATCACCTTATAAATTAGAGTGCCCCGTTCTACAGTTTTAAGGAATGTTGAATACTTACTCACAAGAGACACCCTCATTACAAATAATATTTGTATATGCATGTAATTGTGAACCAAGAAAAATATCTCCTTAGATCACCAGGACAGAACCTGCAGGCATAAAATTTGTTCTAGAGACGAGCAAGGTATAAAAGAAACATGTTTGTTTGCAAAGCTTAAATTTGTCTGTGTATAATATAAATATACAGTTTCTTCAATAGTCAAATGACAATCAGAGATCCCTTATCGTGAACATTTTTTACCATCTACATTTATCAACTTTATATATGTTTGACTGCATTTAACAACTCACCCCTTTGTTTTGGCTCATTTAAGGCTCCAAAAATTGTATCTTAAATTATTATAAATAATACTTGGCTTTTAATACACGGTTCCTTGCCGGTTTGGTGAGTAGCTCCATTTTACAAGAATTACCTAATATTTGAAGTTATATAATCATAAGTATGGCTATAATTATGTGTTAACAACCAATTTTCAATTATGCCCCTAACTGTGTAATTTCTGCTGTTTTGCATCATTGTATTGTATTGTATTTTTCATGAACTAGAAGTCATACTAAAAGTTCTCTTCCAAACTCAATTTCAACACGATTTTAATGCTTATATTGCAACATGTACAGGTTGGTGAGGATGAATTCGGATATATGCTTGCAGATATACTCAAGGAAAATAATGTAAACAGCCAAGGGATGCGTTTTGACCCTGGTGCACGTACCGCCTTAGCATTTGTTACCCTAAGGAGTGATGGAGAACGAGAGTTCATGTTTTATCGTAACCCCAGTGCTGATATGCTTCTCCAAGAAGATGAACTAGACTTGGACTTAATCACGAAGGTAAAAATCGAAACTTCAAAACTTTGCGAGTCTGTATTCTTTCAACGTTTTCCACTTTAACTTCATACCTAATGCTTAAATTATTGTCGTAATATTGTTCTGTTATTTATTTCTTACAGGCCAAGATCTTTCATTATGGTTCGATAAGTCTTATAACTGAACCATGCAAATCGGCACACATAGCTGCAGCAAAGGCTGCAAAGGAAGCTGGTGTATTTCTGTCTTATGACCCTAACCTGAGGCTTCCTTTATGGCCTTCTGCAGATAGTGCTAGAGAAGGAATTTTGAGTATATGGGAGACTGCAGACATCATCAAGGTCCTTCTCTCATCAATACGGCAGAATATATCTCTTTAGTTTCCAATTGTGTGTTCTGTTCCGTTTTTCTAGAATAAGAATTATTGGGGATGTGAACCAATCTGATAATTATTTTTTCAGATTAGTGAAGAAGAGATTTCTTTTCTTACAAACGGTGAAGATCCATATGATGATGCTGTTGTTCGAAAACTTTTCCATCCAAACCTCAAGCTACTCCTTGTTACTGAAGGTGCAGAAGGCTGCAGGTATTACACCAAGGTATGCCTTCCAAAGTTACTACTCCATCTGGACACATAGATTAGGAATAGAGGTTAACCACGTTTAGAATCATTGTTATAGAATCGATGATATCTTTATTTTATTTTTTGAAAAGCAAAACATGATATATACAAATGAAAAAGAGGAGTACACAGGATACTACAACCCATTACAACAGAAAGGTAGAAACCATAGAATGTCAAACCAAAGCCAGTCTTTACTGAAGCCTCCGTCTTTTCCCAAGAGAACAAAGAACCGAGAAAAGTGTGAAGAAATCAGATGGATTAACCATGATATTTTGTTATTAATTAATCTGCATTGTTTGACTTACCTACCTTTAGAAGTATCCTGAAAATTTATTGGTTTTAAATCCTAATAACAATTATGCTGATAGTTATAGTACATTATCGACAGCCATTATTTGAAACCCTTCCTATCTGATGTTGTCAAATCGTGGCAACCATGGTAGTATGGTATGGCAGCTTTCATGCGGGGCCCTTTGGTTGCAACCATTTCCATCTTCCATATTGCTATGACGGAGGATTTTAAGCTTTCCACCATTAATAACATCAGTCCTATCTATTTCTTTGCAGGAATTCAGTGGTAGAGTGACAGGAATGAAGGTGGATGCAGTTGACACCACCGGTGCTGGTGATGCTTTTGTGGCTGGAATACTATCACAATTAGCTACAGATCTTTCATTACTTCAGGTGACCATTTTTTTGTTATTTTTTATATCAACTATCCCAAATATTTAAACCAAACAACCGCAAAACTCGTGTGTAGATCAATCATTATTTTTTTTTTTTTTGTGGTGAGATCAATTATTGTTTAACATATAAACTTTTGTCAATTTCTTGCACCTTAATACTGCAATTTTAAGCCTGCCACCCAATGTAAATGAGTTAAGAAATGAAACTAGCTTGACTAAAATAATAATTATTGCTGGTTTAAGAAAACAACTTGCGGTTTTTCTTCCGCTTCTGTTTTGTACTTGCACAAAGGTCTCATTTGGAGGAACTTATTTAAACTTGTCTTATATCATAATTACTTTATAAGTATTTGAAAGAACTGATCATATTTTCATAAGCTATTTTCAACTTATTAACGTGAACACACCCTATAGTAGCTTAAAGAAATATCTTACGTGGAGTTTATGCAGAATTTTCTCTCATTCTCTCTTCAATTGTAGAAGCAGCTAATACATAAGCATTTATATGATAAGTGCTTACTGAATAAACACGTAGTTAGTTACTTATCCAAACGGCCCCTTACATTAATGTGTTGATGTTTTTGTTTGTTTTTCTCTCTCAAATAAGTGATGAGTTTTAAAAGTTTCCATTGCATTTTAGTTTATCTTGAAATGTTTATTCAATATATTAGTTTTACACATGCATTCTGTGATGTCTTTCTGGTATATTTTATTCAATATATATTAGTTTTTTCTTCCTTGTACATGTTTTTCTAAACGCTACGTGGTTTAAACATGCAGAAAGAGGAACAATTGAGAGAATCTCTCAGGTTTGCCAATGCTTGTGGTGCATTGACTGTGACTGAGAGAGGCGCAATACCAGCATTGCCCACAAAGGAAAATGTTCTGAATGCCCTTCTTAAACCCGTATCGTAATTTCACATCCGAGTAGTTTTTTTGGCGAATTTTAGGAACTTATTGAGATAATGCAGTAAATAAGAACCTAGTGTTCTAATAATGGAGAGTCATTCTTTATCCAACATCAGGTTATATATGTTTGGATAATATATAATTTTCAGTTCATATGGTTGCATATGGAGATTTGACAAACCAATCAACATCACTTCTAGCAATCATTTGTGATATAGCTTCTCTAAAGTGAACAATTAATTTTAAAAGGTAAAATAAGTAATTCCAACTAATCATAAAAAATTTAACAATTAATATTATATTATATGTACATATATAACAATTCATTTAGTTTGGCATAATGTATAAGTATAAGCAATGTCGGTATAAATTTTTTACATTGGCGTTTAATTAGATCTGAGAACTCATTGTATTGCCACATTAGCCAACTATGTAACCACATTTTGAAAATAACTGTCAAATACTGAATTTTCATTAGATGTAAGTGTAAAATATGAACCTACCAATTTATGCATCAATAGTTAAAATGTCTTATTTCACCCTTTACTCATTTTGCAAGAGTTAAATCCATCTATCGAGTAATTGATTCAAGTTACACTACTGATCATTTTACAAACTATTTCCCAGAGGATTAGAACTCAACACCTCGAGGTTACAAGGCTAAGTTTTTATCACTGAACTAACATCTCAAGTGTAAAATCACAAATCATCTATCATAGAGTAATTGCTATACCCAACATTAGTTCTTTTTTTGTTGAGGAAACAACATTAGTACTTCTCATCCAGACAACTTTGATTTTCTTTATACTTTTTTCTCTTGTACTATTTCTTTGGGTGTTGTTAGCTCTCCTAAAAAAAAGTGATTTTTAGGTTCTAATCTATATAATTAAAGTTTTCACATGATGTCTGCATGGGCAATTTAAATGAAACTATTCACGTATCAAATAAGTTATTCAAATTATTGTAAAAATTGAGAAGCTCTAAGTCATATAACTTCTATTATTAACTTTAAATTAGTCTTTATCTTAATTGGTATAATAATATATCTTTCTTCATCCTCATCCGTTTTATCAAACATCAATCATTTTGTTGATTAAGATTTTTTTTACTTGAGTTGCATTTTGTTGGTTATTATGATACTATATATAAAATAGTCAAAACGGAATAAATCATCTCATGTTAAAAGTTTCATATAAAGTTGTTATATTTGTACTTGTACCAATCTATTTTTGCTATCCATGAAGGTGCTCAAATTAGCTTCTCCTTTTTTTAGTAAAATAAAATCTCATTTGGCATATAATTTATAAAAGAACGAATCCTCTAAGAGAAAGCACGTGGACATAGGGATATTTTCACACTCTCATATTCCAAATTGAGCCAATGGTATCTAAACATTTTCAACCATTAAAATATCGAGTACCTTCCATTTCCAAAACAGACACATTTAAACATTTTCAACCATAGATAAGTATAGTAAATCAGATGTGAAATATGCTATTTTGGTGAGTCTTATGGTTGCCAAATAAGATAACTCCCTATGCTTAAGGATGACCTTACATCAGCCTCTAAGCTCTATAAAAACCAAGTCATTAGGCTTAGCTTTGACCAATCTCCAATTTCCAAAAACCAAAAGGAACCAGTTCTCAATTTCTCATACACAAAGCATAGTTTATTTCAATGGCTGAAGATCCACAAGATGTCTCTGACCGCGAGCGTATTTTCAAGCGCTTTGATGCCAACGGTGATGGCAAAATCTCCTCCGCTGAGCTAGGAGAAGCATTAAAAACACTTGGATCAGTCACCGGAGATGAAGTGAAGAGAATGATGGAAGAGATTGATACTGATGGCGACGGATTCATTTCATATGATGAGTTCACTGAATTCGCAAAAGCCAACCGTGGTCTAGTCAAAGATGTCGCCAAGATTTTTTAAGTTTTTTTCGCACCTTTAACCTACCTTTGTTGGTTAATTTCATTATAGTTTTCAAAAATATATTATGTGTGTGCATGATTTCTATATTACATTATGACAATGAGATGTTCATTAATTTCATGAAGTTATACTACTCTTTTGGATTTTTGTCAAGTTAGAACCATTTTAATATATATGTATGATTTTTTATTGTGCTTTCATTTTTTACATGTCAATTTGGTTTTAGCATTGATTAGTGTATGTTATTAAAACAAGGCTCTTGATATAGACGCAAGGATAGGTAAGCAACGATTACAAGTGATGATCTAATCTTAAAGGGAACATGCTTTAAAACACAAAGATAGATTCTATACACACTATGAATAATGCAAGCCAACACAATTTTTTTTTTGTATATATTCATCTTCATCTAATCTAATATTCATCCATTCTTTTCATCGGCCGGGTTGTGTGTGCCTATGAGCTTGGATATAATAGATGAAGTTAATAAAGGAACATCTTGATTGAACGATGTTTCAATTTCTCGATATCATATTATATATAGACTCGGTAAGGGATAGAGTTGAAAGTCATGGATTCAAATCGTGACAAACGAGTAAAATATAAATATAACAACTATTAACTACTAAAATTTGTCATTCAAACAAAATTATAGACTCAATTAAATCATGAATGTTATCTAATTTGGGTAGGGGCTATGCTATTTAGCATGACTACAACGATAAAAAAAAAAAAATGAATCTTGTGTCTCAAGCTTGGGAGTGTTAATCCTCAGATTTGACGGAATACACGTTGTGTTGGTGGTATAAACTGCTTCCACGTATTGGTCATGTAATTCGTTATCGTTCGTTTCATAATTTCAAGCATTCCTCCTAGGTTAGGATTCCTTCCATTTTCCCTTTCTCAATTACTATAGTTTTGGAGATATAAACACAAAAGTGTGACATTAAATGAATTTAAATCTTTTTTATATACCCCACAACATTTTATAATATTTTTTTTGTCAAGCAGCCTAGTGGCTAGAGCTCACACATTATAATGTGGAGAAGTGGGTTGTCTGAGTTTCGAACCTCGACCCCTGCATATAATATGCGCAATATCCATACCAACTGAGCTAATCTCACGGAGATAACATTTTATAATTTTAGTAGTGGAGATAATAGATGGAAAGGATCTCAACTCATTTTTCTTTCGGTATAAATCTACCTATTTTTCAAAAGAAATTGAGATCTTCGTTTTTAATATTTTGAGTAAATCAAGTCATATCATACAAAATAATTTTTGTTAATTTAAAAGATAATCTAAATCTACAGATAAAGCTAAAAAAAGTACTATATATAGCAAACAAAAGCCAAGAGCTCACTAGTATATAATCAGAAAATATGGAGTTTTCCATCAAGATATCATAAATTGATAATAAAAAAAAGTGTTTAAATACAATTTTGGTCTTCGATTTTAGCCAAAAACTTAATTTTGGCCTCGTATTTTTAATTTCGCAATTTTGGTCTTCATTTCAGAAATTTTGACCAACCCATAATTTTAACCATCTAATTTGATGATGTGGCAATAAATGTTCACTCTCATCCCTTTTATCATTTCAATTGATCTTTTGATTCTATATGCTTGCTCATAACTCAATTTAACATCCCATTTTTTAAAGAATTTTGACTATTATCTCCTTTATTTTCATTTCAAGTCACTAAAGTTGTGTTTGTTTCTATGGAAAGATTGTGAGGGGGAGAGAAAGAAACATTTTCTATAATTTAGAACAAGTGAAAGTGGCAAAGGAAAGAATGAAACACATGAGTTGCACACCAAAATACTTTCCACTCAAATGTATGGAGAAAGTGGATGGAGCAAACTTTTTTAATTAAAAAGACAATATAGCCCTTACTAACTTTCTAAATATCACAGTAGTAAACATAGTGGTGTAGTAGGATAGCACTAGTAGCTTGTACTTGTACCCATGCACCTCAAATTATATAATTTTTTTATATAAATAATATATGTAACGTATTTAAATTTTACAAAATAAATATGTAGAAGTAAATAACTAAATATAATTATGAAAATACATCTTTCTTTTAACCTATCAATTATTTTTATTCAGGATTATATATGTCAATTATTAAAAATACATGTTTCTTTCCTTTCACTTTCTTCTCTACTTTCTCTTATACCAAACAACCAAATCAATCATCTTACTTTCGACTCATTTTCTTTCCTTATACAATCTTTCCTTTTACCATCTTTCCTCATACTTACTTTATGCAACCAAACAGACCCTAAGTATACATTGTCACGTCATCAAGTTTGATAGTCAAAATTTATAAAATAAAGCACAACAATCACGCAATTTGAAACGAAAATTATGGTTTGAGTAAAAAAGGGGACTAAAACTTCATTTAAGTTGGAAAAATTATTAAATTTCACTCCTTTGAAAAGAAGAGAATGTAAATGAAAGTCAATATACAACTATAAGTAACCTTCCTCTGATATCCCATTACTAAACATCAAAATGTTCACATCAAATACCAATGACCATAGTGAGATACATGACAAAATTATGTTTTAATGACCAATAAGCTTATCATTGTCCTCAAGAGCTCGATCATTGCATTGCCAAAGCCAAAGAACTTTTCATCTCATCACATGTTTGTTGTAACTGAGGCTAACAACCAATCACACGTACTTGATACATTCACATGATAAACAAACTTCATTCTTCTAGAGAAAACATGCACTTTTCACCATTAAACATCACAACAATTTCATGTGTGAACATAGGAAGTTGTTGCTTCAACCATTTGATATTTTGTTTTGAGCATCTCCAACTGTACTTAAGTAATTCTTCAATGTCTCATCTCTCTTTGTTAAGCAAAGGCTTAGCATCAAATTAATGAATAATAAAAGTACTATTTAGATAATGCATATAATTAACGTTAATTATACTCTCATAACATCAAAGTGGACGTGCCGGAGTGGTTATCGGGCATGACTAGAAATCATGTGGGCTTTGCCCGCGCAGGTTCGAATCCTGCCGTCCACGTTTTTTTTTCTTTTTATATTATACTTTTAAAAAATCGAAAATAAAAATAAAAGTAAAAAAAATAGCAAAAACGCTAGAAGGAGGGGTTGAACCTCCGACCTTGTGGTTAACAGCCACACGCTCTAACCAACTGAGCTATTCCAGCTACTTGCTTATGTGATGTTTATAATAACATTTAGACTAATAAAACTGTAACTGAAAGCAAATTATGAAACAATTTGTGTACGTTTTTTTTACGGTACACCTAAGTGTATCACACAATATAAATATTTGTAAATATATTTTAGACTGAAATGCAGTTTTGACCCCCCTATTTTGACTCAAACTGGATTTTACCCCTCCTATTTTAAAACTCGGAATTTCACCCCCCAATTTAATGTTTTTTGGAATTTCGCCCTCCCTGTTTTAAAAATCGGAATTTTACCCCCCCTTTTTGAATATTTTTTAGGAGATGGCTGATGTGTCGGTGCTGATGTGGCTTAAATTATATTAAAAAAATATCCACCTATTTAAGTTATTTATATTAAATATTCTAAATTAAACTTCACCAAAAAAATAGAGAGAAAAAAAAACAGTAAATAAAAAATGTAACATAATAAAATAATAATAACAATAATCATTTTAATTATGTTACACGTACACACCAAAATCAAAAACGTGTTTCAACCTTTCCCTTCCTCCTTCTCTTCGCGCATTCCCTAACCATCGCCGCCGTTCCCACTTCGTCATCGTCGTTTCCACTTCGTCCATTCGCACTTCGTCATCGTCGTTCCCACTTTGTCAATCTTCGTCGTTCTCACTCTTTCTGTCACCGCCGTTCAAAACTGAAAATGGAAAATCACGAAGTCATGATTCTTGGTTCTAGTTCAATGACGAAATTCAGGTATGCCTTTCTCATATTTGTCGATGTTTTGTTCACAATATGAGATTATTCACCATCTAGGTTATGTTTTTGTTGTTACTGTTGTTGTGCTGTTATGTTCTGTTCTGGGTTCATATTTGTTGATGTTCTTTTGTTGAGTGATTTTTGCTAATTGTGGATTGGGGTGTGTGTGTTTTGTTCTGATTGTGTTTGTGTTTTTTTGTTCAATTACTGGGTTGTTTTTTGTGTGTAGATTTGAGTAGTAAGGTATTAAATTCCTTTCATGCAATATTATTCTCAATTTGGAAGAATACTAGTTCGCCGACCCGTGCTATCGCACGGGTCAATAATAGACACAATACAAGAAGTTAATATTCGAAACTAAAACATGGATGATTGCAAATTCTCAAGTAATGATTGACTAATATGATTTCAATGAGATGATTGCAAATTCTCTTTGAAAGTATATTGGATCAAATAGGCTAATTTATAACTAATTTAAAGTTATCATATGCCTGATTAGTCTACTAATCATGTAGTAAAATAAACTTCATTGTAATCATAAATTCAAAGCATGCATACTCTGCTATATACTTATGTGTAAAAAACAAAAGAATGAAGGCCACACAAAGTTCATGGATGTACCGTCAAAATATACTTTTTATTGAATTCTTATTTAAACATCAAGCAGTGCAACATAAAAGTGTGCAGAATATGACTCTGTTCAAATTATCTCTGCACAAAAATGTGCTTAACGAACTCAGTTTTCAGTCTCAATAAGAGAAGTAATATCAAAGTAGATAGCAAGGCATTTCAAAAACAAATCTGATCACAAATATACAAAAATTAAACAAAGAAATTGCTCTCACTTTGATTTCAATAAAAAAAAGT
>Ga0228710_1004486_pt1 | contig 22051 bp, 8 predicted proteins | sample MedpolnodulmetaG_FD_177995 | JGI IMG/M metagenome (GOLD analysis project Ga0228710, IMG submission 177995) | Root nodule microbial communities from Medicago polymorpha collected in Santa Monica, California, United States - pink nodules | ecosystem: Host-associated > Plants > Roots > Nodule...
TTTTTTTTGTAAAAAAAAAAAAAAAATTAAAATGTTCTTTTCCGTGTGTAATTTTATGGTTTTTATATTTCTATTCAGATATTAACATATTTTCGTCTAGAATAGTTCATCTATAAAAATGTTCATTCCAGTGTTTAATCTTATTTTTCTTATATGTTTATTTAGATATTAACATATTTCCATATAGATCCTTAAAATAAAAAAAATAAAAATTCATATAGAAAAATGTAACCTTTAAGAGAGATTGTCGGTTTATGTTCAACATAGTATTTAAGGTTGATTGAAGCAAAAGATATAAAATAAATAGAGATATTTTTTTAATAAAAACTAAATAGAGATATATAAACGGGAGTGGGAAAATTATCAAACAAAGATTTCATAATTATGTCATGTGAGCATGACTCAGTTGGTAGGACAATACATTATTATACGCAGGGGTGGGGTTCGAACCCCAAACACCCCACTTATTCACCTTATAAGGTGAATTTTAGGCACTACGCTACCTGACAAATAAAATAAAAGTTTTCATAATCAGTGACTATTTCTTTTACTAGTTAATATATTCAGTTAGTATTTTTTCCCTCTCAAAAAAAGTTAGTATTTTTCCCCAAAAAAAAATGAGGTTTTTTTTTGTTTTCGAGGAAGATGAATATTGAACCAGAGGTAGCAGCACATGGAGTGGCAAAGAAGAGAACATTCAAGAAGTTCAGTTTCCGTGGAGTTGATCTCGATGCTCTTTTGGATATGTCCATTGATGAACTTGTGAAGCTTTTCTCTGCACGTGCCCGAAGAAGGTTTCAACGTGGTTTAACCCGCAAGGCGAAACGTGAGGCACCACCTGGTGAGAAGCCAGAACCAGTGAGGACTCACCTCCGTAACATGATCATTGTGCCTGAGATGATTGGTAGCATTATTGGTGTCTACAATGGAAAGACCTTCAATCAAGTTGAAATTAAACCTGAAATGATTGGTCACTATCTTGCTGAATTCTCAATCTCTTACAAGCCTGTTAAACACGGTAGGCCCGGTATCGTGAAGACTCTCATCAATGCCCTCCCTCTATATTTCAATGCAAACTTTTGCTTGCCTTACTCTATTTAAATGCTTCATTTCCATTTGATATTGTTATCACATTTTTTTGGGTTTAAATTGTCTATTGATGCTTGTTGGAGTTTTTGTTTGATTAAATTTGTATGCTTGTCGTCCTCGAATTTTGACCGATCAATCAATTTTCTTTAATCGAAATAGCTAGAACGTCAGAGTGCTGGTGTGTGACGTTAACATGTGACGTGGAGTTTCAAGTTAGATTTCATGTGACATTAACATGTGGCGTGGAATGCATACAATGATGGATTTGATCGAAAATGTTGGAAAATGAATTTTTCTTTTCATATTGACAATTTTGATAGTTTTGTTTGTTTAATAACAGTGTCAAGATGAAACAAATTTTTCCTTTTAAGTTATATAACTTACTATCACATTGATCCTTGCGGAATCTATACTAATATCAAATCAATCCTTTGGATGACCTAAATGAGCCATCATTGATACAAAATAAACTCAGCTAGGTCACAAATAAATCACCATATAACCAACAAGTTCCGTAACTTTTAAATATCTAAAAAGACAATGTTGTAATATTCTTCACTGGTTCTTTGGTCAAAATTCAAGTGTTGGGATAAAGTGCATGGACTGTAGTTCACCACCAACATATTCAAGATGTAGTCTCAACGTGATATATTACCTCAGGTAATGCACATGTTGGCTCACCTAAAAATTGGTGTTCTTCTAGCTTAAGTCTTAATCTAATAATTATAATTTGAACTTTAATCATGTGCAATCAAAATTTAATGATGGAAAATGAAGGAATTTAAAAGAGGGCTTTATTAATAAGCTAGAAGAAGTTGTCTTCATTATGCATCATAGACTTACCTATAAATCAAATCATTTATTAAATTATCAGTCAAAATTAGTAAAGTTATCTTCGTGTATGATATAAGACATGTCTTCGTTATGCATCATAGACTTACCTATAAATTAAATCATTTATTAAATTATCGGTTAAAATTAGTAAATTAAAGTTGTTCCTATTGTAATTTATATTTCTCTTTTTCTTCTTCTTCTTTTGAGCGAAAACTAAAATGAGATAATACACTTGTTCTTCATCGAATTTTTACCAATTGATCGATTTTCTCCTCAAATTAACGGAAATAGTTAGAATGTCCCTCCATGTTATAATGTTCGATAAATTTAGTTTTGTCGTTAACAATTGTGATGTGTAACATGGAGTTCTAAGTCAGTTTTCACATACAAAAACGAATTTGATCAAAAAAATTGGAAAATGATTTTTTTCTTTTGCAGGGACTATTTTGATTGCAATAAAAAAAATTATCAAATTAAAAATTTCTTCAACAATATTTGATTAATAAAGCCCTCTATTAAATTGAATGAAATATAAAAAAACTTATTGATTTAATGATGGAAAATGAACTTGTACATTGTAAAAGATCAATTTACTTGTACGTGTTAGACAAAATCTAATTTATATACATGGTTAATGCAAAAAAAATTTACACTACTTTTTGGTTAATGTAAAATGTTTTCACACTACCTTTCTTTTTTTTGTTGGTGACCGGGGACACTGCATTTCTTTTGTGTGTTATGTTATGCGTGTTCTCCCTTTCTCGTAGAAAAAGAATTATGATAATCCAGAGTTTAGTCGTGAGACAAGTATAGTACGACTCAAAATTGTTTCATCTGGTTAATATAAATAAATTTAACACTATCGATCAATCAATCACATTAGAAAAAATTAACTTTTATTATAACTACTTTTAAAATCACACACATTAAATGTTAAAAGTTTTAATAGAGGCCTCTCTACTTTCTTCATATGTTAAAAGTATAAAACTTTTTGCACTTGAATCGTGAAGGTGCCTGAAAATTAAATGTTTTTCTCTTCATATTAACCTCAGAGGAAGCTTATCCTCTTCAAGCTCCTAGTTCTAGACCTTTACTGTCTTTGTAGTGTTATAAGCAATCCACTTGGTCCATCACCAGCCAATGACCTATTCTTTATTATTTCATTATTATTTGTGAACAGATGAAAAATTGTGGTACATTCGAATATAAACTAAATATTGTGGTATAATCTAGAATGAAATAAATACTGTGGTACTCTTTGAAAATGAAATATGAAGATGAGGACAATGTGTGGTGGCATTGTATTTCTCGTGTCCAAGGCAGGAACATCATTACTATTTTCATGATATTCTGTAAAATTTCTACATTTGCACTTGTACTTGTACAGTTGATAATCATAAAGAATGAGCCAAGTTGACTGTTTCATTGTCAACCCTGATGAAAAGCTAAAAGTTGATAAATGTGTTGGCTTTGGAGTAGTAAAACTTAATGGTCCATCCATTCATGTGTGAAAAACTTAAAAGTAGAAAGAAACAATGCGCTATCATTTTTATTTTTTTGTCAAAATTAAAAGGGAAATGCTAAAAAAGAACATTTCATTTCAGTGATATACTACCACTATAATGTAAAAAGCATTTATTAGTATCATAAGTAGGTAGAGACAGATATGTTTCACATAAAGATTAGTAATACACAGTTAGTTGTGTAGTTGAGATCAACTATAATGCATTCAATGAATGAAAGACAGTGTGATTTTGTTAATAGTATAGCTGGTGTATGAATGTTAATGTCATTTTATGGCCACCTTGAACCATGTGAGGTTCTTAAATTTCATTGTCGGTTTGGTTTGGAGATAATATCCAACATTGTTTATATATTGGGCCTCTCAAATTAGTAGTATACTCACATTATTACATGCACATAACCAAAGAAGCTTAATAGCTTCTCTTTTGAGTTCCAAGTGATCTGGTTTAGGAAGTGTAATGCAGATTTTCACTCTGCGCCAAAGAGCACTTTTGTGCTCTTGGCTGTTTGTTGTCTTTTTGGTACTAGGTTTTTGCTATGGTGGAGACCATAGTACAGTTGAGGTAGTTGGACTTGGAGAATGCGCAGATTGCATTCAGAACAATATTAAGACTAGCCAGGCTTTCTCAGGTACTTTGTCTGCTCTTACATAGTATACATGCATATAGTACTACATAGTTTTATCAAAAAAATGTTTTGGTAAGATGTACAATGAGCACATTCCTCTTATTTTTAACCAAAGAAATTCTTACATAAGTCATTTGAAGTGTGGACAGATGATAATGCATAGGGCCTACTTTTATCAAGTATCTCTAAATATTAGGTGAAGACATAAAGTGGTTTTATTTTGCATCAATATAGTAGTAACTTGTTTGAAAAGTGTGGTCAATGCAAGCAAATCCTATACTATAATAACTAGATCCATGAATTTGATACTCATAGTTCTTTTTTTTTAACTATTATGAGTTACTCCTCTCTAACAAAATATAATACATGTATCTGATCCAAATGTTGACAAGATATGTCAGATATGTATAACTACTAATAAACATTCTTGTGCATAATTGTTTTGCAGGGTTACATGTAACAATTGACTGCAAAGAAGCAAATGGACATTTTAAAACAAGAGGGGCAGGTGAGCTTGATAAAAATGGAAATTTCAAAGTATCCCTTCCTCAAGAAATTGTAAAAGAAGGTGAATTGAAAGAAGAATGTTATGCTCAGCTACATAGTGCAACAGCTGCACCTTGTCCTGCTCATGATGGCCTCCAAAACACCAAAATTGTCATCAAGTCAAAATCTGATGACAAACACACCCTAAGTACTGCTGCTGCTGGTAAACTCAAATTTTCATCAGCAACATGTACCTCCAAATTCTTTTGGCCTCTCTTCAAACATCCTCTTTTTCCTAAGCTTCCTCATCCTGATTTACCTCAATTCCCCCCTAAAGTTTTTCCACCATTTCCACCAAAGATTTTCCATAAACACCCTCTTTTTCCTCCTGTTCCTATCTACAAGAAACCTCCATTTCCTCATATTCCTATCTACAAACCTCCCTTTCCTCACATTCCTATCTACAAACCTCCCTTTCCTCATATTCCCATCTACAAAAAACCTTGCCCTCCACCTGTGCCTATCTATGTAAAACCTATCCCTCCTCCTACACCTGTTTATGAGAAACCTCTTCCTCCGCCTACGCCTGTCTACGAGAAACCTCTTCCTCCGCCTGTGCCTGTTTACCATAAACCTCTCCCTCCACCTACGCCTGTGTATGAGAAACCTCTTCCTCCACCTGTGCCTGTTTATCATAAACCTCTCCCTCCACCTACGCCTGTATATCATAAACCTCTTCCTCCTCCTGTTCCAGTCAAGAAACCATGTCCACCACCAAAGGTTGAACATCCAGTTCTACCACCTGCTCCAGTATATAAACCTCCTCCTGTTCCAAAGCCACAACCACCACCGGTTCCGGTCAAGAAACCATGTCCACCACCAAAGGTTGAACACCCAGTTTTACCACCTGCTCCAGTATATAAACCTCCTCCTGTTCCAAAGCCACAACCACCACCGGTTCCGGTCAAGAAACCATGTCCACCACCAAAGGTTGAACACCCAGTTATACCACCCGTTCCAGTATACAAACCTCCTCCGGTTCCAAAGGCACTTCCACCACCAGTTCCAATCAAGAAACCATGTCCACCAAAGATTGAGCACCCAGTTCTACCACCTGTTCCAATATATAAGCCTCCAATAGTCATTCCAAAGCCACCGGTTGTTCCAATTTACAAACCACCAGTTGTTCTTCCTCCATTCAAGAAACCACCATGTCCACCTCTTCCAACGCTGCCTCCATTGCCTCCAAAGAGCTTTTTCCATCACCCCAAGTTTGGAAAATTGCCTCCAAAGAGCTTTTTCCATCACCCTAAGTATGGAAAATGGCCTCCATTGCCTCCAAAGAGCTTCTTCCACCACCCCAAATATTTTGGAAAATGGCCACCAATCCCTCATAAGAGCTTCTTCCATCACCCAAAGTATGGAAAGTGGCCACCAATGAATCCAAAAAGCTTCTTCCATCACCCCAAGTTTGGATCATGGCCTCCACTAAGTCCTCATAATTAGGTGGCTCTTTTGGTTTACAAAATATTCATTGTTCTTTGTCTTTCGTTTCTTTAAATTTACCATCAATTTGCAAATAAAGCCTTCAAGGGATAGAGCATGTGAGCACAGAACAGAAGACAGAAGAGCATCAAGGGATAATGGAGAAAACAAAAATAGCATGATGTTTGAAGAAGTTTGATGAATCTGAGTGTAATCATTTGTTCTTGTGTGAAGATCACTGGAAGTATTTTTTAAAAGTTACTTTCATGTGTATATAAATGTGTTATTTGTGATAGTTTTTCTCACTTTCTGTCGTGTATTATTAATTCCTACTTTATCTCCAACTAATAAATCCATTTGTACTGTTAATTATTGCAACCAAAAACTTGTATTCTGCACACTTTGATCTAAAGCCTAAGCCTTTTTTTTCCAGTACATTGGTAACATTACTGCTTAAAAAAAAAATTCATTAGAGATTTTTACGTAACAATAATTGACATACAAATATGGTTCTACAAAATACAAATATTTGTAGCATAGTATATTTAATATGTAAATTGAATGCCATTGAATTGATGAAAAATACTACACTATAGACAAAAAGGTGTTGGCTACTACCCATTACCTGTCTATTCTAATTTACACCAGGTTACACTCTATTTTTCTCTATCTATATTATATTTTCTTATCTCAATGTAATAAATTTATATAACATCGTACCCAAAAAACAAATTATATAACAAGTTTTCCTGGTTAGACAAAACCAACTATCACACTTATAGAGTAGCTATCATATGTTTCGATTAGCTTAACTCAAATCAAATCGATAAGAACATTGCATTATATATGCAATAATATGATAAAATATTTTGCTTTATTGTTTGGTTTAAATATGACAACTTCCCTTAGGCTCTACATATATAAAAAGATAATTTTACACACTTTAACATAAAATTTTATACACTACTCAGGTACTTAAATTTAATGTTATGCCTCTCAATGACTCAGGGGAGTTTTAGCATGGGGCGATTGTCAAATTGCCCCATCTTAGATCAATTTTGTTTTATTTGCTATTAGTTGTATACGCTTCATTTTTATATTCCAATTTAAAGCCCTATTTAATTATCATATATCAGTTTTAATTTTAATTTAATGGGGACTAAAATATTTTGGAGGGTAAAAAACATGTCACTTTTTTAGAAGAGCTAAAAAAAAAATCGTCATATTTATAGAGACAAAAATTTTTAGTTCCCATTAAATTAAAATTAAAACCGCATGATAATTTTTTTTAGAGGGACAAATAACTAAAAACAAAATTTGCTATATTTATAGTGATCAAAAGTTTATTTAACCCTAATTAATATTACAAAGTTTTGTTGAAGGAATTAATATTACAAAGTTAGATACAAACTAAATTTATTTTTTTATAAATAATGCAGTAAATATATATATTTACGTCATATTTTTTTTAGTCCAGATTTAATCATGTATATAATTAAAAAAATTATTGAGAATGGGCTAGACGTATTAGATTTTTAAACGGGAGATTAAAAAATAACGTATTCAAGTAAATTAATTTGAACCAAATTATAATTGAATAAGACTATAAATTGGAATATAAAATACAAGGTGTACAAATAATAGCAAATAAAACAAAATTGATCTAAGATGGGGCAATTTGACAATTGCCCCATGCTAAAACTCGCCACACTTGTATGTTTCTCTAAAAAAAATTTATGGACTAACTACTTATTATTTGATAGAAACTTGGATTGAACTCATTAAAACCTAAAAATTTATTGAGAAATGTTAACTTGTGCCCTTAATAATTCAAATATAGAAATAATTTATTGGAATGTGTGCATTGCATTTAATCTTTAACTTTTTAATGAATTGAATATACAAAATTTTAGAGGATATTTCTTCTTTTGAATCTCTTAACATGTGTCCCAATGGTACAAGATAACACTGCCCAAATTTATTTGACTTCATGAGAGTAGGTTCTCTAAATTCTTCAAAAGAAAACAGAGTAGTGAATGCTTATTTTATTTTTTTACATTAAATAGCCTAATTATTGGAATTTCATTCCTTAAAAACTTCAATCCCTATACATTATAATGTCCTTATGAACGAGCTCTGATCATAAGGATAGTGAAATTCATTATGAACCATATGTGTGAAATAATTAACAATAATTCAAATCTGTCAAATCTTATTACTTCCTCCGGTCCTATTTACAAGAAACAATTGATTTTTTTAGAAACATTGAATAATTTACGTATCTAGTCTAGAATCTAAACTAAATACATAATTTATTCAATGTATTTAAAAAGTCAGTTGTTTCTTGTAAAAATGACCGAAAGGAGTATAATATAAACAATATCACAAACAATATAAATAAAATATTTGTTTTGAGGGGAATATAAATGAAATATTTATTTAATTGTGATATATTTCAAATCATATAAAATAAGCTAGTTTTAAATTAAAAAATGTGCAAAGAAAAGTGTGTGTATCCCCTAAAAAATGAAAAAAGTGTGTGTGTTTTGAAAAAGAAAATGTGTTGGTGGTACCACCACCTTGAGTGCGTTGAATCCACGCATGTAGTAGAACTTCGTGAAAAAATCACTATCAGAGTTACACTGATAGAAAGCGCGAAAAAGAGCACAATCAAATCAAATAAAATAAAAAGATTAAACTAAACCCTTCAATTCAATTTTCTGGGTTTTTAGGGTTTAACCTCTCATTCGTTCTCTCCTCCAACAATGGCCGATACCACCTCTGTAGACGCTTCTCTCTGGTGGGACTCATTCACTCTCCTCTTCACCGAGCTTGAAGATTCCTCTCTCTCCTCAGATCTCCCACTCAATTTGGTACACTTTCAGTAATTTCCCACTCTCTTCAATTGCATCCCAATTTGTGCATTTACGTGAATCATTTTGCTGTTTTTAGGCTAAGAAGTTGAAGGATAGTCATGCTTGGTTCGTGGATACACTTTCCTGCTTCAAACCGCCCAATCAGAAATCTAAGGATGCTTTGAATTCGAAGAATGTGAAAATTGGATCTCACCAGATGAATATTGAACCTCAGTTGAAAGATAAAGCTCTGCAAATTAGCTCCTGCTTGGTTAGTTGCTTCGTCATTTATTTTCACGTACATTGTAGTTGTAGCTTACTAGCTTAGTGATCATGTATTATCAATTTCGTCATTAATATCTATGAAGCACCGACACCGACACGAGACACAAACACATCACACTGGTAAATTGTTTTTTTAAAAGTGAAGTAATTGAATGTAATCACATGTGTCAGTGTTAGACTCGACACACCATTACATCAAAAAATGTTGGTGCTACAGAGGTAATTATCTTTTTATTTGAGGTTCAAAAGTTTACAGTGGACCAAAAGATTTTAATTGCCGAGAGAAAATTCAAATTATGTTTCTAACATTGAAATTTGAAAAATTATCCCCATGATTGGAAGTGATATTAATGCTATTGAATAGATAGTTTTTTTTATTAGTCTTCTTGATTATGGGTTGGGGAATGTACTTGTTAGTGTTAATTTGTCAAGAAAATTCTGTATGTTGATTGATTTATGGAGGTGTCTTTTTATTGCTATTCATGTTTATTTCAGTTACTGGACGAGGTTCAATCGTACATACTTGTTGAAAGGTCCATTGAAGATAACAATGCAGCTATTGATTCCACGGCTCCAGAGTTTATTCAAATTGTAAGTAGCTCAATACCTCTAGCTATTCCTTTTATATATAACATTGTAGTTATATCGTGCTTTATAGTTTATACAATGGTCATATGTTGGTTATTTAGTCTCAAAGGATTTGGCTGATCTCATAGATTGTTGCTGACATATTGCAAATAAAACAACGAAAGTGAATCATGTGTGAAGTCATCGTTTGGTGGATTTCCAAAATTTATTTGTAGATTTTTGGTGACATGTTTATTGTTTGAGACTTTAGAGTAGTGGTTGGGAGTTTAGATATTTGACATAATATTTGAAATGACTTATAATTGTGCACACTATATTTCATGCTACATATTTGGGCTTTGGTAGAAGGTCTAATGCCATATGTGTTCCAAAAATTCCATGCATCTGCATTCCTTTTCCTTTTAATCTTACTACACGATCTCTCTTGTTGTGCACAGACATGTAAAACGTTCCCTGTCTTCGTGTTCTCTCAGTTTAAAACCTTTCCGGCTTTTCCTCTTTACGTCGTTTATATTTAATGTGTTGAAGTTATTATTATTAATTATATTTTGCATCTCTATATCGCTTGTATATCATATATGAGAGAGTTCATTATATATCGGTATTTTAGCTGCTTCCAAACTATGCAAGAGTCTCGTTTGAGAGATATTTCACATGGAAAACTGTTTGCTAAAAAAGTAGGGCAGAATTGCTGACAGTTTTACCTGTGTGATACATGTTTTTGATATCCTGTTTATGACTTGTTTTCTATCTTGTTATGAAGATATTAATTGAATGTTACAAGGAGCGGCAGTGTTTGTTGAAGTGCATCAGGTGGATTCTCATGCATGCTAGTAAGTGTCATGTTGTTTTTATGTCTACTTAGAAGTTGGTACTTGCTCTGTCAATTCTTTGTATGGCAGCATACTTACATGTCTACTTTCTCTTAGTTCAATTTTCTTGTTGGTATTACTTAGACCTGGACATTTCATGCAGTATACATTGGTCCTGTGTCTGAAAACAACTTTGTGAAGGAGGAGGCAAAAAAGCTATTTCATGATGGACTGGAAAGTAAATTAGTATCTTTCTTGGAGGGTCTTTTATCTTGCAGTTACCCCAAGCAAATGGTATGTTCAGTCTCCATGCACCATCCATTTTTAATTTTGCATGGCCCTATAAAGACGGGTAGACGGGTAGTTAACTTGTCTTCAACATGTGATCGTCACACATCTTCGATGTAACCTTTTCAATCTCTCTGTGTTGCAAAATTAATAGCCAAGTCATGCTGCATAGGACTGTCTTGCCACTCTTTTAAATGTTCTTTAGTCTTGATTAGAGTGTTTCGTATCTCCAAGCTCTGTGATATTGTACCAGTAGATTACCTTGTGCAACATGTGAAAAACTTAAAATTGGGAACTTTTTATGGGGATTCACTTTGTTTTCAATTGGTATGTTCATGATATGAAGTGTAACCGAAATTTTTATTGCTTGATGACACAATTTATTGAACTGTGGAATGCTTGAAGGATGTTGATCTGTTTACTCTATGGGCTGAGGAGACTCTAATTGAAGACAATTTGGTTTTAGACATTCTTTTCCTGGCCTATGATGACCCATTTTGTACTTGTGGTAGTGAGACATGGAAGAAGTTTGGTTCTATTTTCAAGGTATACTAATATACATCTGCTTATTCTTGATTTGTTTTGTGATATCTTCACAAGTCAGAACCTTGCTCAAGATTATCTTTTGATTCAGGGGATCTTAGCCGGTGAATATAACTTGGGAAAGCTGGCAATTACTACAGAGTCACAGCAGTTGTCTTATCATGTCAAAGTTCAGCTGCTGCTTATTTTGATAGAAACCCTAAACTTGGAGAACCTTCTTCAAATGGTTCATGACGAAACACCTTACAGGTTAGACTAGTCTTTGTTTATATCATATATACAGTACTATATACATTGTGTAATTGACAGATAGTTTTACCAATGAAATTCTGCGAGTTGCAATGCCGTAATCTTAAGCCTCATTCTGATGGACTGGCTAAGTGCTGAACTGAATGCAGTGTGCCATATTAATTCCACTTTGTCTGTTAAGAGTATATTCTAGTTGAGAAGGCAATCACGAGGCAGATGTTCCATCCTTTGAGTCTTGCATTAATTATTTGATTTCATTCATTTTCCACTTAGAGTTTTCAATTGGGAATTTGGGAAGAAATTGCATACTTTCTCCTGTTCTGTTCTTTGCTGTAATATGTCAAACCTTCTCCTTGATGGCTTATACTTTCGTAACTTGTTTGCGATGTAAATTATATGTCCTAAGTCATTGCTAGATTTCTTTGATTTTACCTATAATTTAGTGCCATCTAGTTTGATTATTTTCATTTGCCAGTCTTTGATATTCGTTGGCTGGAACTGTGGGTTTTAAGCCTAATTCTTCATTCACAGTGATGCTTCTGTGGTCTTATTGTAGTTCTATTGGATGAGTTTATTTGTCTGTTTGTATTTTATGGTTGTTTTTCTAATTGATATTTTTTTATTGTTGCAAAATTTGTTTGGATTTCCAGGAGAGGTGCATCTACTTTCTCTTTTACTGATGTGCAAGAGATGGATGCACTAGTTTCTACTTTCAGTACTTTTGAAATGAATGAAGCTGGTCCTTTAATTCTAGCATGGGCAGTATTTCTTTATTTACTCTCTACACTTCCGGGAAAAGATGGGAACAACGAGCTCATTGTATGTGGTTAAGTTATATTTGAAATTTTTTATTTACTACTCCAGCTTATGCGCTTATTACAAATTTTACCCTTTTTATTTTCTCTGCCTCCAGGATATTGATCACATTGGTTATGTTCGTCAAGCCTTTGAGGCTGGATCATTACATTACTGTCTCAAAATTCTCCAGTGTGACATTTTGAAGGATTATGATGTGAGTCATTCTTTCCTGGGTTGCATAAATTGTTATAATGGATGAGTTTTTGTTAAACCTTGATCGGTGCCTCTTTTCCTGTTTAAAAGCATTTGACTTTATGCTATACTAAATTGCCCTTACGGCTTTATGCTTTTCCCATGTCCATTCAGGGCCCAGTGTCCGGTTATCGCAGTGTTTTGAGGACATTCATATCTGCATTTATTGCATCTTATGAGATCAACCTTCAGGTATGGTTGTAAAATCTATAGTTAGCTTTAAGGAAATGTTTTACTTCTTTCTCATTTGATCTGCTTCAACAAATGTACAGCCGGAGGACAATAACTCCACTCTGATACTGGATATTATCTGCAAGATTTACCGTGGAGAGGTTTGGATGTATAATCATAGCCCTTTAGTTCACTTATTACTCCATTATCAATATCTGTTGGTGATCATTTATTGATAAAGGACTCTGCTCGTATACTTTAGGAATCTCTGTGTGTTCAGTTTTGGGACAAGGGAAGTGTTATTGATGGTCCAGTTCGGTCTCTTCTTTTCAACCTAGAGAGTGAGTTCCCTGTTAGGACCGTAGAACTTGTTAGACTCCTTTCATCCCTTAGCGAAGGAACTTGGCCTGCAGAGTGTGTGTAAGTACAATTTTTTTCTCTGCTATCTCATATATTGGGATGAGTAGGACACTGTAATTGGTCTCTCAAACTCGTGGGGACATTTTTCTCTTCTTCAATTGTTGTCTGCCTTTCTTATGGATGCAGTTTTTGAACAGGTATACCTTTCTAGATAGGTCTGTTGGTATATCATCCTTGTTCGAGATCAGTAGTGATTTGCTTGCAGATGATGTCTACCATATTCTTGAGGCACCACATGCAGTGCAGGTTCCTGGAATCGAGGGATTGTTTGTTCCGTCTGGAACTCGTGGGCGTGTCTTGAAAGTTGTTGGAGAGAAAACCGCCCTTGTACGATGGGAGGTGATTTTTCCTTATATTGTTACTATGTTTAACTTTATTTTAGAGTGCCTACTGTAACCTTGTTGATGATCTATGATCATATGTTCTCTTCACAGCCAATTTCAGGCAGTATGAAAATAGATTACTGATTTTTTTTTGTTCTTATAATGTTATTGCTTATTCTTGTATTACTTCGTCTCCTTTTTACCATATTTTTGGAATAACCAGTAAAACCTGAGTCCTGCTTAGTACATCTAGTGAGGCTGGTACTGAAAGTTGCTAATAGAATGAGATCAATTTTTATTTAGTGTTGTATCATTTTAAAAGTCAATTTATTTCTGTTCACCTAAGCTTATTTTAGGTATTTGTTGTTTATGTTTTCCATTATTGACGTTCTTTTTAGCTGGAAATTGTAAGAATGATTTATACTCATGGTCATTTTTAGTGTAGTTTAGAGACTTTGCATCTCATCAATATAATCTCAATTGCACAATTCCCTGCTGACAAATTTTTTATTTTTCTAGTATTCCCCATCTGGAGTATTTGTGTTACTTCTACATTTGGCTCAAGATATGTATTTGAATAACAAGGAGGAAGTTTTTTTCACTCTGGACCTGCTCAGTAGATTGGCATCCTTTAACACTGTAAGTTGGTTAGTTTCATTGGCCATTTATTTCCACTTTGATTCTTTTAAAGAACACATCAATTGCTTTTAATTGCTGCAACTTCTTTCATGACTGATTTATGGATGCATAATGAACACTTAAAAACAGTCCAGTATAATATTTCTCATTAATGGCATCACGTGATAAGATTAAATGTGTTGAATAGCTGAAGTTAAGGATAAGATCTGTGCAACAATTGTCTTGGGGTTGTCTTTTTGTCTACCTAATGAGTTTGGTCATTGATTGTTTGTTTTGGCTTAATTTGGCTTTACCTTTGTTGTTATTATTTGTTGGATCAGATTTAGTTACCATCTTACTTCTAGTATTTTAATGCTGATTGTTTCATAGCCTCTCAGCTTTGTAGTAACTTTATCAAATATTCGGAAAAAATTTGAATGTTAATAATCCACATATTATTAGAGTAGTGAAACAATGGTTTTGGTCCCCAATAGTCTGTCTTGAGTATCATGATGCTCTCGATATTTATGAAGAGTTTTCTTTTATTATTGTCTGTTTTGGCATGGGGACTATATTCTGCTTCACTCTTCGGATATTCTGTTTTTCTAAGCCCTGGTTTATGAACCTGTTATGGTTCTCTTTCTTTACTTGGTTGACTGAATCAAGTATGGACTCTGTTGATACTTGAAGTTGCTTGTACTAAAAAGTATTTTCATGGAATGTAATCCAAGCTATATAAAGTTCTTGTACTTTTTCTGTATCATGGCTTTGCCCCTGTTTTTTCCTCACAGATTTACTTACCATGTGCAGGCTGTTTGTTTTGCAATGATGGACCTTAGCAACTCTATGCAATTTCATGCTATTGGCCTGCCGAATGAGCAGGTTGAAAAGAATGTCTGGTAAATTTTCATTTTGAATTACTGTCATTTATTAGTTATATAATGTATTTACCTTTTCTCTTCACTTATTCAGTATCTGTTATATTTTTTAATGGTTTACATTCCTTTTCCTTGTCTTACAGGGTGGTTGAGATGATTTGCAATCTAGTCAAAAACCCACCTTTGAATTCATATGGGGCTGCACTTATGTCAATGGGCCTTAAGATTTTGGGTGTCATGTTGATCTGGTAATTAAACTTATTCTCTTAATTGATCTGTATTTGTATCTCTTGTGTCTTGAGTAAAACACACATATTCGGGAGGAACGTTTAAGGCTGTTTCCTTGTTGGATCTTCATTTGTTTTGGAATTAATTGTGTTGTCAGGAAAAGCTTTACTAATTTTTTTCCCTTTTCCATCCAGTTCTCCATCTAATGTTACAGCAGTCACCCTAAATGCGAATCTATTTGATATCACTTTGCAGACAACTGTGTTCAGTGTAAGCAGTAATGGCTTGTCAAGGTAAAACCGTATTTTTAAAATAGCATCCATATACAAATGGGCACTTTATCATCTTCATGAAATTGGCTCTGAATTATTGCCCATGTAAAAACAAAGGGATGGTTATCGATCAAGATTCAAGTGACTTATTATGAATCATAAGATACGTGATAAATAAAAAATATGACATTTTTTAAGTAAAAACAAGTGACTTAAGCAAAAACCATAAGTTGAGGTAGAAGTTGTTATCCATCAGAATGAATTGAAATTCATGCTGTGAATATGCTCACAGCAATTGGTGTTGATTTGGTTCAGTTTTTCTTTGAATCGAGATATGAATCATGTACCATAAGATATTGTTAACCATGGGTTGTTTTAATCCTTTGTCCTCTATTTTATGACGTCACATTTCCTTATGCATTTTTTTCTGTTGGTCTTATACTCTCGGTGGCTTGTAGTTACTACTGTATTTTATAAAATGCTTTTAATTGATATCTCCCTGTTATTCTGTCTGTTTCCAGTGGGTCATGGATGCTTTCTGGCAGACTGGCTAGAATGCTTCTAATTGACTGTGAGCAAAACAGTAATGACTACCCCTTGGCAATATCAGGTATGGCTAACATGATATCTCATGCATTTTACTGTGACAACTGACAGTATTTATTTGTTTCTGATTGTGATGGGAACCCGGGTTAAGAGCGAAATGAAAAATGGTGTTTTTTATTGAAAAAGAAACTATACAGAAGATGGCCTCCGTAATCCTGGAGCTAAGTTCCTTTAGTGAACCATTGTACCATGCGCGTAACCAACTCAATAATGATTCTCCTTGATAGCTCATTCTTCTCTCCTCCTCCCTATATAACATGCTCAGCCTTCTTTCTACCTCTGTAACTAACTCTCCCTTTGGACAATTGGGCTTATGGTTGTAGATACGGAACCTATCAGATTGTTTGTGTCTCTTGCATTCTTGTGCTTATCTTTAAAGATACCCCCCCTCCCCCACCCCACCAAAAAAAAAAATGTTGATTTTAATCTATTATTATTTAATCTATTGGATGCTTGTTTTGAAAGATTTGTAAGTCTTGGTGCTGCATTAGACTTAGAATTCTGATAAGATGCTGTGTTTTTTCCTTTTACTGCAAGATAGTAAATTAATAATGACCAAAGACTAGAAAAGGAAGAAAAATACAGAAAATTAATTTGGTTTATAGTGTATGCAAATAGTATAGCCTTCTGCATTGTGTATTCTGTATCTCTCTGTTGAGGTAGTTAGCTTCTGTTATCTTACAAAGAGTTAGATTTAGCTACTCAACTCTTTTGTTAAAGATTTGGTCTGTAAGATTTTTACAAATAACTGATGTAAACCTTTTACTCTAGTGGAAGAAGATCATTTCAATCATATTACATAACATTCTTCATTTATTTCATTTCAAATTCTCTTAAACCTAAACTTCTTCATGGTATCATTGATGAAAGAGCACACTAGTAACCAACTCCAATAGTAACCATCTAACACAATAGTATCCAACTCCAACTATAACCGTTAGTATACGTTTTCAGCTATACTTCAATTACCCCAAACACAAGGTGACTGCACCTTGAGTTTGACTGACAGAGCACATAAGTGAGAGGAAGGGAGGGGTTTTGTGAGAGTGTCAGCAAGTTGCTCAGCAATGGGTACACGCTAAAACACTAGGGCTTTAGAAAGAACATTTTCTCATACAGAGTCCATCTATTTTCCTGTGATAAGGAAACAACACTGAGATTGTCACATTAAAGTTTCGGAGCAGTGAAGGAAATCCACAGTTCTTGCAGATGAGATATAACCTTCAACAATTTTGCTGTTGCGTGAGTCATGCTTTTGTAATCGTCTTAAGTGCTGGATCTTGCAACCAGAGATTTCTTCTTGGAGCACCGAAAAACTAGATTGGAGCCAACGAATAGAATACACAGATGTAGTTCTGCAGTCATCAGGGTCACTTGCCTGGTCCACATATCCTCCGAGCTAACCAAAAATATTCTTGACAACCTTCCAGTGACTTTCTAGAGAATGTGCCATAAACTAGCATATTTTATTGATACTAAGAAATTTCTGGTCTGGCTAACATAGCGTACTCAAGAGTCAACAATAGACCCATATAGCCAAGGTTAAGAGGTATAGAGACTGAATCAGTACCAAATTTTATCAGTTTACAATCACTGAGCATAGGAGAATAAATACTATTTGCTTCTAGCATATTGACTCAAGACAACAGTTCCTATGTGTACTTGGAGTAAGTCATTGTAGGAATATCCACAGGATGGAAAAAAGGTAGAACCAACATATTGCCATAGACAGGTTCAAAAGCAGTAGGGTAAACATTAGGGAGGGGCTTGCAATCTGTGTGCTTTTTCCAACCAAGAAGCATTATAGAATCCCCACACCAAAGTCAGGTTCTGTGCACTTGGACAAACTCTAAGTGGTTGACAGCACTCAGTCAAACCTAATTTGATTTTGTCTGTGTGTAGGGCTGGGGTGGTAGTTTATGCGATTAGTTAGATTTAGGTTTAAGCCTGTTCTATTAGAGTTTTACTTAACCAAATACATCAACTTTCATTGACCCATTTTTGCTTATAAATAGGAATGGAGGGAGTAATCTTTAAGCTCTCTAAATACCTGGTGTAAACACATCAAAAGTCCCAGAAAATCATTTCAATCTGTTATGTTTCAAAATAAAATAGAGACAATAATGAAAACTATAATATTAATCTATCAATAATACTTTTCAAATCATTAATTTAACAATGGTAGGGGTACATTTATTTATACGGGAAACTTATTGCTCTGTACTACAGAAACTAACATAACAGATTCAGTTGCTGACAGCTGTCAGAAACTGCCTATATTGAAAAGGCATAGTGTTCTTCACTCCACACTCTTGTCGTGTACACTAACACTAACACCATATATCTGAAAGTGTTCTTCAGTTCATTCCTTTTAAATTCTCACAATCCTAAACTTGTTCAGTACTTTATGACAATATATTGATATAGATCTATGTTGATTTATATTTTCAATATAGGATTAATTCTAGGAATTGTTGACGTGGCATGCTTTTGTGAAGTTCTGTGTTATATTATATCCATTTTTTATTTTGGTCTTATGTTCTAGTCTGAATCTTGCAGTGCTGGACTTCACCATACAACTTGTCGAAACAGGAGTAGAGAATGATGTTCTTCTGGCATTGATCATTTTCTCTTTCCAGTATGTCCTGGTTAATCATGAGAATTGGAAATACAGGATAAAGCATATTAGATGGAAAATAGTATTGAAGGTATGCCCTGTTTCTTTTTGAAGTTGCTCAATTTTATGTTGTTTTAATTATTCTTAGGAGAAGAAATTATAAGATTGTGAATGACATCTTTTCTGTTTGTTATTAGTATTTTATCCTTACAAAACCGGCTTGTAAGGTGAGGTTTGCCACTCTTTATAAACTCATTTCAGACCTTATCTATATCCTATTAGAGAATTTGATTTTTCACAATACACTCCCTCAGACCCAGAGCTATTGTGCTTGGTGGGTGCATATAAATAGTAGGTGGCCCAGATTGATAGGCTCTGATACCATATTAGGCTTTAATTTAAGCTTAACTCCTCCATGATTGTAGGGAGTTAGTTAAGCCTACTGCTACTCTATATTATTGAATAATATGAAATTTCAATAGTTCTTATCCTATTATCAGTGAACTGAATTGAACCATCAATATACATTTTTCCATTCCTCCAGGCAGTTTTGTGGTTTCATGTTTATTTTCTGTCATTAAAATCAGCATTGGCTGTGTAGCTATTTAAATGTTCTGTTCTGGGTGTTTTATATTAACCTTTCTTGTTGAACTTCTATGAATGCCTGATTTGTGTTGAATTATGCCAGTCTGTTTCTACTTTTGTAATAGTCCTTTTAGCATATTTATTGTTCAGGAAAAACTTTTTATGTATGTTTGATCCTCACTAGTTATCTTATCTTTCACTGTTATGGTCAACTGAAATACAAGATTTTATTATATGCAATCTGCATTATTTTATATGACTTTTACTTGAAAAGACATTTCCATGACAATAAATTAGGTGAAATAGTTTTGCTGCTCTGAAGTTTAAGTCAGTTGATTGTACTTCATTGTAGGTGTTATACAATTAAGACTCAACAATTATTCTATTCTGATTATTTCCAACTATGGGATACTTTTGTAGGTTCTTGAGTTGATGAAAAAATGCATTATATCAATGCCTTATTGTGGAAAGTTGGGCGAGATCATACACAATGTGTTATTCTCTGATTCTTCCATCCACAACACGCTTTTCCATATTGCTTGCACTACTGCACATGCTTTGGAGGTGCATAATTTGAAGCCTGTTGTTTATTTGTAATTTTGTTATTGTATATCATATTGACAAAATCATTTCTTTTTAACAGAAATTGCATGCAAGCCGCTTCTTTGATCCAATGGAAATTGAAGGGTTGCAGCTTGCTATAGGTTCTGTTTTCGATATTCTTTCAGAGATGACCACCAAACTTTCTAAGGTAAAAAGGAAAACCACCAATGTTATATCTTGAATAATCATTATTAATTTGAACAGTTTTTAGTCACATTTAATTAGAGTTTCATGGGATGACAATGAATTGATGAAATGTCATATTTTTCTTATGTTAAGCATCTTGTAACTTTCAAGCATTGTTGTTTTTGTACTATAAATCACTAATTTGATTTGTTTTATTTTGTCCAGGATACATCATCGAGCATTCCTGTTTTTCTTCAGGCAGTGTTCTCATGCACAACCAAACCAGTTTCTGTTGTCACTTCTGCTATATCGTTGATTTCATACTTCCAAGATCCTGTATGAACTTCAACTTTTCTCAAATCCGAGCATCATTATATTTTTCTGATTCTTTTAATATAGCTACTTGTTAACAATACACTTGAAGTGGTGGTAAATGAGTTTTTATTCAACAATAACGAGCGTCTTCCTTTTGTTCACTTTGTTTTCTTCCATCAATTCGGGGTCTGTGAACACTTCAGTGTACAGTATTGGTATTACTGGCATTTGCTGCATAATTAATTAGATTGATCATATTTGTCACACTTGGATTGTCAACTTGTCATCTTTCTTTTTCATGTTGTATTTCCTTTTTTTTTTCATGCTTGATTTTCCTTCATCAACTATACATAATTTAGTTCATTTGATGTCATAATATAGAGGCCCCTGCATATCCTTGTTGATACTTGATTGATTATTTATTACTTATTATACCTCCCTGTCAGCAAGTATATACTTGACTATACCTGATTTGCTATGGCATTGTTTGACAACGGATTTGTTGCTTATGCAGGTCATCCAACTTGGTGCTGTCAGGTTTATTTCAACATTATTTACAACAACAGATTGTGTTCAATCATTTTCATGTGAAACCACATACTTTGCTCCAGATAATCAGGAGGTTTGGGGTTTTAGTTTCAATTTCTTTAAATTTATTGTTCTTTTGGTTTATAAGCTTGATTTGAGTGATGGTTTTTGTAATTGGATATAGATCATTAATTTGAGGCACTCTATGAGCTACATATTGAAGGAGAAATCAGAATTAAATGAAGATCTTTTGGTTGCAACAGTTAATCTGCTTACTTCTGCAGCACATTACCAGGTTAAAATTATATATAAAGTGAATTTAAGAAATGGGGTTTCTCATTTTTTGCGTAGAAGCTGCTAGTTTACTTGCAGTAATACCATTTTTTTATAATTCTAATTTCAGTCACTTAGACTTTTAGTAGCACAAATCTCTGTTTTGTTGCCAACATTTTAAAAACATTATCACCGTAGGATTTGTATAGCAGTTGGGAAGAAAAGGGAAAGGGAGGGAGGGGAAGGAAATGAAAGGAGGAGTGAATGTTGACTCCCACCCTAGTTGAAAGTCAGAAACCTCCCAATTTGGGGAACTAATAAAAACGGGTAAAGGAGTGTTTTGGAGGGTTTTTAAAAAATCCCGAATGCCTTTCCTACTTTTTATAATACTCCCAAACAAAGGAGAGGCCAACATACAGGAGTGTTTGGCAGCTATATATTAGACTTCTATCTTATTTTCTCTAATATAGATTAATGAGTTGGATAGGGATATGATAGAACATTATGACAGTGTTTGATCCATGTAGCCGACCTCACTTGGTGGGATAAAACTTGGTTGTTGTTTTACTTAAATCTCAGTTCTAATTGAATAAGGAAACCAATCATAAAAGGTAAGGAAATATGAAAACCCCTAAAGATATAATATTAATATGGATTAAAATATCTAAGATACAGTATTAATATTTTGATATACTTCTTTGTGTATTTGAACAATGCTGTTGACTTTTGCAAGCTTAGAATCCCGAATATACTGATTTCAAATTACTGGATCA
>Ga0228710_1004487_pt1 | contig 22049 bp, 10 predicted proteins | sample MedpolnodulmetaG_FD_177995 | JGI IMG/M metagenome (GOLD analysis project Ga0228710, IMG submission 177995) | Root nodule microbial communities from Medicago polymorpha collected in Santa Monica, California, United States - pink nodules | ecosystem: Host-associated > Plants > Roots > Nodule...
TTCCTGCTAGATTCCGTTCTACCTGCCATGGAATATCATCCGCGTCTGGAAAGCTTGGGGCTATGGTTGGTGCGTTTGGGTTCTTGTACTTGGCACAGAACAAGGACAAGAGTAAAGCAGATGCAGGTTACCCTGCAGGTATTGGTGTGAAGAATTCACTTCTTCTCTTGGGTGTGGTTAACATTTTGGGATTCCTTTTTACTTTCTTGGTGCCTGAGGCAAATGGAAAATCTTTGGAGGAGATGTCAGGTGAGAACGAAGAGGAAGCCGGAACCAACGGAGAGTTGGAGCAATCTCATTCCCATAACAGAACTGTTTCACATGTTTAGATTGAGTTTAATTATTTTGTTGTATCTTGTAATAAAGCACTGTCTTTCAATTTGTTTAGGATGCACCAAAGCTTTCCCTTCCCCTGTCATGTCTTTCTCCCGGATTATGTCTGATGAACCATGTGTTCAATTCAATTTCAATAACCAGTTTCAACTGTGTTCTGTTTTCTTTTCCTTTGTTACTTTCTGTTGAGTCAATGTTCCTAGAAATTATTGAGTTAGTGTTATTTGCACGTAACTATATGAATATAATTACTAAAGAATCAATATTCATCGTCTACATCAGTGCTTCTGCTTTGACAGTTTTTTATTTCCTTGTGTGAATACTGGCAAAGAATATAATGCTGAAGTTAGACAGACGCAAAATGTTTGACCCTTATAATATTAGGTGTGGTTGCAGTCTGTTTACAGCAGATGCTATCAACACTAGTTCTATCAGTTCACTTATGTCCAACAAAACTAATTGAGACTTTTTAATTTCACTAACTTCTGTCTTCAATTTGTGGTCCATACAGAATTAAAAATATTCTTTGAGAGAATGTTTTGAACCATTCTTTAAACCATCGAAAGTCTTATTTCATTTTTTTATAGCTTCTATATGCTCCTTTTACTACTTATATGTGAATTAAGTATTAGGCATTTGTATTCTTTTATTGATTGAAAATTCCATGATAGTACACCAACTTCTAATTGTGCCTCATCATTTCTTTGGCACTTGTCTCGCATAATCTTTTTTATTTAGCATTTAGAAAGGGTATAAACAAGAACCACTGAATAATTCTTATATTACTAATCATGACAGTTGTAGTTTGCTCACTTATGCTCTAATGGATAGTCATTAGTTGCTCTAATAAAGAACTAAAAGGAGATGGTCATTAGTTGGATACAATACTCAACGACAATGATTATAAGTTGACTTTCAAAAGTGACAATTGATAAATTCAAGTTTTAAAACTTTACAGATACCAGGACATAAGTCATCAGATTAATAACAAAGGATTTTAGTATTCAAGACACCTTGATCCATAAAATCATATGCTCATACAATACATTCAAGCAGACTGGAATTTACATCAGTGGCTGCTAAAAGCTTAAACCCATCGTCAGCCTCCAGAATCCAGATTCATATTATAGGAGGTACATTTTTGTAGAAAATGGGTTTTGTAACTGATAAAACTAGGAGTAAATTCATAGTAGATTTTGATGAAAGCGTCAATGACTTCATTGGCATATCAGTGTGCTCGGTCCCTCAGCACTTCAAGATCCATTTCTGTAGGATCGGTAGCCTGGATTTCGTAATGGACACCATCTAGCTCGCGTCTAAACCTTTCTTTAGTTGTGGCATAGAGCATCTTGGCACGGATTCGAGACGTTGAAGGAGACCTAATCAATAACAAGCAATGAATAACTAAGAATGATATCTCAGTGGTAGAATCATAGAGAAAGTAAAATAATTGTACAACACAAGTTTGTCCTTCACAAGGAGAGGAGAAAGACAACTCAGAGTAAGACATATAGGTGAAAATTTATATAAATGAGGAAATAATTAAAACATGTTATTAGGAAGTGGCAGCAGCAAAGATTTCACTCAAACATGCTATCGATAATTATTTGATCAGAGTAGTCTTTCTGTGGACAACCAGTTCGAAAATTGTGGTAGCCATAGAAACTAAAACAATTCAACAAGAAAAAAAAATCTTATCCATATTTATTCGTACAAAATTTTATGAAAAGCAAGGTAGTTATGAAAGCTTGACTAGCAATTCTGGTTGATGAAGTAAACATGATCCATGGCAAAGACTAACTAACATTTCCATTGAGAACCCATCATTGGTCCTATGTTAGGACACTAAATTATCCCCTACACTAGTCAGAGTTTCGGAGGGAGGGAACAAGGTCAGTCGAAAACTGGAGAGACGGAGAGGGGAGAGAGTCCCACATTGCAGCATTCTTGTCCAATACTATCACACAATGATTTAGCTCCTTGAACTGAATTTTATGAAAAGAATGGAAATGAAACATTTGACAACGCCTAAATATTTTAAACATTAAATTCCAAAGTTACAACTGGACAAAGTAATCACCACCAACACACCCTGTTCGAAAAAAATCAGATAAATTACTTCTAATATGGTCGAACTGAAGCGTGAAGATGTTTGGCAGTTTTTCATCTGTCCCACTATTTCTAATTAGCATGACATTTTCTTGCCAGTAATGCTATATCAGCAACATAAGTGCACCTGACAGAAAATACTCATGAAACTTTTTTTTTTGTTTGAAGAAGCTAAACCAGCCCACCTAAATTAGCATTGTGGAGAATCGAACCTGAGACCTAGAGGAGGAGCATACTCCAAGGTCCCAAGCCAACACGACCAGGCCAACCCAAGCGGGTTAATACTCATGAAAAGTTGATGTCTCACAGCAACAACCAGATTGGAAATGGGGTTGTTTGAAGCCCAGGGGGTAATTTGGGCTGCATATAATTATGACTTTTTGTTGGCTGTGTCACATTTTCTCCGATGGGGGAAAATCCAAGAAGGTTTGAGACTTGGAAACTAGTGTTTGGTAAATCTAGAAAGCATCTTTCATTATGAAAGGGTAAACATCTACCATTGTATTTATTCTCTTTCTCTAAAGTTCCAAAGAGAGTAATGGAGGACTTAATCAGATTCAGAGGATTTTTTTATGGGGGGTTTAGCTGATGGGAGGGAAATTGCTTTGGTTAATTGGGAAAATGTGTATCTTCCAAAGAATTAAGGAGGTTTAGGGGTAAATAGTTTGGAGTTATTTAATAACTTGTTATTAGATAAATAGATTTGGAGATGCTTGGTGGAAAAGGAGCCTTTGTGGTATGGGTTATTGTCTTTCAAGAAGTACGGTGATTTGGACAAAGTACTTCTCACTGATACTTCTTTGGCTGGAAGTGGCAGCTCTTTGTGGTGGAGAAATTTGACATTGTTAGGAGTTGGAAATAATTATAGTTTGTGGAGGTCTTTGAATTGATGAGGTTAGCAGAAGGTTGAGGGGAGGTTTAGAGATTTCTTTTTGGAATGATAAATGGTGTGGTAATTCCTTAATGAGGGATTTGCTTCATGTTAGGTTTGTGTGAACAAAGATGGGTGTGTAGCCGATATAGGTCGTTGATTAGATGATGTTTGGGTGTGGAATAGGCAATAGAAGAGATAGTGGTGGAGGAAATCGTTGTTTGCTCTGGAAGAAGAGTTGTTAGAGGAAATGCAGTTGCTTGTGGGAGTGGAGCTGAAGCATAATGGGAATTATGTTTGGGTTTGAAACTTACATAAATAGCTCGGAGGGATTTTCGGTCAAATCTTGTTATTTTCATTTGAGCTCTTCAAGAGATTCATTGTCTTCAAATAAAGCATTTCAGAGGTTGTGGTTACGAGATATACCGTTAAGATTCAGGTTTTTGCTTGGAGGCTCCTACAAGGTCATTTGCCAACTAGAGATTAATTCAGTAAGAGAGGGGTAATTTTTAATCCTTACCAGTTATCGCGTGTTTTGTAATTTTTTTAACCTTATTCTTGTACTCATCTCTATTTTTCTTGCCCCTTTGTTCGCAATGTTCGGTCCATCAATTATGGTTGGTTGGGTTTTCAAGTCACTTTTCACAGTGATGATACTGAACATTTTTTGCAACATGGGAATTTTTTTTTAGGAAAGCATTTGAGCAGAGGTAGAACATTTGGTATGGCTGGTTGTAGTTTGGTCAGCGTGGCTGTTAAATTCTATTCTCTTTCAGGATGGGTTGGCGGATTGTAATGCCTTGGTGGCCAAAATACAGGTTGCGTCTTGGATTTAGTTTATACGAAGAGTGGGTGGAAAAGTTAGATCATCTTACTCTGATTGGTGTGTGTCCTTTGGGTTGTTTTGGTTACTTGTAATGTATGTTTTCACTGTATTATGAACTGGAGTACCCCTTGTACTCACTTGCAATAATATTCTATTTGATTATAAAAAAAATATAAATTGAAAAACTACATTCTACAACATTTAGTAAAATAAATAAACAGTCACTACTGTAAATAAACAATAAGACAATAAATTTAGCCCAAGACAATGAAACAACATACATATAACTTCATAATCAGAGAACACACAAAAAACGACTCTTTTGACAAACTCAAATTAATTGCATAGCATGGTTATCATGAAACCGCAAAAGATATGTTGATTGCACGAATTATATGAGCCACATAATTCACTTGCACAAGAAAATGCATAATAGATGCCTTGTCTTCCAAACATCACAGATTGCAAACAAAGTTAATAGTATAATTTTGCATGATTAATAATTACATAAAGAGACGAGGCAGAAGGGGAAAACTAACCATGCAATGAAGAAGATTTTGCTCTTTTGACAATTCTCAGCAGTGACAAAATCAAAGTCAAACACAGCATATCTGCAATCATTCTCAGGTAAAGACGCAGCGAAATCGTCATAACTCTCAGCAGGACCACCAGTCTTCTCAACCACAACCTCCCTTTTCTTTTCATCAACCTTAAAGATGACATAACGATGAACCTTCTTTTGCTTCAATTCCATGAAGGTGTTTTTGCTGTTCTCATCAACGCCCATGCCAGATGAAGCATTTGGCTGTAATGTTGTAATTCAAACTTATCAAGTCAATATCATTTTCATCTAAAACTTAGTTTTTACTTTGAATGCACACACAGTTACAAAAATATAATTCACAATCCAAAAGTTATCAAACTATAATCTTACTAAAATCATGCTTCAAATACGAAAAGAAAAATCATATAAATTAATCTAAGAAAAGAAAATGAATTAGATCACATGAAGGTTAATTAGTAGTAAAGAGTGTTGAAGTTACCCGGCTGAGACCTCTGAAAGACATGGAAAATGTATGAAAGAGTTGAAGGGATGAAAATGGTGAATTTAAGGATTATGGAAAATGGAATGTAACTAGTATAGACACATTGGATTGGTTTTATAAATAAAAAGAGATCAGAAAAAAATAAAATGAATAGAGTGGGGCGGTGCGTTGAGGCAAAGCTAACTAGAACAGAATTCAATTGAGGAGTCATCGCACACAAAAAATAAAGATTCTCCACCGCCATGGACCCACTATTTTCGGACACCAATTGTGTATCATTGGAATATCAATGTTATATAATATTGGTCGATGAAGGTGTGTCACGTAGCACTTCATAATTCATATGCATATCTTTTCTCTTTTGTCTTTAGACTTTCCTATGTGGCACACCTTCATTGACCAATGTTACATAACATTGGTTTTTTCAATGGTACACAAGTGGTGTCCCACTATTTTCACCGTTTGTTTTATCACTCCACAATTCACATCAATTCGCCGCATATGCCCACACCACTACACGCTCGCGATACATTTGTACACACAGCAATCAAAACATTCTTAATTGCCACATCAATTAATGATTTTAATTAATGTGGGTCAAATGTAGCAATTCAGAATGTTTTAATTGGTTGTATGTAAAACTGTTTTGGACTGTCAACCCACTATAATTAAACTCTTGAAAAGATAAAGAAACATGTGATTTAGTTTGATTGGGTTGAGTTTTAAAATAAAATGAATTAAATCGAATCAAATTAATACGTTTAGGATCGGTTAGTGCGATTTTTTTAGAGACAATAATTATTTTTTTCAACATTAAAATCAAATTAAAAAGTTAAAGCACATTATATTTTTCAACAATGTTTTAAATTTCATTCAATATTTTCTTAAGAAAAAATCATTCAACATTACAATTTAATTTTTATCTAACAATGATCGGAATATATAGACCAAATTAAAAATGTGGACAAAAAGTATTCGTATTTTGCAAAAGACTAATATTTTATCATTCTTTAAACGTTCAAATAGCAAAAATACATTTTTGAAATAAAAAGCAAATAAAATTTAACAAGTGAATAAATATGTCTTTAATACAAGTTTTAATTGAGTTTTTATGAGATTATGAGTATTGGTTTAGGTGACATATGCTTAATTATTGTTTTTCTTATGTAGCAGTTTGATTTGATTTGGTTCAGTGATAAAATAAAAATCGCAAACCGAACTAAACTATGCAATTGAGTAAAAAAATAATTTGAATACATCTTAACCAAATGCGGTTACAGTTTGGGTTGGTTAAGTTTGCAGTTTTTCTATTGATTTAGTTTAGTTTTGAACACCTCTACACAACACACCTTCTCATATGTGTCACATTAACTTACATAAATTAAAGGGTCTTGCTAACAAATGCTCATGCCTTTTTTTCGTCAAGTAATTTAGTGGATATAAATTCATCTTTTTAAGGTGAATAAATATTTTTCGCACTTGTTACGAAAACCATAAATAGTAGTTTTCCATTTGAAACTACAATTTTTAAACTTTTAAAAAGTATAATTTCTCATTTTTAACCACTTTTCAACACAATATTTTTATTTTTGTTCTTTTAACTAATCCCCTAAGAACACTTTCTATCATTTCCCTTAAAAAGGGTCGTGCTAACATATCTAAAATATGATATATGTGCCCTTGGATTTCTTTGGATAGTAAGTATTTACTAAACAATAATTATTAAAAGTTTGAAAAATAAATTGGTACAATTTTTAATACACAATTTTATCTTTGATAACTTAACATGTATAGACAATAAATGATTTATTTTTCCCGGCTTAATTGTAAGTGGTTTATTTTTCCTTATCTAATCAAATGTTTTAAGTTTAAATTCATTCATGAAATTGCAGTCGTGTTAAATCTCTTGATGATACCATTTTGCCATCATTGGAGTTTAACCTGCTCAAGGAATTACTGCAATCACACGTATATATACTTTAGTCATACGAAGAATATATAAATAGAAAGAATATGACTAGTGAATTGTGATAATGAGTTTTCACCTTTATTTAACGATGACTAATCCGGATTGAAAAATTTGTGGAGTACAAAAGATGATTAGTTCGCTCCTCCCATCAAATGATTATGAATATTTAAAAAAGTATGTGAGTCTTTTAATTTTATTCAAATTAGGCCTTCCAATTAGAGAGCGTTGATTAATTTGGTTTAGTATAAACTAAACCCATTCATTCGAGTTCTCATTGAAAGTATCAAAATGGAGAAAAAGGAAGAAAATCCTGTCTTCTGGTACGAAACTTCCAACTCCGTTTCTTGCCGTCATCAATTTCAACCCGACGGTCAACTCTCCGTACGTCCTTTCTTCCCTAATCTCAATTGAACACTCGCTCAATGCTCTTAACTTAACCGTTTTCTCTATAGGTAACTCTTGTTGATGACTTCAGACCCTTATATCAAAAGCTTGCTGGTTCTTTCATGAACAAATTCTTCCCCTCCGGATATCCTTACAGGTCCATTCATTTTTCCCCATTCCTCAATTCACTTCTTTGCTTTTATCATATAAGTGCTTATGTACGTACATAAGTTCAAATAAGTCAGAATTCAAACAATCCTGTAGATAAGGTTGTTCAATTACTCTAATTTCTAGCGTTTTCCTTTCTAGTGTGAATGAAGGTTATCTTAGATACACGCAGTTTCGAGCAGTACAACATGTTACCAGTGCTGCATTCTCAGTCTTATCAACTCAGGTGCTCTTTCTCATAACTTGCAATTTCAGATATTTTGGTGAACTGTGTAAATTAAGAATCGGGAGACCTATTCAAAAAAAAAAATGTAATTTTTATATAAAAACAAGTGAGAGAACAAAATTATAAGCTGATATTTGATATATGAACCTCAAAATAATTCAAATCACAAGTTCATTAATAAAGGAAAAGTGGTGGAATATAATCATAGTGAATATGGATTCATTATAATGAATTGGGATTCTAAATGAGATTCATATCCAAAATAGATACGCCACAGAAATTCATATCAATTGCGTTCAGTTTTGTATCGAATTGAGATATGAATCACATGTACCTATGAAGCACGGACACGATACGTAACCGACACGACGATACGTCAGACATTGAAAAACATAGGATACAATATGTTTAAAATACGTATATAAAAATTTAAATAAAGTTGTAAACATTAGTTAAAAAATTTAAACTAAAATCAGAACACAAACTCAACAGAATTGGTGAATTTCATACTAAACTCAAAACTCTGGCTAATTATAATAAAATGGAAATTGCGAATCATTCTTACATAAACCAAACTCGGAAGAAATCAGAGCACAATCTTGAAAAATAAACAAATCTTGAAAAATGCTAATAAATTAAATGGGTGCATCAACATTTACATGCATCAATTAAAGTAGAGAGACGAGGTAATTAAAGTTAGAGAATAGCAATTAAAGAGGGGAAAACTGAAAATCGAACAGTCATGAGATGTATCTGAGGCGTGTCGGAGGTGTGTTGACGGCGTATCTCAGCGTGTCGGCGACGTATCGGGATTTTTTATTGTATTTTCTTAGTTATTTTTTTTTTACACTCCTTCGATACGTATCGACAGCATATTGGTATCAGGTACGATTCGGTGGCCATTTAGGCGTATCGGTGCTTCATAGCATGTACCGTAAGATACTGATAACCATGCTTACATTTTATTCAAAGAATAGTATTTACCTATCTGCTTGATACATTTATTTGCTAGTTGTGAGAATGGATTTACATAAAATTATCGTGTATTAACTGGGTGTTCTTGTGTAGTCACTGCTAATTGCTGCAGGGTTGAGGCCCACCCCTGCACAAGCAACTGCTGTTAGCTGGGTAATTTGATACTGATCTGCTATTGCCAATTTCTCAGACTAGTAATATTGTCATGTATTTAATGCATACCCTGTTTGTGTTGCATGCATCCAGATTTTGAAGGATGGAATGCAACATGTAGGGAAGCTAATATGTAGCAATTGGGGTGCAAGAATGGATTCTGACCCTAAACGATGGAGGTTACTAGGTTTGCCAATTTAGCTTGTGACTTTTCTTCTCATCTCACCCCTTTCTCCCCTTGTTATTTTAGTAATAACTTGCTTAATTTTCAAGTTGTCTGACTGTTATTAACTTTACATTTTGCAGCCGATGTGCTTTACGATGTAGGCATGGGCTTGGAAGTGCTTTCTCCGTTATGCCCACATCTTTTTCTTGAAATGGCAGGCCTAGGAAATTTTGCTAAGGTTTATTTTTTTATCGAGTTCTTCGATAAGTTATTGTACGTTATGGCATTTGCTGCAATTTAGAGTTCATTCATTGATAATGGTTTATTAAAGACTGTATTTCATGATTAAGAACTTTAGTATCCTATTCTAGATTTATAGTGAATTTATAAAAATAAAAAAAATTAAATTTTTAGCTATTAACTTTTTTACTGTTATTATGGAGTTAACAGGGGATGGCTGTTGTTGCAGCTAGAGCAACACGATTGCCTATATATTCTTCATTTGCTAAAGAAGGAAATCTCAGCGACCTATTTGCTAAAGGAGAGGCTTTTTCAACTCTCTGTAATGTTGTGGGAATTGGAGTTGGGATTCGATTAGCATCTACTGTCTGTTCATCAATGCAGGGAAAGGTATAGATACTTTTTTTTTTTTGTTCTTTGGCTTTAGTGTTAGATTTAATTTTCAACTTGTGTTGTACAATTAGTTTGAGCTGACAATATATATCATATTATTCTTGGTTGTGGTGGTTGTTACTAGAACTCTGAGGTTTAGAAGATTATACATTTTATTGAAACTTTTCAAAGTTGGGTTTACAATGCCTCGTACCAATTTACCCAGAAAAAGAAGTAAAATATATTTTTAATTCAATTTCTAGATGAAAATGGATAGCAACAGGGGAACAAATTTTTCATGTGAAATTGGACTTAGGACAGAGCTCAAGATTCGAGCTTCATGATTAAGTTCTTAACTTGAAATATTTGTTTAGCTCATTTTATTGGTTCTTGGGCTCCTACCTTTTCTTCAAATAACCCCCCCTCAACTCTTTCTCTGTGTCATTTAAACCCTTCATCTTTGGTTTGACTTGAAAATGTTAGCTGTAGCAATTTAACATTTTCTCCACCCTTAAAATTGTTTTTCTTTCAAGAGGGTAATGTCTAAAATTAACTGTAACTTTAAGGTGGTATGTTGAAAAAATGTTGAATCCCAGCAATGTGTAACTGTTGTTGAAATTAATTGAAAAGTTAAGGTTTTAAGTTTAACAAAATGTTGTGGTGGATGTGAAGGGCCCAAAAATGAGATGTCTTCTGTTAGAATTATGTGTTATGGTGGCAAGATTATAAATCAAATGTTGCTTACGGAGTCATGCAGAAGAGCATATAAGTCATATATATTCTTCATTTGCAATGAGCCCATTACTTAAAATGTGAAAGGAAAAATTTCATTTTTCACTTATTTTCTCTCTAGAGATGTAACTAATCATGCAGCATGTCTTAGTGAAAAATATACATTTTATTGATGATTCACAATTGTTGCGTGAAGCCTTTTTTGTCAGTTCTCTGTGTGTCCTTTCTCCTTTCAGGATTTCATTCGGTGGTTTTATATTATTACAGTGTTTATTTGCTATCAGAAAAACAAATATTATCTTCTAGCTTACTCTCTCGAGATATAATTAATCATGTTACAGAACTCAATGCTAAACATATACTGTATCGATGATTCCAACTGATTCATTATGAAACATTTATGTCAGTTGGTTGTGTGTCCGCTCCTTTCGATTATACATATATACTGCGTGTCTGAAGAGATGAGAGCAACTCCTATCAATACTTTGAATCCACGGAGAACTGCAATGGTCGTGACTGATTTTCTCAAGGTGTGATTCCGATTATTATAGTAAATGAAAACTCGCTTCTTTTTTCCTTCCTTTATTTGGAAAAGGTAAAATGGTGTTTGACTGTTAATTGCATTCTGAAACAGGCAGGAATTGTATCAAGCCCTGCTGACCTAAGATATAAAGAAGATCTGCTTTTTCCTGTGAGAGTCAAAGAAGATGCTGGAAATGTAAGAGTTGGCAAGGCTTTACACGAGGTTATTAAGCCTTCCAAGCTTGCTGAATTAAAACAGTTATTCCCTAAGGAGAAGTTTCTTTTAAATCGCGGGGGTAAATGCATTGACATGGTATTGAAGCAAGATGCTAGTGGCGAAGATGCATTGAGAGGGTGGCTAGTTGCTGCATTTGCTGCGCAAATTGAGAGTTCTTCCCATGAGCTTAGTGCTAGTGTTCTGCAAGAGGCCTATGAGAAAATGAATGGAGTCTTTCCTGTATTTTTAAAAGAATTACAGAACAAAGGGTGGCACACTGATCGCTTTCTGGATGGAACTGGGAGCCGCTTCGCATTCTAGTGTTTTTATGAAAATCTCATATTGGTTTCAGTAGGATTTCGCTCATTATTTGAGAGATTTTGATGTACTATGGATTGAGTAAATTCAATGGTTCATATTATTACCTTTATTAACTGTACATTTAACTATTTTTTAAAGTAGTATTAGATGTACTGAAAAAAATATTAGATTAACATTAACATTGCTATGCACAAAGCCACAAACTGATATAAAATTTCATTGCTCTGCTCCCTATAGTTCTGCTCACAATTCACATGGTTTATTGGGTTCTATTTTAATTTCAATTTATAAGAGTGTTGTAGAAAATGTGTGTTACATATTGTGTTGTTAGTACTCTTAAGTCTCTACGGTAAACAATATTGGCGGAAGAGAAATACTAGAAACACTCTTTTTCTAACATATCAAAAGAGTGGAGCAAAGGGGATTCCGTGTTTTGCCAAGGTCTCATCAGCCACATATTTTCTAATGAAAATTGTGCTGAAACATAACATTATCAAACCGAATTTGAATCTGAAAAACCAATGTGGAGCACGGGTGAGGAAGAGCACCCCTTCATCAGAAAATAAATTGCAACCTCATAATTCGATACAACCACAATTTTCTTGAAACCTCTAGAAATTTTAATCCGACTCTCTAATTATTGTCACCCTACTACTAATACATTTTTTTAGTTGAGCATGCAAGTGTTTTTTTTATGGATGACTCCTTCGCTTTTTATTTTTATTTTTTGTGGATGACTCCTTCGCCAATATGAGGGTGGAACCTCTTAATACAGAACCAGTTATAGCAAATTCAATAATGAAACATCATGAGAAACCTATTTAATTTTTATTTATTTTTGGTAGAAATAGTCATTTGAAAGTTCACACACATACATGAAGGAACCGGAGTTCGAACTCCGGGCTCTAACCTAACAATTTTAGATTTTTTGTTCGGTTGAACTAGGAATTATGAACGAAAACTAATTCATGTTAACATTGCACTTAAATTGGTTCCAATCTTTCCTCACCTCAAAATCGAACCAAACAGATATGTATACCATTATTAGCACTTTTAAAATTATGGAGACATTCAAAGCACGTGGTCCAAAAAAATGGAAATAACGATTGATCATTTAGATATTGAATAAAAGTAGCGAATATAGTATTATTCACCTTTGAAATTTGAATGATGACCAGTTTTTTTAGGAGCCAGGTAGTCATTAGCTTTAGTTGTTGAAACTATATATTAATTTGCAACTTTAAACCATCAATCATCAAAGATTAGCTTTTGTTGAAATTAAGAGGCAAATTTGCACTGATATAAAACAGGGAAAATATTTTGCTATGGCATTACATTCAACTACCAGTTAAAAAAGTACATTTAACTAGGAAAAAAGTTTTTCTTCATCATACACAAAATAATTTCTGAACAGACAAAAATTGGAAGTATTAAATCATTCTTTCGTTGCTTAGAAGTCAAGTTAGGAGGAGCATACTATCAATAATCAACAGTCAAAAGTCAGCTTTAAAATTTCCATAATTTATTTGAGACAGTTTTTCCTCCCCCCACGTAGAGTAATTTAGCTTTTAACATAGTGGGGTCTGATTGCTTATGCACATTAAATCATTGGATCGTATTATTCATGAAGATCATGAAAAATGTTCAAATTATTATTTTGAAAGTGTCATGCCTTTTTCACCTATTGAACAAGTGACACCATAGGTGAGTCAACATCCATGGATAAATTAGTTACTTTAGGTGTGAACACACGGCTAATTTTGTTCAGAGTTTTCTGCTTAAAAAAAGAATCCATTTTGGACTTTAATCAAGTGGGATCGATATTAAATAAGTAAAAACCATGTCCATCTTTTTTTTCTTTCGATAAAAGTGTAATTGTAAAGAAAAAAAAATGATTTTGACATGTTAAGATTATATGTCAATTAACTATAAGTTCGTGGTGAAAAACCGTTACTAAACGGAATTTTTTTTGTCAAACGAGCTTATAAGCTATAAACTTGTTTTTTGGCCTTGCCAAACAGGCCCTTTCTCTCTTATTCTAACTTAAAGCTACTATCATTTATAGTTTTTAAATCGAAATACAATTTTTATTCTCAAATGTTTAGTCTTTTTTACGTGAATGCATTTAAATATAAACCATTTCACATTTAATTTTAAATAAAATTAATTTCATCAAAATTAATTTTCGTCACGGTGGAATCAAACACATTAAAAATATCAAAAAATTACTTTCAGCTTGATTATTATTGGTAGTGCCCGAAAACATAAATCAAACACTACTCGTTTAAGGTGTGTTTGTGTGGGTGATATAAAATTGATTTTCTTTAAAAAATATTATTTTTAGGATTTAATAATAAAAATTGTTGATTTCGTATTAAATTGTTTAATTTTTTGTTGACATGCTAAATTGTATAACTCAACCAACGTTATGGTTTTACACAACTTTACTTCTAAACAAGAATCGGATTTTATTTTGATAAAATGCTCTAACCCATCAAACTGTTTTTTCCCATAAGATCAATCCGATTTCAGGATTTTAACGTGCATTTTAATTTTTCTTTAAGTATTTCCGAAATCTCTAAAAATAAAGTGGCTAAATTACACTAGAGGTTTTTTAAGTTTCAGGTTTCTAATAGATTGGTCATTTAAGTTATTTTGGTCACACTTAAATCATTTAAGTTTGAGGTTTGTAACATATTAGTCATTTAAGTTATTTTGGTCACACATAAGCCATTTAAGTTTATAAAGGTTTTCAATTTAGTATTGTTAACCAAACATTACAAAAATGATGATGTGGTAGCAAGAATAAATTGAAAACATTTACAAACTTAAAAGATTAATCTGTTACAAACCTCAAACTTAAATGACTTATGTGTTATCAAAATAACTTAAAAGACCAATCTATTACAAACTTCAAACTTAAAGGACATCTGATGTAATTTAGCCAAACAAAATATCCCTACAATTAATATTATAAAATTACCCCTCTCAAATTTTATTCTATGATGGTTAGCATTTTGTATTCTATTGAGGTGTTTAGGATTGAGATTTTCAAAACTACCGTACTTGTAATATGTTTGTTGTTTGGTTGTCTAACACGATACTGTATTTCATATGTTATACACTATCATGTGTCTTCGTTTATAGTTTGAATCGTTTGGTAGAATTTGATATTCTATCAAACAATTCTAACTATCAAGAAAAATATATATCATCTCACTTCTTAATCTCCTTGTTTTTGGAGGTGAGCTAAGATTGACTTAAGAGTGATTCTGCTCGTTCCCTTCATCTCCACTCGCCTCCAACTAAAAACATCATAGAAACAATAAGTTTAGTGATTGTTTAGCCAATAATACTTCATATGATATATCAGTTTTATAATGAATTAATTAAAGGAACATGAGTCCATTGACCAAAAAAACAAGAGCGACATGTCCAGTGACTGGATTCATAAATTTTGATTAATAGGAACAAAAAAGTAAATAATAAATATATCAACTCAACTTCTTTTAATAAAAATATCAACTCACCAATCATAAAACTAGCATTTCGACCTGTGCGACGCACAGGTCCTATCGACAGTAATGGAGACTAATAAATTATAATATTATAGATTTCATTGATGTTGGAGTATAAGAAAAAAATTTAATTACCATTAAAAATAAAACATAGTACTTCCAACATTTATATATTTTTTTGAAGGAAACATTTATATTTTTTGGAAGACAATTTTAACATATATGGAGACATTTTAATTATGGCCTGAAATCGGAGTGGCTCACCATGATTCCTCTAAACATACCATTAAACTAAACCTGCACAAATTCAATGTAAACTTACGGTAAATAAAAGCTGTTTACATTAAGATTGTGATAAAAGATGAGTACATAAAGAAATATATTAACAAAAGCTTCCTAATTTTCACCCTATTAAGCTCTCCCACCCTAGACAACACCTCAAACAATATGATTGTTGTGTGTACAAACAATACTCAGATACAAACTTAGCAAATCTCCATATTAGTAGTAGTACTATAAAAATAAAGGCAATGGGCACATCAAGTAGCACCTTCAATAGTCTATTTAAAAACTTTAACATAATTCATAAAAGTTAAGGAGGAGATATGACATTTCGGAAGAAAAAAAAGCGTAAAATCAATGACCATTAGAATACAAAAACCATAAAGCCAAGAGTAGTAAACCACAACAAACTACAAATTTCTTGTTATCAAGTCAAAAAACGTTTTGGAATGTATTGATGGAATAGTAGTGGTTTCACTCTAATTATTTGATAGGTTTTGGAATTGGAATATCAATGACCATTAAAAATCATCACAAATAAATGCATTGTCAAAAAGAAATGTGGGATAAGAGTAGGAGGGCAAAGTTGGAATGAGATGACTAAAATGAAGTGCAAAATAGTCATTTTAGGAAATTAGGGTTGGGAATAGGGTTTGTACACTATTCTCCATTTTATAATAATAGATAGATAGATAAATGGATAGATAATGATCGTATCATTACTTTTTTTTTGTACAAGTGATCATATCATTTCTATTAAGCAATAATGCGATAATATAAAAACTATACTATTGCATATATAAAAAAAAAAAAAAATCTATAGTCATAATTGTTCTCTACATATTTTTATGGTTGGATTTGTCTTTCCTTATTTTCAACACTATTTAAAAGGAGCCGGAGACATCAAAAAAACAAGCAGGTGACTCATTTTATCTAAACACAAAACATCACAACGACCTAACGTAATTTTACCAAAGTTATATCTATGTTCGGTATAATGATGAGTATGTTAGAATCGCGGTGACCTACATAACATTTTAAAAACTAACTTCTTTAAAATTATGAACTGTGATACAAAACAAAGGCTGATACTTGCTAGACACAGAAAATATACATAAATTGGGAATGAAGATTGAGTTCATACTCCAGAAAATAATATACAATGGATGAGTGAAGGTTTATTCAACATTGGATGCCTGAAGTCTAAATTTATACGACTATATCTTTGACTTGTCTTGTAACTCTTGTTTCAATTATTACTACTAAAGAATGTCTAATTCGTTCGTGCATTCCTCTATTCGTTTATGTTCAGGCAAAAGCAAAATCTACTTGCTCATCTAAAAGAAGAATATAATATAGAAATAAGGGTTACCGACTTAATCAATACAGGTATATATAGGACAAGCTTCATTCTTTGACGCCTTTTAGACCCGGTCTTACCAACAACAGAAAACAAAAAGAATTGAACAATCAAATTCGTTCGTGGACTTGTAAAGTTCTCAAATAGTATGAAAGTTTATCAAATGTCACTAAACGTTACTCGTATTAATCCTTATGTCAAATGTATACATTTAAATTCAAGTTGATCTTTATATTTAATCATTATATCAATCAGATATTTATACTATTTATCCAGGGAACATAGCTCAGTTGGTAGGACAATACATTATTATATGTAGGAGTCGGTGTTCGAATCCCGGACACCCCACTTATTCACCTTATAAGGTGAATTCTAGCCACTAAGCTATCTGACAAAAAAAAATGTATACTATTTAATACTAATTTGTTGTCAATTTGGTCTCTAACATTACTATAAATAATTTTTTTATATATTTAATCTCTTCTTACTTTTAAATTAATCTATTACATTGACAAAAGGACATATATGAGTAGTCTTATAAATGCATAAATTTGGTGATTTGCACGAAAAAGAATATGCCACTGCTTTAAACTTTTTTCTTTCAGTAATAACTTATTTACGTTATGCTTTAAACGTTTTTTCTTTCAGTAATAATTTATTTACATTATGTTAGAATTGTCAAAATAAAATAGGTGAATCTTCACTCACACAATACTTTATATGATTCTTCAAATCTAAGATTGTCTTTTCCTTTTTGCTTTTGACTGGAATGAAATTTTATTTTATTTTTTTTTAAGGAAGATTTTTTTTTTTTGGATAAAAATTAAGGAAGATTGCTGTTGCGTACGTGTGCGTTTCCCATTTTTATTTTTGGATTAACCGGAAGAAAAGTTTCAAATTAGAAAATTTGGTATGCTATAGAACACATACTAGTTGATATGAGAAAATTCTAAGATTCAAGATATAAGAATCTAGAGCTCAGTCAAAAATTTTGCACACGACCAAATTTTGTGGTAGAAAACTTACACAAAGCAATCATTAGAATTACGGATAAGGCCGCTATTAGAGCTGTCAAAAATGGGTTGGGCTAATGGTCCGACCCATATTTGGGTCGGGTCAGGCCTCAAAAGACTAGCCCAAAATGAACTTGCGCTTTTTTGGCCCATCCATAAAAAAAGGGGTTGGGCCGGGTTGGTCCACCGGGCTTCATGTTGGACCATTATCAATATTTTCATTAATAAAAAAATTTAAATAAGTAAACTTAATAAAAATGAATGAATTTAGCTCAAAGTTTTCAAATTCTAAAGTTTAAAAATCATTAATTTGATTCAATAGAATGAATAATCTAGAGTTTAATTAATGTTAATTTAAAAATTATTTGCATTTCTATGAACATCCAATCATATTTTAACAAAAAGATAGTTGTGAGTAACTAATATATAAAAAAATAAATAAAAAGAATCAATAAATAAAAACTAAAATGGACCGGGCCGAGCTATCCCATGACCCACACAGGTCGGGTCATGCTCAAGAATCTGCGGCCCAATTATAAATGGATCGGGGTAGACCGGCCCATTTACGCAGTCGGGCCTTTCAGGTCAGGTCGGGTCGGCCAACCCATTTGACACCTCTAACCACTATAAGATGAACTATTGAAGGCATGATTATGAGAAATGAGAACCATCACCATTTATCTTAAACAACCTTGAGAGTAGAAAAGCAAGCAACATTAAAGGTTCTCTCGACCAACTAGAACACTAGTTGATAATTTTTTTAATTCAATTTAGAAAAACTCATTTAAGAACTTTATGAAAGTCGCAACGAAAGTCATTGTTCATGTAAGAACATACAAGATCACATGGAACAATAATATGATCTTCATTCTCCCTCTTCTCATATGTTTTTTTCTTTCTTGAAATCTGAAATGGTATACCGAGAAAGACACTTGCGATAACAAAGTAAGAGCGGCTGTTTAAGCAGAATTTAAGTAAAATTTAGTGAGTGATCATATATACTTGCAGGGTGAGCGTCCTAGTTTTAGTTATTCTGAGCTCATGTACGCTCCCGATCCTTATTATCTTCATTCAAGTGACCATTAAAACATATATGAATAGACATTACACGTTTGTGTCTCCGATATTTGTAATTAAGATACACTTAAGTCAGTTAAATCTTCTTATATGTTAAATCGTCGAGATAGACCCGACCATGGATGGAGAATCTAAAACATGATTTGATGTTGTTACAACATCCCAATGTAAAAGATCTCAACCGTCCAATTTTTAATCGATGACTGAGGTCAAACTGTATGAAAATTGTCCAAAAAAATTTGAATCGTTGTATCACTTTTCTACGGCTGAGATTAACTAATGTGTGTATCACTTTTCTAGGTCCGTAGAATCTCTATATTCATATGTGCTTATCTTAGGGAGGACGTTGGAGTAGCTCCCGCGCGGCCTCCTCCTCTTTGACTTATGTTTCTACGCCGGACTTCCTTTTTTGAACTAGACGTTTAGGCTCATACCATTATAGACATAAAAAGACAGATGCTTTTGCTATTGCACCTATGTTACCATTAAAAACAACCTGAAAGTCAAAGATTGTACTTAGAGTTTGAAATAAAGGACATACATGTTGAACGTGAACAAGAACAACGACAAGAAGCCTCGTAGTGAATGCACGTTAATAAGTGTCATGCTGTCGACAGCTACAATGCTACATGTACATATTAGGCACCTCCCCACGTTTTATTTGACAAATAAAATACTTACAAAAGTGATCGCAAGCGACTACTCAATTTGAAAATTAAAAATAATGTGCGAATTTTAATATTATTATTATAATCTAGTTTTTGGACTATTATGTACACATTTGCATGACCGTCGTGCTTGCTTATATATTAATTTAATTAAAGTACCTTACCCGTGTGAGATTTGAAGTTTCAACTTTCAACTCTTAACTTTAGTGTCACCTTTTGATCAAGTTGGCATATCAATTTTAGTACTATAAAAACACAAGAGCGTGCAATTCTTGCTTTCAAATACCCAAAACAACACATAATTTGGATTTATTAGTTACTACAAAATGGGAAGAGCTCCATGCTGCGAGAAAATGGGATTGAAGAAAGGGCCATGGACTACAGAAGAAGATCGAATCCTCATCAATCACATAAACACTTATGGTCATTCCAATTGGCGTGCTCTTCCCAAACAAGCTGGTACTTTTTTTTTCTTTCTAATTCAAGCCTTTACTAATTTGAAGAAAATTAAAATATGAATTTAATTGCTTATATAGCATTGCTCTCATGAAATAAACCAAAGTTTTATTCATTTTTTTACAATTTTATTAACAGGATTGCTAAGGTGTGGAAAGAGTTGCAGATTGCGATGGGCAAATTATCTGAAACCGGACATCAAAAGGGGTAACTTCACCAAAGAAGAAGAGGATGCAATAATCAATTTGCATCAAATGTTGGGAAACAGGTAAAACAAAAACTATTTACATATCCACTATACCTAGCTAATATTCTGCTCTGTATAGGATTGAACTGATGGAGGATTCCAAATTCATGTGATTTTATAATCTTACTTAATGCATGGCGAATCAGAACAATTGTTAGGTAAATACAGTGTTTATTGAATGCAAGCCCAACAGTTTGTATGAAAATAATATTTGAAATATTAAAATTTGTGTTAAAGTTAGCAATTAATTAAGTAGAGAAAGTTTTTTTTTACACTAAATAAAAGTTAATTATTTAATATTTTTGAAGATTTTGATTGATTTAGTCCTAAAAATATATGTTCACGCAAGAATGATTCAATAAATTAATTTCTTTCATCCTTCAAAAAAAAAAAAAAATTCTTTCAGTCGAACCTTTTTTTTCTTAAAGAGAAAAAAAAGAGAAAATGAATAATGGTTTGGCCCAGTTTCTTTTGATTTATCTTTAGTTTTAAGGGAAGCAAAATCATAACAAAGATACGTCCTGTGAAGTCTCTTTCACATGTTACAACATTTTCACGTGCTATATATAAAATTACAAATTAATACTACTCCAAAAAGCAAAGGATTTTCTCTTTTCTCCATTGGTTGATTTTTTTTCCTAGTCATAATTCATACACTTAAAAATATCATTTTTATAAGAAACTAAATTAACACTATTAAAAATTAATCATAGGTTATCACATCAAATTATTATTAACAATTGTGTCATGGAGACTAATGAATGTTCGAGTCTAATGAAAAATATCATACTTGCATGGGAAACCAAATTTCAAAAGTAGGCTGAGATTGTATTGAATTCTTGATAGTGTCTTGAATAATATTAGCTTCGGTGAAAGAAACCTATGTAAATTAAAATGTTTTTTTTGTCTAATTTTGGTTAACTTAGCTAATGACTATTACAAAATCAAGCATGAATAGAAGATGATGATGCAAATATTTATTTAATGGTTTAACGATGATGCAGATGGTCAACTATTGCAGCAAGGCTACCTGGGCGAACAGATAATGAGATAAAAAATGTATGGCACACACATTTGAAGAAAAGGCTGCCACAAAACCAACATGAACACAACAACAGTACAAAACGAAACAAAAAACAAACCAAGTTGGACTTTCATGTCGACGCCTCCAATTCAGACCAAGACACCAAACAGGAACAAAATCATGAAGATGATAGGCCACAGTGTTCTAGTGACGTGTCATCCCATAATAATAGTAGCATTGCTACTTCAAATAATGATAATGATATATCTATAAGTTACAATAATATCAACAACAATAATGATGTTGTTGATTCGGCAGAAAATAATTTTGCATTGGATGATGATTTTTGGTGTGAAGTTTTGTCATCTGATAATTCTAGCATTGAGACAAGTGGTGTTATGGACATTGGTGTTGATAATTATCAATTTCAAGCTCCATTAGGAACTGAAGAAGAAGGAGTTTTTGATTCTAGTTCATTGAGTTTATGCCAAGATATGGACTTCTGGCACGATGTTTATGCGAGAGCTGAGGAAATAACTGAGTTACTAGAATTATGATCAACTCTTTTTTTTTAGAGTAGAATTATGATCAACTTGTTATTCCTAAATTGTACGTAACTTCAAGTTACTAACTTGTATGTTCATTCGGTGGAGAGAAAATAATGTCTTTGTTTGATTGTTTAGAGAAAAATAATGTGGATATATGCCTCCACATTTGTCTACATTTTATGTATCTAGGTAATTCAAATTAAAAGAGTGTTTTTGTTATGTAAAA
>Ga0228710_1004490_pt1 | contig 22047 bp, 5 predicted proteins | sample MedpolnodulmetaG_FD_177995 | JGI IMG/M metagenome (GOLD analysis project Ga0228710, IMG submission 177995) | Root nodule microbial communities from Medicago polymorpha collected in Santa Monica, California, United States - pink nodules | ecosystem: Host-associated > Plants > Roots > Nodule...
TGTTTGTAATTTTTTTTTTTTTTTTGGGATAAAATGGTCTTAATAAAGTTGCCATTTCATTGCTATTATAAAATATAACTGTGAATTAAAAAAAATAACTGAAGAGTTTTTGCCAAAAAAAAACAAGAAACTTTTGAGAGATGGTGTATGTAACAGAAATTGAGTATAAAAAGGAGGTAATTATTTGATTGCTAACCAAAACGCACCATAAAGTCAAAACTCGAAACCAAACTAATATTTTATCAAAGATTAAATCCAACTACGAGTATAATAGTAACTGATAAGATTCACATTTGATAACATCTTCCAAATCAAATTATTTGATTGGTACAAGGTTTTATTAGGTGTCCTAGGGTTCTTTGGATTTACCACAATTATATTTTGCTAGTGATGTTCGGTTATCATATTTCATCCCACGAAGTCATGATAGTTATCTTTGAGTGTGAGAACATTTATTTGTAAGACGAGCGTGAGTACATTTGTCATGCAATCAGATAATTTTGGTGTGTTGGGTTCTCTCATGCCAACAGATTTATAGAAAAGTAGTATAACTCTTGTTTTTTGTCCAACGGAGGTAAGAGCACCACAAACCAGGAAAATTTACCTTGTACCCATACATATGTAAAAACCGTAGTCTTGGCGCTTGTTGAATACATCATATACAAAGACAGATTTATAAACATTTACACACAAACTATTTCTTCCACAGAACATGGATTGTAATTGTAGATAGCTGTTTCTGTATACTAGTATATTGTAAGCTGTTCTGTAAATCACCTTCATAGAAATAATCTAAAAAATTTAAACATACCAGTTGGTTTGAAAATATTAACGTTTCCAACGGCAATGGAACTGTAGAGGATAAGTTGGGTCTTTCATTTTTGGTCAAAGGACGGTTTTGGTGTAAACTCAGTAAGATGTGTTGTGTTCGACACTGACAAATATAATTATATTGAATTATGTGATTTTTTTTAAAATTATTAACAGTGTTAGCGTATTAGGTCCTTGTTCGTATCCGTACTTCAATAAGTAATCCACAACCTTAAAATTCATCTAAATGAAGAGCTCTGTTTTATGCCAACAATTCGTACATCTTTTGAATTTGATTATACAAAACATAACCAAGGTCGTCAAAATTATGATAAGAATAAGAAATATTATTAAGCTTAGTAACTTACTAACCAATATATCACTTTTCCGCTTCCAACATGGATTCTCTGCTCCACCATGAATGTTCCTGTTTCTATAATACAACATTTATTATATAAGTGCTTATTTATAAATCATTTCTGTAACAAAAGATGAAATAAGTTAAACTACCTCATAACTATTACGAAGAGTTTATGGGAATACAATGACACGAACTTTTATAATCTATTTCTACAAACTCTCTCAAACACCATCATAAAATTCTATATAGACGTATAAATTAAAATAAGTCAATCCAAACAGATATATTCCACAAAATCATAAGCCCTTGACTTCTCCAAACAAGAGGTCGCCACTATAGCTTCTACGTTTTCTAATTTAGAAAGGCCGACTTACACTGTATTTTCATTTTTTGGCATACTTTTGTTTTCTACTAAATTATAATCTGAGCTAATGCATGGATGTCAATTAAATTTAATGATTGTGGGGTTGTCAACGGAAGGTGGATTTTCATACAATTTCACTATCATTTTATTTATCAAAATTCACGCAATGACAATAAAGACAATTTTTTTTCAAAGAATAAAGACAAATCTTGTTTGACGATAAGCATCGAATAAGATAGTGGTATAATACTACTACCTTTTAGCAAGTGGGATTATTCGTATAAATTCAATTTTCCCTCCTGAAGTTAAATTAGATCGTGGAAATCTTTTGACACCTCATTTTATTTTTATAAAAGAAAAACTTTCTGATTCTAGAGACATTATTCTATTATTGGGTAGGTAATTTGGGTTAAGACTGATGATGTGAAAATTGGACTCGAAATTCATACTAGACGTGGAGATGAATTTTAAAGTTTAGAGTGGCGTATTATCAAGGTTTACGGATTATTGAATGAATATATGAGTTTGTGTTCTTTCATCTTTTAAGTTTTTTTTGAGTGAAATCAAACCTCATTTAAAAGGCATTAGAGTCGGGTTAATGATGTTAATGTGAAAATTGAACTCAACTTGCATTAAAGGTGAATGTAAATATTAAGGTTGTATTGGATTCTAACATTGTCAATGTGCATAGACTTATATCATTATATGTATATACATCTTTTAGATACTATTGTCTTATGAATTAGCTTTTGAGAATGAGATTAAAGTCCATTTAACATCCCTATCTTTAATTTACTTAAGTTTTGATTTGATCCTTTTTTATTTGTTATTTTAAAATGGTCCTCTGATTTACAAAATTATTCCGATATAGTCTTTCTTTTATTATTTTATTCTAAAATAGTCTCTTACTCTATAAAGAGTTATATATCAAAAGGTCCTTAATTTTTTGTTCTAAATAGACCCTTTTTTTTTAAAAAAAAGTTATATAAAAATGGTCACATTTGTATCACAATTTTATCATATTGGTACAATTTTACAAAAACAAAATATCATTTGAAAATATTAAAAGACATACCAAACAAATTGTAAAATAAAGCCAAGGATCAAATATATAATTTAAACCGTAACAAAAAAAACCTGTAAGTTAAACTTTATTTTTCTAACACATCCGTAGTGGGTGTTAGACTTGTATTATTTTTGTTCATTTATATAATATGCTCTTAAAAGTACCCTATCAGAAGAGTTGGGTCATCCCTTTCATTTTATATAAAGAAAATATTTTTTATATAAAGAAAATATTGGACAAAACTATAACATTAACATAATTAAACGCAACTTAATTAAGATCACTTTTTTATTTAAAAAATGCATGTATATTATGAAGGATCAGTAAAAGATTGGGTCAATGATGGCTGAAGCACAACACATTCACATTTTAGGTGCTTGTACGATGAGGAACCATTATACTTTTTTATATGTGCTCCACAGTAAGGATGGAAAATGACCACCAAGGAAAATTTTATGACTAATTAAGTTGCTAATTGGTAATGCATGCTTACCTCTGCAATTTTGTTTATGCATGTTTGCCCCTCCATTTAATGGTTGGACCTGGATCCTCTTTAATAAATCTGTCTTTTGAGACTTTGACTATTGTTTAGTTCTCTCTTGGTTTTTTCTTCTATTTCATCATTGTTCTCTCTTTTCACTCTTGTTTTCTTTAATCTAAAGTTAAAGTGGAGGACCCAACTTCCTAATCATTTTCTCACTATGTCCCTAACTCTAAATATAAGTTCTTTTATAAATTTTAAGATATATCTATTACTCCTTTTTTTAAATATATTTCTTATTAAAAGTCAATATTGAATGTATTTATTATATACATAAAATGAAATTTAGTGATAATTTTATAAAAATTATACATTTTAATTGTACTCTTAAGTCTTAACTTTTCTTAATATATGTGTGACACAATTATAAATTTGGATCCTCACAAAATTTCTCAACATCTCACTGCTGCATTTCATTTCTATCTCTCTTTATCATTTTCCCTCTCCTAATTACCTATCATTTTCCCTCATCTTCTCTCTCATTTCACTCTATCTTTTTATTTGAGAGGCATACGTGTTAGAGGACCCTAGTCTCTCTTTTACATGGAAAATGGATCCTCTCCTCCATAAGTAAGAGAGAGAAAGAGAGAGAATTAAGAGAAAGAGAGAGACAAATAATTTAGTAGAGAGATAGAGAGTAGGAGATTGAGACAACATATGGTGATGAACCAAACTCAAGGTCAACCTATTGGTAAGGCTATTAAAACTCGGTTTAAATCAACCAACAAAAAGATGTATTATTACTATTATTATTATTATTATTAATATTCTTTATTATTATTATTATTATTATTATTATTATTATTATTATTATTATTATTATTATTATTATTATTATTATTATTACTACTACTATTACTATTAATATTATTAAAAAAAATATCACATACAGACAAAAAAGACCTCGTATGCTAATATTTGTTTTAGGTCGGTTTCACCGAATATGCACTCCCCTCTTATGTTAAAATATACATCTCACTCTCATCTTATGTTAAAATCTACACTTTACTCCCTCAATATTTTTTTTATTTCTAATAATCTAGCAAAAAAAATAATAATCTAACACACTTCGAAAAAAATAGTATTGCGGGTCTATTTTAATATAATCAAAATTTGAATACATATTTTTCACTATTTTTGATTCACAATTTCATTAACATATAGTTTTAAACCATATTATAAAATATGAAACAACCAAAGATAAAATTAAAATATGTGAAAAATTACTAAAGACAATAAAGTATGATTATTTTAAAGTTAATTTTACACTAAATTATCAAATTAATAGCAAAATATTTAAATTTAATTATCATTGACATTAAATTATAAAAGAAATGAATTTTTTTTCTTAAATGGTGGTTCAAAATTAGTATATATCATAAAATATTTATTTATGTTAAAATAGATTAAAGTGTAGTGCATATTTAATTACTAAGGGAAAGAGTTGTAATTCAAGCATCCTATATGGGATGATAGAGATTTTACTTTTCAATAGAGGGAAGTGTATATTTTAACATAAAAGAGGAGGGGAAGTGTAATTCAAGCATTTTTAAGAGGATGGAAGTGTAACTTACTCTAAAAAGTTATTGCATCGGCCCTAATCAAATAGAAAATTTATATTTGTATAACCATTTTTTTAAACAACTTTTACAACAACCTTTTTTCTTTTTTGAGACAAAAACAATAGAATGATAAAGAGAGAGTAAAAACACAATACAAGTATGAGAAAGAAAATTGTCATAAAATGATAATACCAATATCATTTCTCAATTGAATAAAGACTAATAAAGTTATGAGCAGAGTCGTTCCTTGGCATGTGCAAGGAGCTCTACGGAGCCGAGCCTCCAATTTATGGGGGTCTCAATTATTTGGAGGGGTATGAGTATAATTGTTGGGATGTAGGATAATATTTTCATTTGTTATGTAGGTCTAAATCAAACACTTATCATTTGGCAAAAATAAAGAATAAATGAACAAGTTAGGTCAAACACACATCTATCAACAACAAAAATTCAACAAAACAAATTAAAATCATGCTTATTGTTAATTTGCAATTGTTTAAATTATCATTAATTATTTTTATTATGGATCATTTTTAATTTTAGAGTCAAGCCTCCTATTTTATTGGAACGGCCTGAGGTATACATATTAATCGATCTTCTTAGACAATCTACTAGCATTTTTAGATCTTGAGTCAAACTGCTTAATTACCGGTGCACTGCTCAACAAAAACGTTAAGAGCTTGAGAACGACCAATCTATATCCATTTACATGAAAAAAAAGTTAAGGAAGCATAATTGATATATATGTTGGTCTTTTATCTTTAATACCACTATTCTTCTTTATTTCGAGTCAACTATACATATCAATCAATCTTCTTAAACATTACCAGTAAATGGTTTTGGATTAGTGTAGAATTTATTTAGCCCAAGCATTTCTCGTTTCTGTCACTAAGCTGTCTAAAACCAAGGTTTCCACAGACAACCGACAGTTAACTAAATTTTGAATCTCAAACACTATTCTGAGCAATCCAAATTCCCTCAGAAGAATTCAAAGGGCATTGCTTCCTCAAAGGAAGCATGGAGAAGAATTAATAGAGGGATGTGTGTGGGTCACTCGGGAAATGATAATGGGGCCTCAAACACTAGCTCATGTGAACGCTGAAAACCACGTGAAAGGGAAACAAAGCAAGTCAAATCAAATAGTAACTTCAATAGAGAATGCATAAATGGGTTATAGGCTCTCTCTTTTTTTTTTAAATAAATGGGTTATAAGTTGTCCGATAATGTTTAAATGAGATGATACAAGCTTATTTTAAATTTACTATATGGTCTTAGATTCAAGTTTGAGTTAGACAAATAAATACTCCTTCCGTCCCAAATTGTATGTCACTTTAGAAAAAATATTTGTTTCAAATTATATGTCGCTTTACAATACCAATGAAATATTAATGTTATTTTTCCTCTTATATCCTTAACTATTTATTATTTTCTATTCTTTCAATTCCTTCATTTATCTTTCCCATATAATTTATTAAGGACGATTTTGTAAAACAACTCATAATATCTATTTCCCACACAATATTAATTACATTTCTTAATGTGTGAAATGCCCAAAACGTCATACAATTTGAGACGGAGCGAGTAAAAAAATAAATTTGAGTCAGAAAAGAATACTCTTAGAACTTATAGTCTATTTTAATTCTATAATATTGATTAATCTATGAAATTGTGTTCAGTGAAATACTTTATATTATACTGGCGAAAATACTGGCACTCACGTGCCCGTCTTTTCGCTCTTTTTATTTCGTTAATGCATGTGAATTATGAACTGTATTTTATATAAAATTTTGATTTTGATTAAAATTATAGATACATATTTGTGACTTTCAAATTGTAACAAACCCAAAGAACTAAGTTTATTTTTTCAATACCAACCGTAATTTAACAAATTTAATATAAATCCTTATCTTATTTAACACCACCAACAATATAAGATTAATATAGAAAAATTTATTTAAGAGTATAATTTGAATTATAAAAAATTCAGCTCAAAATCTATATTCCCTTCATGTTTAATATTGATAATATTGTTTCTGTTATAGTGTGATATTTCCTATTTTAATAAGATTTAATGTTTATTAAAATTAAAAATAATATTATTATAGAATAAAATAGTTTACATAAAGGGTAAAGTAGGTAATGAAAAAGTCAGTTCAAACTTATGTATTATAATTCTATTTTCTTTTAATATAGTATAGATAAATCATGGAGTATTGTGTCCCATGAACATAACTCAATTGAGAAGCATTGAATTATACATGTAAGGATAGAGGTTTGAACTCCATATTCTCCATTCCTTCACTTTAAAAGGATGGAATTCTACTCATTGAACTATTTGACCAAACTCTAAATTCTTCATTTATTCGTCTTAAAATGGTGAAATTCTACCATTGGAATATTTGGAAGAAAAAAAAATCATGGAGCACCGCAAGTACATATGAGTGTCTTGATTCTAGAGTCATCCTAGCTAGATTTGCTGCAGTCAAAAAATGGTTTCACACACACAAAAGGTCAAAGTTTCGGGGAAAAGAACTGTGACTTCCATTCTCCTTTCTGCGACGGTGCAACCATAGATATGTATATTTTTTCCTTTCATCCCTTATGCAAAGAACGTAGGTATAGCCCATTTCCTGAATGCATGAGAGCAAACCAGAGACTGTAAGCTGAAACTCGTCAAAAAAACCACTTACAGGATATATACAGCTAGCAACTAGAATATTACTAATATTTTGTGTCCGGATTGCATAGGATGCCAATATTGCCATACAAAATGGTAGGCTTAATTTGAGTGCATGCATGCACACATACAACATTAAGTAGTGAACCGGAACCAATATCCAAATAAATAATAATGATAGTAATAATAATTTATAATATTATGTGCCTAGAAATTCAAGGATCTCTGAAATTGACCAAAAAAAACCTACATTCTACATAAAGAAAGTGAGTTAGTGACTATTTAAATTAGGTCGTAACTTATCATTCATAAGACATGATTTATAAACTATAATAAAAGGGTTTTAAATTCTATTGAGTTTAAGAAAACTATAATATAGGTCGTAACTCATCATTTGAAACAATGATTTTTTTTTTTAAGAAACTAGTACTTAAATGATTTTATTATGAAAACTATAATAAAAGGGCTTTAAATTCTATTGAGTTTATGGCCACTCACGCTCATCTAGTTTGATTTAATGGATATCAATTAGGCTAAAATTTATGAAATATAATTTGAGTAATGCTAGCAACATTCTCTTTTTAACATCCTCCTTAACACTTGCTTTTTTATTGGTAAAGTCAATGTAGGTTCCACCACTTTATGTGGATCTCATTTCCAAAGCATATGCTTCACATTTATTTCATCCGATAAGAGAGTGAGTGTTAAAGAGAGTGTTAAAAAGATAATGTTGTTAGTACTCCTCATATAGTTTATCTATTTATAGTGTAGATGTAGAATGATCATCAAATGAACTGAATGATCATTTTGCATTATATCACTACAGTGTATATTTTATATATATATATATATATATATATATATATATATATATATATATATATAGTATTTTGCGTATAATATAGATAGATTAATAGCAATTAGGGAAATAATTGACTTGGAATTTTTTTTATTTGAATTTAGTTTTGAATGAATGTAGCTCTCTTTATGCGTAAAGTGCATTTTCTAAAAACGTACGTAATGTTTTTTAGTCTTTATCTGTATGTTTTTTTTATGGGTTATGTTAACTTGTGCCTTTAGGGCACATGTTAAGCATTAATGTCATTCCATTAATGGTAAGAATTTATTGAAAAAAAGATTATATTAAACATTTTGAGCAATAAGGGCACAAGTTAACATTTCTCTATTATTTGAATTAATGTATTTATTGTCAAATAAACTACAAAGAAGAATCATTGAAATGATTACCCGTGTAACATTTAATTTATAAAAATACAGGTCGTATTTGTTGGTAGAATAGATAGATTTTCCAAAATCATGGTTAGTTTTTTAAAACCATTATATCTAAGTTATATTTATCAAAAATCATATAAAAATAATAGTAAATTATTTAGAGATACTTTTTTTTTTAGGGAAAAATTTAGAGATATGTAATTTAGAAGATTAATGTGTCTTTTGAGGGAAGAATATTGATATATATTTAGGAACAATTCTTTTTATTAAATTAGACTTATATTTACGGACAAACATGTTGCTTGTTCAGCTCTTTTTTTACTGCAGGTGCTTGTTCACCATTAAAATCCATTGAACTTACTTTTATATTTTTATCTTCTGTAACAAGGAAAGAAACACTTTTAAAAAAAATTCTTAAATATATTGATCAAAGAAGGTAAACAAATCAATCGAACATGTACAGCTTCTTAAGCTACTTCTTAAGCTACTTGTAAATATAAATCTAATACTTAGAAAAAGTAAACATTAAATTGTGTCTTAAAAGAATTGGTCGACAAATTAAATATAAAATTAGTTTTAAAGAACAATTCTTTTTTTTTAGTGGAAAGAACAAAAAAAAAATTAGAATATAAATTTAACATGAAAATCTATATAAATAAAAAAGTGGGTTGACCTTCAAGTTGTACTTCACCCACAAAACATGTCCTATTCTTATATTTTCCACCCAAGGTGGTGGGGTCTAAACTTTAAGAACTTGGAAAGGTCGTTGATGAAGCACCACCCTTCAATAATCACAAAGACAAAACCCTTTACATCTCAGGGAAGGATGTTAATGTTTACAATTATTACTACATTCAATCAACTACAGTTATGTGATTATTTTTAGTAAATAACCGTCATAATCTAATTTGGATATATATGGAAGAAATACTTTTGCTTTTACGGCAGATAATTTTGACGTCTCTGTCCAATAAAAACTTTTTCATAATTAGGCATGGTAATTGGATAAGATGAGGATGGTTTTTGTCTTCTTTGTCCAATAACCTTTTCATATTTCTAATAATATTATATATTTGATTATATTTTTTTAATAAAATAACATAATTAAGATGCATGTTCTATAAGTAAGGAATTCATTAAAAAGTAATTTTTATCTAATTGTCAATTAAATTAGTTTTAATTTTTTCATCTAAATTGTTAGAGCTTCTCTTCCCTTACAAATTAGAGAATTAAGGAAAAAAAAAGGTATAAGTTATATATATGTGTGCATTTACGTAAAATAAAATTATTATTTTGACACCACTATATCTTTCTTTAATAAACCACTATATGCTTATAACTACATCTTTTTTTTATTCAGTTTTATAACTACATCTTAAAAAAGATTTTAATGACATACATAAAAGTGGTTTTACACATTTAATATCAGCTTTCTTCCATTTTTAAGATATTTTATAACTACTCCATCTTAAAAATAATAGAATGTTGACATTAGATGCGTAAAATGAGTCTATGTATGCCATTAAACTCTTTTAATTTGATATATATAAAATGTTAAAATTATGATATTAATTAAAACTAAAATTCTCAATGATAGCAAGACAACAATACTTTCACTTTATGTAAACATAGAAAAAGACATGCATTATTCGTAGAGTTATGTATCAAGGTTCAATGCTCTGAAAAGAGTAAATAGACACTTAAAATAATAATATACATTGGATATTGATATATCGTGCAATATTAATTTTTTATTCCCAAAAGCAAAAGAACCATGTCAACATTGAATGTTCCGAAATTGGTACAAACCCGTACCTCAATTATATAAACCTTTTACATTTTTCAAAGTACTCAATGTACTTGCTTTCTTCTCTCTCAAAGTACAAAACATAGCCAAGCCAAGAAAAAACTATGAAGTGTAAGTTTCTAAGAGGGTGTGTTAACAAGTTGAAGAAAATGAGATTGAAGAGTGAATTGTTGACAAGACCTTGTGATTATTGGTGTGGATTGTTGTCTTCTGTGTATGAAATGGATTCTATTCCAAATGATGTTCCAAAGGGTCACTTGGTTGTGTATGTAGGTGAGAACTATAAGAGATTTGTCATCAAGATTGGATTACTCCATCATCCACTTTTTAAGGCCTTGTTGGAACAAGCTCGAGAAGAATATGATTTCATTGCAGATTCTAAACTTTGTATTCCATGTAATGAACATCTTTTCCTTAGTGTTCTTAGTTTTGCTAACTCCACACATAATGAAAAGGTGTTTGTTTGTGTCTGACATGAGAAATTTGTCATCCTTCAATTTTACTTGAGTCATTAGTTCATATGTTATAGCTTTAAAGTTCTAACAGCTATGCTGATATATATAGTTGATTGAGGTGTTAATTGAGTGTCATGTATGTAGAGTGCCAATTTGAATCAATTAATTCAGGAACATGAGGCTCCTGTTCTGCTTTCTTTGTTCTAAATAAGGAAAGAGTTTTGGTTTTTATTGACGTTTTAATGTAGAGAAATGAGATTTTGACACAAAAGTTCGACAACAATTTAAATAGTTAATGCGTTCAAATATATGGTTAATTATGTTCTTGTAATTGGTAATGATTATAACAAGAGTATTGCTATATAAACCGATAAAAAACATTATTTCAAAAAATAAACCGATAAAAAACATAGCGAAGATATCACGAATTTGTAGCAACCGTTTGGTGTCTCATTTGTAGGAAAAACATGGGGTGGATGAAAATAAAAGGGGTTATTGTTGCAGTTACATTCCACTATGGTGATATTCTCGAGAGCAAGGTTTCAAATACGAGTTCGTTACCGCGAAAACAGCCGCAACAGTTTTTACCTGTTTTCAGGGTGTGATGAAAAATCACACTGAAACCCCGTTACGACCGTGACAAAAAGCTGATACAACCGTAAAACTCCGTTACAAATGCGACATACCATTACGGGGGCGAAAAACACAACACCCTTCGAAAGGAAAAATAGATAATGGAAGACTATGATGAGGCAATAGTATCTCATATTCCTTTCATCGCCTATTTTCATGTTGTATAGTGTTGTAATGTTGTCATTATTATATTTATTTTAACCATCTTATAATATATAAAATAATAGTTCAATTTAATTTATTATACACTATATGGTAGAATAAATGATTAAATGTCCCGTGAGTTGGTAGGACAATACATTATTATATGCAGGGGCCGGGGTTCGAACCCCGGACACCCCACTTATTCATCTTATAAGGTGAATTCTAGCCACTAGGCTACTTGACAAAAAAAAGAAGAATAAATGATTAAATAATATTTGTGCATTGTTGTTGATTCACACTGCGACAACCGCAATCTATAACACAACATATGTAGCAGCCAAAATCGCGACAATCTTGATGCGACCGAGACCTCGACCGTGATTTAAAACCTTGCTCGGGAGCATTCATTTCGGAAGAAGTAGCATTTCTCTTATAATAAAGTACTATAGCTCATTAACAATTTACACAACACAATTAATCACAATTTAAATGGCTAATATTGTTGTTCAAATATGTATATTGAGACACCTGAAAAATGTGGTTAATTGTGTTTGATTGAGTGGTTAATGAGTTATAATAGATTATTGTATTCAATAACTTCTGTCAAACAAAATTAATTACATATTTGAATCCTAATATGCTAAATTATTGTCAAATTAATGTGTAATCTTACGTATATACTTGGTTCTGCAATGTGAAAATTTAATTTTGAAGGTTAAATAAGTTTTTCGTCCCTAAAAAATAAAATGAGATATTTTGATCCTTACAAAAAAATTTGTTTTATTTTTGGTCCTTGGATATAATTTTGACATTTATTTTAACATAATCTGAATAAATAAAGGTTGAACATAAAATGGATACAATTTAAACATAAAAGAGTTATAATATTGATATTCACATAAACATAAAGTGGTCATTAAGGACCAAAAACAAAATAAAAACTTTTGTGAAGATGAAAACATTCGGTTTAATTTTTTATGGACTAAAATCAAAATTAATTATATTTATAAGGACGAAAAACTTATTTAACCATTGACTCCATAAAATTGAACTAAAATCGAGTTGAAGGTCAGGTGATTTATGTTTGGATACATTCATGTAAAGTAATTTGAACAAATAAATGTTAGAGTAAAAATAAATTCTAGAATCAGAAACTACAATTTCTTGTTTCACGTTTTTTTCTAATGGAATTTTAATGTTCAAGTGAATCCAATTCTGGATGCAAAACCAATTATACTAAAAAAAAACAAAACATGTAAAAATTAATTATATAGAATCAATTTTGACTTCTCCAAAAATAGAACCAAACCAAACGAATGTACCTTATTTATTATTTTGGTTGATTGTGTTTTTGTACTTCTGTACTTTTTGATGTGTAAGTCAACTAAAAATTTTCAAAATAATCAACTAAATTTTTTTAGATGGCTTTTTCACTTGAGAAATGATATTTGTACAACCATTTTCTAACAACTTTTTGACAACTTTCTCTCTCATACTCACATTATGTTTTTATTTTCTCTCTCTCTATTGTTTTTAACCAATCATAAAAGAGAAAAACAAAGTTGTAAGAAAGAGATGTATAAATATCAATGCTCTTTTCACTTTGAGCCGTACTATATATAGCGACTACCATTATCACGAAAATATCACGAAGTGTGCTGGCATTTGATTTCTACAAGCTTTTTAATTTTTATTTTTATATTTTCTTAACAAAGAAAGGTGTTAGGTAGCTAACCGTTTGCCTATTAAACTTAACTCACCATCTCAATATCAAAATTATGTCTTTATATACTTCATGACAAAAATGGTGTTAGGTAGCTAACTGTTTATCTAATATTTGAAATAAATACTGCCCACTAATATATCTTTATATACTTCATGACAAAAAAAGAGAGTCATCTTTGCTGAAACACAAAGAATTCATCTAAAACAAAACATGTCGTGAATTGTCGTGAAATGTTTTATCGCGAGATTAATCATTTCCCTTTCACTTTTGTCGCCAAAGTAATCAAATCAGCAATTATCACTTCTATGAAAATGGTTTGATTTTAATCAAACTAGTAGTTGGCTTAAAGGAGAATAATGAAAAACCATTTGAAATCTTGATTAGCAATCCCAAAAATATGTGTAGTGAATCATAATGGAGTCCAGGGCCTAACAAACAGTGATTATATGAGTTCCTTTGAATCATTGGCTTTGGTCTTTGCACCTTCTTATAAAAGAGCATTTACTCTTGTGAAGAACAGAAGACAAATGCATGAAACATGTTTCCAGCAGCAGAAGATGTTGGTACAATGATAACATTTACCAAGTGCAAAACTCAGAAACCAATATAGGTTGATTTTATTGACATATACCAAATTAATGTATCTCTCTCCTAACACAAGTAGAACATAACAAAAGTAAAAACTCATTCAGCAATTATTTCTCCCTTCAAACACTTGCTGGACACCTAAACTATGTTTTGTACCATTTCCTTCAGTCTTATGAAAGTTTTTTCTTTATTTATTAAGCATATTGTTTGAAATTTGAATAAGAGAAATGATAATTAGCTGTACTTCTCCAAGTAGGCCCGTGAATATTAAGATCTTATTTATATAGTTGTACTTCTCCACCAAAAATTTCCACCAACTTAGTCTCTCTCTTTGTAAGCGACTTTTAAATTAGTCTCTGACTCTATTAATCTTTTAAAATAGTCTCCGTCTTTGTAAAAAGTTTTTCAATTAGATTCATGTCTCTATGTTTTCGTCACATGACAAGTCACTTAATTAAAAAACTTTTGACAAAGATAGAGACTATTTTGAAATATTGTCAAAAGTTTCTCAATTAGATCCATCTTTCTATGTTTTTGTCATATGACGAGGGACTTAATCGAGAAACTTGACAAAGACAAAGACTATTTTAAAATATTAATAGAGTCTGAGACAAGGACAAATTTGGTGATTTCCTCGAATTTTGGTCTATGAATGATATGGGTTGGTGCTTGCTAGAAAATTCGAAATGCATGTTCACCTATTCAATTGGTTCACTACCTTCCAGCACATTTTTTTTTTATAAGCAACCTTCCAGGACATGTTAAAGCTATCATCCATTTGGAGGTGTGTCAGCCTATTTATGGTTTCTGATAAAGGTTACTCATTTAGCAGATATTAGGAAACTTTCTCACTCAATGAATTAATAATGATGTGCAACCGATTATGCAGAATTCGTGGAACATATAAACGGTGGAAGGAGGAGGGGCAAATGGAGAAAAGACCAAGAGATGATGTTAGTGATATGGCACCAACATGGAGGTACAGCTCAGCTGGGTGAATCCATGACACTTAATGTGCCAAATCAGTATGGCAAAAGATTAAAGGAGTTAACCAAGATATAATTAGGTTTATTTTTTAATTGTGTGGCTTTCAAGGACTAATGTGACAACATATTACACTTTCCAGGATTGAAAATAGTGCTCACTCGCATATCAAGTGAAAAATATTTCCTTGATGGTTATAATTCATTCTACTATGAACTAATAGTAGATGGCACGAATGAAAAATACATGATTCACACCATTATTCTGCGCATTAGATATCAAAAGTTTGTTGTGTGTATTTAATGGAAAATGCAGAGGAGAGGGTTGGGATGGGAGGTTTACTGGATTCACACACCTCAAGTTTAGAGATTGAAATACGTAATCTACTGCATAGAAAGAGTTCTCAGTGATAGGAAATACAGATCGAAGAGACCCATCATGTGTGCACCAACCAAAAAAACACGAAGAAAGAATACTTCAAAATAAGTGGTTTTGTTGTATACAGTATACACTTTAATCAGTATCCAGCACACTTGAGTTTAATATCAACTTATTCAATTAAACAAAATCCAAATACAGATGCAACTTGATAAGACTGATAGACGTATATGTTATCTTGTCACCCCCCATATTTAAGCAAAAAAGGAACAATATTGACCAAGCATGGGTAAGTGCTTTTGGGAAACTAACTACCACCGAGCATAAATATCTTCCTCCATTTCTGCAAGTACAAGCTTGCCATACTGCTAATAAATAAATGAATACATTTGGCATTGATCTTTATTCAGGTTGTTAACAGTCAACCTCATACAATTCAGTAGTTCTATTTCGAAGGAAACCTGAATTGTATGACTACTATGTATGTTTCTTTTGCCACCTAACATCCAATTTGGATAAATATATGGTCAATTGCTCTTCCTCACAATGTTTTTTTGTCGGTCATTCCTGAAGCTACCTGGTTCACATATAAATGCAGTTTGCATTTATTTTTAATGTAGGATCGTATCAAATATAATCCAAATCGGTACAGTGGCATTGTTATGAGCATTAAGAGAAGAATGGGAACCCTTCAAAGAATTTTAGTTTACAGGATATCCCATGTCCCTCTACATGCTGCCTTGGGGAAACCAACCCCTCAAAAGACAGTTTTAAATCAGCTATACTAAATATTATACCTTCCATTTCATTTATTTCAAGGCCAATAACTGTTTAATAATAGTATATTCATTAAACTGAAATCAATTCATTAAACTGAAATCAAGATTCATCTGCACACTGTTTATATCCCTGATCTTCTTCAGTTGAACCCTTTTCATGTAAGCAAACATCTATACATAAAAACCAACAATCCCCAAAGCTATGAGTTAAAGGAAAAATGTCGAAAACAAAAAAACCCTTTGATGTTATAACCAAATATAAGCATGTCAGCCACCAAACAGAAAGCATCCAAGTTTTGACTCTGATTACTAAGCATTGGTCTTACAGAATAGAACTAAACCAGTGTTGTCGATGGCGGATGGTGGAAGGCCGAAAGTACGCCATATAAACATGCCATTGTGGCCTATGGGCACCGCCATTGCAGGCATCCCTCCACCAATTGCATGTGGGGATTGTCAAAAATCCACCACACTATTCCACCTTGGCCGCCATTTAACAACAATAAACTAAACACAAATCTTTTCAACAATGAATTTCAACACTTGGAATGCTCTGCTTAGAATATATACCCCTAATTTTGTTATCAACTAAAACGTTAACCATTGGTCAAATTCTGTCAAAGCAACTACATGATGCAAAACTTATTTATTGAAGATCCCTGCAAGATGATTCTATACATGCAGCAAACAAATAGGCCTTTCAGCAAAAGATGTCGGTAATCGTGCAAAACAGACATATGTTAACTTAGCCTGAATGAACACTTTCTAAAAAGAGAAACATAAATGCATAACTCACAACAATTTTGCAAGTTATTGCAGATTCTAGTGCATTTCCTTGTTCTTGTAGATGATGTCCATTTGTGCCACTAGTTGTACATGCAAAATATAATACAGCACTGACAAACAAAAATCCTATAGGGTTACTTTTATCATCACAACATATAACTCCGTGTTGCATGGAGAAAAATCGTCAACATTCTTCTTCATTTCTCAAACCTTGTAATTTGGGACTACAGACTATCATCACCATTCACCAACACATTGTGTGCGCTATTTAAATGATGCAACGAATAATTTACATATGAAGCATCCTCATTTAGAATATACACAAGAACTATTTTGGCCTTGAGGCGAACTACATTCAACACATCTAATGGCATGACAAAACTACAGAATGGTGGTGATGGCCAACACTGACTGCAAAAGTAGGTGACAAAAAACCTGTAAAACATTGCAGCTGATTGTGCATTCCCAATCAAAAACCTGCACAATAAAACCGTCAATCCAACCACATCAAATTATCATCTGTGCCCATCGATTAAGCCCTCAATTTCCCTCTGCCCAAACCTCCTACCCTGTTGATTGGCATCCCTACTCTTAGCCACAAAATAAAACACAAGCCAAGCAACCATGAAGTAAACCTCCATGGTAGACTGAAACATCTTGGCAAAAACTCTCCCGCAAATTCGAGCCAAAAACCACCTCATTAACGATCCACAAAGCACAGCTTCCAAGCATTTAATCAGAAAAGCCTGATAAAACATGGAAGACAACAAATAACAACCTTCCTTCACAATCTCCTTACTACCTCTCCTAAAATCCTCCAAAGCAACCCAGAAATCCACAGAGAATATAAACGTTACAAATGTATCCATAAGAAACCACGTAACCAAAAACCCATAAATCTCCTTCTCAAAACCAGTAACCCAAGGCGACATAACTGAAAATGGCATCAATTTCAACCGAACAAATAGCTTAAAGAACGAAAATTGATCCTCAATTTCAGCAAAATACCATATTCCCACAAGCTGTGTCACTGCATCCCTAACAGCCCACCTTATCAAAACAACTGCAGAAATTCTCTTCAAACCTAATTGAAAACCATCCCAAACAACACCAGTAGTTGAACTAAACCTTCCTACAAGATCATTAACAACTGAAACAACAACAACACCTAATACACACGAATACGTAACAAGAAAAACCATAATTACCCATCCATAAGCCACAGATAATGAACCCAATAGAACAAAGAACAACGTCGTATCGCGACGACTTATCTCAACTCCATTCACAAATAATTGAAAATCAACACTTTTTACTTTCTCTTCTTTCCCATTCCCCAAATCACTCTTCTCCTTCTTATTACCCTCTTCATCTACTTCAACTTTCTCTTTCTCTTTCTCTTTTGTTTTATCTTTCTCATCATCATTGTCTTTATCATCGTTCTCGTTTTTTTCTACCTCAATTTCAGAATCTTCCATCTTCAACGTGATACCAGAACGAACAATTTGAAAAACCCTAATTCCATTATCAGCAACAAGATCGGAGAATCCCGAATCCAAAGAAAATGGACCAAAATCAACAACGCTACCATTAACCGGAGCTCTAGAATTCGATCCAAAAAGAGTCCGTCCATCATCATCATCACCGGAGAAGAAATCATCATCTAGGGTTCCGACACGAGTGAGATGAAGAAAAGGACGACGACGGCGAAGAGCAGCTGGAGAAGGATGAAACTGAGAAGAACGTTGACGGTGTTGATAATTAGCAGCGTTAACGGCGTTACCGGCAAGGTCAAGACGGGAAAGAAGAGATTTAACGGCGGGATCGCCGTCGACGAAGGAAATGAAACGTGAGGTACCGTTTTCAACGACGGTGCGAAAAGAGAAGATTAAGAGAGAGAGGAAGAGGAATGTGAAGAGATTTGAGGTGAATGATGAGGTTGCTTGTTTGAGAAGTTGTGCAGTGGAACGCACGTTGTGTAACCGTGGTTGGTCGCTCATCGCAGATTATGATTAATTTTCCGATTGGCTTTTTTGGATAATCGCGTTTGAGAAGGTGGGTGTGGGTGTGGATATCACCGGGATGGTGGTGGGTTGGTTCACGCGCTTGAATTGGGTCGTGATTTCAACGCGTGTGTATGAAAATGAATTGAGATTGTTTATTGATTGGGTTTGGAGTTGTGTAGGTGAAGAAGGTTAGCTTTGTGGAGGCTTGGAAATTAGCTTCTTTTTTTTTGAAGAATAATACTATAAATTAGCTTGTATCCCCTCAAAAAAAAAAAAAATTGCTTGTATAAATTGTAAATAAATAAATAAATAAATGGTTTCTAATTTCAGCTCTTTGAATCCAGTTATCCAAAATCCAAATGCAGCTTTCATAAATTTATTGAAGGACAGTTTTGTCTTAAGACACTTGTTAAGAAGTTAAAGATAGAAATGAGTGGCAAATTCAAGGTAAAAAAGTCAACTTTTTACGTTTAAAGGTGTTAAATGCATTATTTATAAGGCACTTGTTAGCATGTCCCTTTTGTTATTCATTGTGGTTTTATCTTGTTTGTAGGATTACTCTTTGTAATTGCACGTAAAAGATATCGCACACACCTTTACATGAATGATGGTTGTTAGTTTGAGGTAAATCAATATCATCAATACACAATTGCAAAGACTAATTTTTCATGTATAACTATGATTAATGACAATATCTAGTAAAGTTGAAAGAGGTTGTTAGTTGTCATCTTTCAAATGTCTTGAGTAAAATGGTTGCTAGTTTACTTCTAAAAAAATGGCTGCTAATTTAATTTGTTTTGATTTCGTAAAAGATTGTGTTGAAGCGAGTTTCCGTTGTTAATTAATCTTAATATATATAAATGTTAAATAGTGTTGATTAACCTTAATCCCGCCTCTGATTAATCTAATCCCGTCTTTTTTTTAGGGTTTAAAAAAAATAAGAAAAAATCTTTCAAAGGATTTGAACTTGTGTCATTATAGTTTCATGTAATGTAAGCATTTTAACCACTAAGCCAATAGCTATTTTTGTGATATAATTTTGCTTCCACTACCTCATATCAAATATCAAATATCCTTTTTAAAAAATCAATTAATCATTTTTTCTTTCTTTATAGAATTGAACATTAAACGGTTCCGAACCCTTTTTACCCTTATTCTTTGGATCTCAACCCATAAGGCAGCGGTTTTCATCCCTTTTTTCTTCGATTTCTCTTAAAAAATGTGATTGTGATGCAGACTTCGTCCATAATAACTTATTAATGGTATGATCATTAAACTAATTTTGATATTAATGCTATTTTATTCATTTTGATTTTGTGGATTGTCGAAAAAAATTGAAACAAACAAAAAAAACGTGCATCACACGAGTCGAAGTCTAGTTAATTAAAAAATGTTAAAGAGTGTCCATAATATATTAGTTAAAGGAACTAATATATAGATTTTTAAAGGGAAATGCTAACAAATGTCCTAAAGGCACTTGATAAGATGTTAAAAAAAAAAACTTTATATTAGAAATGATGCATTTAATACCTCTAAATTCTAGAAATTGATTTTTTTTATCTTAAATTTAAAACCTATTTTTATTTTTGACTTCTTAACAAATACCCCAATAGCACTTTAGCATAACCCATTTTTAAAAGTCAAAAAATTGTTATTTGTTGTTTTCAATAAACAGTTTCTATTTTTTTCTGCTTTCTTAATTAGTGTTAGGGGCATTAGTTAGCGTGACATTAATTACTTGAAGGACACTTTTAAAGAACGAATGAGAAGTTAAAAAGCATTGTTTAACTTTAATTAATTGTTTGATTATTTCCCTCTAATTCTTCACTTTGAAAATTGTTTTGAAATTCAATGATTTATTCAAAATTAGTTGTAACAAAAAATAAAATGTAAACAAGTCATCTTAGCATGGTAAGCATCTGCTAAGAATTCTGATGATAACTCAAAAAAAAACTATTAATAGAAGTTTTATATTAAAAATTGTGTGTTCAATATTTTAAAACCTTAAAATTGATTTTTTTTTTACGTAAATCGATTATTTGGATTAAACTTAGTTTCTCATCTACTATACCAAAAAGTCTTACTTGATCGTTTAAAAAATTATATCTTCAATTCATCAAGACAACATTTAAATTATGTCAAGTTTTTTTCTTACAAAATAATGAAATTCAGTAAGAAACTAAACCAACAAAAAAGAATGCAAGGAGTACAATCCTCAATCAAAGTTAGTGTGATATTTTTATTTTATTTTTTTATTTCTAACAATATCGTGTACACATATTTGTAATGGAAGTTGGCTAAAAATGAAAAGTGATTTATGATGATGTAAACATTTCTAAAAGATAAATGAGTAATTTGACACAGGAAAAAGAAGACAAATGTCACGTTTGAATATTTTAAATTAGGGTCTTATTAACCGGTGATTTATGATTCTGTCTTGAAAATATAAAATGTCACTTTTTATCAAGTAATAATTACATTACTTTTTAATAAAAATTTACTTTATTTGGTGTTTAACCAAAGCCCCGAGAGCACTGGTTAACATTCTCCTTTAAATTAAGCTAAGGGACTCTTGGTATAATTTTGCCTAAATTTTATTAGAATATATACAAAGTTTGATTTTCTTAACAAACACATTTTAATTCAAAAACTGACAAAATTATTCTAAATGATAGAATTCTTTTTTTATCAAATTAAAATCAACTTATTTGATTAAGTAAATAATTTTGGATGCAAGAAGGAACAACATCAAAAACTTATATGACAGATTGCATTGTTCATACATCCCTTGAGTTGTAGACCAATTTTCCCAAATCACCTGAACCTTGATGCAAATTTGTTGTATAACATTAATCATTTACTAGACTCTAACCCGTGCGATGCACGGATTTATTAGAGTTTAATGTATAGGTATCAAATTGATCATATTATTAGAAACATTTAATGAAATACAATAGTGTTTTAAAAAACTAAATCGATTCATTAACTAACTATATGATGTATATATTCCATACAAAAATAAATAAAGAATATGAAATCAGACATATATATTCCCTAACTTGAAATGAGACATATATATATTGCTTATAGAAATGATATAAGTGGCTATCTTAAAATAATGTAGACAATTTGTCAAAAAATTTAGTC
>Ga0228710_1004491_pt1 | contig 22046 bp, 15 predicted proteins | sample MedpolnodulmetaG_FD_177995 | JGI IMG/M metagenome (GOLD analysis project Ga0228710, IMG submission 177995) | Root nodule microbial communities from Medicago polymorpha collected in Santa Monica, California, United States - pink nodules | ecosystem: Host-associated > Plants > Roots > Nodule...
TTTGATTATGATCCTGTACACTTGAACAAATGTTTAGCATATCCAATTGATAATTTTTAATACCTTGTTATTATCAAAACTCAATAGGTGACTTTGTGAAACACCCTTTGTTCCAACAGATTGCAGGTATGATAGTGAAGTTGAAGAGGTTGTTGTAGTTGACAAAGGGAAGAAACTAGCTGGATCAGATGAAGGGAATGAGTCTGATCCTGATTACACAGGTGATGAGGAGGGAGAGGTTCCTGAATATGAATTAGAAGATGAGGATGGAAGTGTAGATGAGGTATCTGTTGATGACAGTGATTTTGATGAAGAATGGGATTGGACCACTGTTTTGCCTAACCAGACTGTGAACCCAACCCTTGGTAGTCAATCAGTTAACCATAATCAATCTTTAGTTGGTGTTGAAGTATCTAGGAACACTGAAGCGACTGGTTTGGAAGACTTTGAAGATGAGCATGAAGACTCAGATGTGCTAGAAAGTCTTGGTTCATCCGAGGAAGAAGAGGGATCAAGAAAGAGGAAAACACTTAATAGGTTTAAGTTGGGTACTAATGATGAACCTGTGGTATTTGAGGAGGGTCAGATCTTTGCCACTGGTCTTTTAGTTAAAACTGTTGTGAGAGAGTATGGTTTGCAGAACAAGAAGAATGTGTACCTAGAGAAGAATGAGAAGAAAAGAATTGTGGTCAAGTGCTCTCCAGGTTGTCCATATCATATTAGATTTAGTAGGGTTCCTCCTCAAACTCATTATGTTCTTGCTAGCTTGAAGCCTATTCACAATTGCTTTCCAACGGGTAAAATTAGAGTGTTAAATGGGAAGCTATTGGCAAAAAAATGGTTCCAATACTTAAGCATACACCTACTATGACCCTTAAAGCTCTAGAAGATCACTGTAAGCTTAGGTGGAATGTGATGTTGAGCTCTTTCCAGGTCTATAGGGCAAAATTAAGTGCTTTAGAAATGATTCATGGCGCTAGTGAAGAACAGTATACTCATCTAAGAAACTATAGTGAAGAGTTGCTCAGAAGCAATCTTGGGAGTAGTGTTAAGATTCAAACCAAGCCTGGTGTTGGGGTTTTTTTTTCCAAAGAATGTATGTTTGTTTCAATGCTTGCAAGAGGGCCTTTGTGAGTAACTGTAGGCCATTGATAGGACTTGATGGATGTTTTCTGAAAGGGAGGTATGGTGGACATTTGTTATCAGTTGTTGGTAAAGATGGTAACAATCAAATGATCCCCATAGCTTTTGCTGTTGTGGAAGCTGAAACTAAAGAAAGTTGGGATTGGTTTATGGAACTGCTTCTATCAGATTTGAATGGAATTGAATTCAAAAGATGGTCTTTCATATCAGACCAACAAAAGGTAACATTTAATTTTAATTTTGATTTACAGTAATTAATTTAAATTTGTGTATGTTTTTTTCAAGGGTTTGGTGAATACCATAGCTGCTATTGGTGAGCATGTTGAGCACAGACTCTGTGTCAGACATTTGTATGGAAACTAGAGGAAAAGGCATGCTGGAGAGAAGTTGAAAGAAGCTTTGTGGAGAGCTGCAAGGGCCAACACAATGACTGAGTTTAACAAAGCTATGGAAAGTCTGAAAATGTTAAGTGTGCTAGCTTGGGAGGAAATGAGACAGTATCCACCAGGTATGTGGTCTAGGGCGGGATATAACACTCATACAAACTGTGACTTGTAAGTCAATAATATGTGTGAGGCATTTAACTCTGCAATACTTAATTTAAGGGATTTACCAATAATTTCACTTGTTGAGGGTTTGAAGTTCTATATCACAAATAGAATAGTTAAGTTAAGGGATTACATGCTGAGGTATCAAGGGGAAATTTGTCCAATGATAAGAAAGATAGTGGAAAAGGCCAAAAGAGATGCAGTTGGTTGGACACCAATATGGCATGGTGATAGTGAGTACTCAAATTTTTCTATTACTGATGGAACTGACACCTATGTTGTAAACCTCGGAGAAAGAACTTGTGCATGCAAAAAATGGGATTTAACTGGTATTCCTTATGCTCATGCCATTTCTGGTATTTTTTTCTGGTACAGGTTACTGTATACTATGTATTTTTTATCAAATGAACATTAATGATTATGCTTGTTGAAAACTCTTTTTATATTATGTATTTTTTGGCACACTGATGATTATGCTTGCTAAAAAGTCTGTTTGTATTCAATTGGTAGGAAACAAAAATTCCGGGATACATATGATAATCTTATCCTTCCTTCAAATGGTCCAAAACTATGTCCAGAAGTGAATGTTGAACCAATACTCCCACCTAAGGCAAGAAGGGTACCTGGGAGGCCTAAGAAGCCTAGAAGGAAGGAGAATGATGAACCCAAATCAACTAGAAAGAAGGGCAAGAGAAATCAGGAAACTGTGAGGTGTACAAGGTGCAAAGAGCTTGGACATAATCAAAGGACATGTGGGGGAAAGACAGGTGTTGATAGAAGGATTCCACCTGGAGGGAACAAGGTATTATTGTTACTTATTGATTTGTATTATAATTTAGGCTAAAAAATTACCAATACTTACATGGGTAACAATTTAGGATCAAACTGCTATGCAACACCCTGAAGCACAAACTGGCACAACCAAGACTCCACAAACTGGCATAAATGCACAAACTGGCACAAATGCTACTGTACAAGCTGGCACAACTACTACTCCACAAACTGCCACAAATGCACTAACTGGCACAAATGCTACTGCACAAGCTGGCACAACCAATGTGCATTCAACTGTAACAACAACTGGTGCTGCAAAGGGAAGCAAACCAAGCAAGAAAAGGACAAAAACTGTTGCTGCAAAGAAAGCCACTAAACATGTTACAACTTCACTTAACAAGACTGCTGCAAACAACAATACTCAAGCTGTTGCAACTTAAGTCAACAAGACTGAAGCTGCTGGACCTTCTGCCCTTGTAGTTGCATCTGATGTTGTTAATGCTACTACAAGCAACCCATCTAGAACAAGCAAAGGTGCCAATATTTTTGCTGGTGAGGTTTCATTGTTTGTGCCTAGAAAGTCTAGAACCACAAGGGTTAAAAGGAAAATTGATGAGGTTGGAAATATTGGGACACAACAGTCAGTGAACAAGACTTAAGCTATGAAGGATCGTGATGAGACTGATGTTACTCTTAATTATATTTTGGTGATGTAATGTAATGTCAAGTACTCCTAATTATATTTTGCTTATGTTTAGGTTAGGTACTCTAAAGTACTCTTAATTATCTTTTGGTGATGTACTCTAAATTTAAGTACTTTGAAGTACTCTTAATTATCTTTTGGTGATGTTAAGTACTCTCTAATGTCAAGTAATCTAATTATCAAGTATTTTGCTATGTTAATGTCAATATCTGTTTTATGGTTACATTATGGTAAGTACTCTTTCAATTGGTATGTACATTGCTGGTTTTTGATTGACAACAGTCTTTCAAAACATCACATAACTTTAATAGGACAATAGTCATTACATTATAGCAACATTGAACATATATTTACATCATTCCAACATTACATAACATTAATAGGACAAGAGTCATTCAAACTCAATTCATAAGTTTTCATTTCATTTCTTACATCATAACAACATTAAATAAGTTTTGATTACATAATAGCAATGTAACATCAATACATAACTTATCCAAGCTTATCAGTACATAAGTTTTCATTACATAATAGCAATGTAACATCAATACATAACTTATCCAACCTTAACGAAAATCACCAACACACTAACAAACAACAACATTCCTAAAATTACAATAGTCAACACAAGCCTTTTTTCCTTATTCTTCAATGCATCATTCTTCATTAACAGGCCTCTAATTATTTTCTTCTGCCTTTGAGGAACTTCTGGATCGAACCAACGAAAAAAACTGCACTTTCTTCTCTACCAATAATTCCCACATCCATGGAACCTCCTTCCTAGATTTTCGTCAGTCCAAGCTATTACTAGAGGGGAGTCAACGCCATAGTAAGATACCAACTTCGTTTTGCCCAGACATGATGACCCACTCACGGTTGAAGCTGATGAATATGGTTCACCCATTTTTTTTGCTTCTGCAAATCGAAAGAAGAGGAAAAGATGATGAACTGAAATTCGAAAGGGAAGGAAAAGAAGGAAATAGACACAAGAAAAGAAGAAGAAAAGAATTAATCAATAGAAGAAGAAGAAAGGAAGGAACAAGAAATAATGAACTGATAGAAGAAAGGAAGAAGACAGCAGGAAGAACAATGGAGGAACAATGGATTTTGGGGAAAAAATTGGGGCTTTTTAAAACCCTAGTATATTACCGTTGAAGTGTCTCACGTACCAAAAAATTGGGGAAAGAATTTATTATTATTATATATTTTTTAATTCCAGTCATTTCCTGCGTGGCTAAAAAAATAAATAAATAACCAATATATAGCGTCGTGGCCTGACAGCTTGTGCCATATCAGCGTGGATTGGGTCAAAATAGACCAAAAGGATGAAATATGCAATGAGGCTAAATCTTAGGAGGGCAAAATTGTGGTTTTTGTACTTAGGGGGTCAAAATTGCAAGATTTTGAAAGTTAGGGGTGGAAAAGTGCACTTTAGCCTAAAAAGTATTGAAAAAAAATTCAACACCACTTATAGTGAGAGACATCTAAGTTATAGTTAAATATGTGAGCAATTGTTTAAACATGAATTTTACATACAGACAAGGCTTAAATATGATTTTCGTCCCTGTAATTTGGACGAGTTTTGATTTTTGTCCCTACAAAAAAAAATTGAAAAACGTCCTTGCAAAAAAAAAATTGTTTGAAAAAGGTCCATGACCCCACTTCTAATCTGATTTGGCATGGTTCTTGCCACGTGGTAGTTGTTGACTGTGCAACTTTGGCCACATGGCAAGCCACATAATAAAAAACATAAAAATTATTTTTAAAAATTAAAAAACCGAAAATAAATTTTAAAAAATAAAAAAATCATAAAAAAATTTCAAATATTTTTTTCGATTATATAATTTTAAATATATATTTTTTAGAATATGAAAAAAATTGATTTTTTTTTTAAATCTGGAAATGAAATTTTCAAAATAAAATATGATAAGAAAATTAATTTTGAAAATATAATTGTCATTAATTTCGAAAAAAATTTAATAAATAATTTTCAAATTAAAAAATATTATTTTTCAAAATTTTAATTTTAACAGTTTTTTTTTCAAAAAATTAAGTTTTCGAAAGTTTTAATTTTTTTTTCTTTCAAATTTTATTAATTTAAAAAAATAATTTTCAGAATTTTTTTATTTTAAATTTTTTAATTACGTGGAGTGCCATGTGGAAAAAGTTGCATAGTCAGCAACTGCCACAAGGCGAATATTATGCCAAGTAAGACATGAATGGGGTCAGGGACCTTTTTCAAACAAATTTTTTTTGCAAGGATGTTTTTCAATTTTTTTTTTGCAAGGACGAAAATCAAAACTCGCCCAAATTATAGGGACGGAAATCATATTTAAGCCTATAGACAAATATACATTTAGCTATAAACAATGCATAATTAACCGTAAAAGTGTTGTATTTCAAACTTTTACGTACGGAAAAATGACTTTTATGGACGTATTTTGACCATAGGTACAAGTTTTTATTTTTATTTTCAAATTTTGTAGCCATGCTAAATAATAGATATTCAAAAGTACAACTTCAATCAAATAACATTCCGTCCAAAAGAATATTTGATTGAGTTTGTATGCAAATTTGAACCCTCTAAATATGAAACCTATATTTGTTTCACCACTTTTTTTAAAGTGTGAGACTAAACCCAGGGGCGAAGCGACACCCCAGCTAGTCTAGGCACTAGCCCAGGCTCATCTTCTACTTTCTTTGTAGCAAGCTCAACCCAATAGCTCTTTTCCTATTAAAAAAATGACAGAATTCTATTTTTCATTCCTTCTCCTCTCACTCTCCTCCAGGTTTGTTCTACTTCTATGTTATATTTTCTTTGTTATTTGTTCTATTTTGTTGTTGATGCTTGTTATTTGTTAATAGGTGAATGAGTTGATTATTCAAATTTCAAACCATAATTTAGAATTGTTGATTATCCCTAATATTGATTTCCCAAACCCTAATTTAGAATTGTTGATTCTTCTCTTTGTTTGTCCAAAGAGAATTGTTGACTTCAGAAACATGTTTTTCCAAAAAGGATGACAAGAAGAATTAGATATATATCTACTACATTTCTCTTTCTAATAATGTTCTGGCTATGGTATTATAATCTATATATTTTGTAGAATATATTGTCAAGTGCTAAAGAATGAATAAGAATTAATCTCTCTATATTATATGTCCTGTACAGGACATGCTTTGCTTGTTTTTTTCTTTCTTTCTAATAAACTAGTAACTTTTATGTTGAATTGATATACTCTGCAAGCCTAATTTTGATCTCCTTTAATCAAGAATAAACACACATCATTGTTCTAATTTAGTTCTTCAGATTTTTGCAAATAATATTTTGCTGCTATCTCTCCAAATGGAAACATGTCACTATATATGTTAGAGAAGCTATAGAATAATGTATAATTAGTGTAGTAAGAGTTGTTAATCAAGTGAACTTCTTGAAGTATGCTTAGTTCAAGAAATTTGGAGATTACATTATTATGTTTTTCTATAGGTATTCCCTATAAGCAGTGTGTGCTGATCAGCTTTCCTAAAACTAAGGATCTATGTTGACATGCACTATTTGATAAGCAAAATTGTTTAAATATATACGTGCCTATACTTTCTAACTTGGGTGATAATTTGATCAAGAATTTGTAGTATGAGGCGTTGAACTTGAAAGCTAACTTTGTATTTTATAGCAACTACTAAGTTGTATAGCATTGACATTTTTTTTATTCTTATGCCCTTAGAACAAGTATACCTCTATAAAACATGTGTACCTCTAGAAACATCGAGGCTTCAATTTTGTTATTGAGAGTATTCATAATTTTAGAACAAGTATTTCTTCCAAAAATTTTAATGATTTGAAAGAGGTCGCAAAAATGACATTTACCTCATAACTTTATTTAGCACGTTGTTGGCAGATTATATTTCACCTCTCTTATTTAAAATTGTGCTTCTGTTGAAAATATGACGAACCTCTTTTATTTCGACTTATAAATATTTATATATATTATGTCGCATATGAATTTGCATTAAAAAGGACGTTTAAAAAGAGAATGTAATATCATTCCTCCGAACAAAAACTTCTTCAAAATGTTAGAGGAGTTCAAGTCAATTTTTAAAAGATAAACACGGGTCCTTGCTCTTTATGACGGTCGAATTCTTCAAAGAAAAATACTTCACAACTGAACCAATAATTCTGATTGGTTGTTTAACTTTAACAAAACTTAACAGCACACAACGTTTAGAAACATCCAACGGCCGACCCATTCTTATGATACATCCAGCTGTCCACGTTATTTATGGGCCCCACGCGTTTCACCAATCTTATAAATACTCCCTAACACTTTCACCACAAATAATTCAACAACATACACAATTTGCATTTCTTCTTCTTCATTCATAATTTTCTACTGTTTTAATTTTCAATTTTCTCTATTTCCCATATATAGTTTTGCAATGGCATCATCAATGAAGTTTTTCGCCTTCTTTTTCGTCGTTGTCTTTGTCGCCACCGTGGCTTCGGCTCAAGACCTCAGTCCCTCGTTGGCTCCGGCACCAGGTCCTGATGCTGGTGCCGCTGGATCAGTTACAAATTCAGTTGCTATGATTGGAGCTTCGATTGTTTTGTCTATGTTCGCCATCTTCAAGAACTAATTAAGAACAAAATGGTTCCACTTTATTTCTTGTGCATTTCGTGGAAACAATATTGACTTGTTTTTATCATAAGAATATTATGTACATCAAAAAACATATACGGTATAGAGTGATGGTTACTACGATTTGATCTATGTATACTTGAGAGGCAAAGAGATATTTACGGTATTTGTTTTTATAATTCATTATTTATTGTAGCTGTTAAGAAAAAATAAGAACGGTTTTATTACTCTGAATAATTTATATTTTATTTTTGAGCAATAATATTGACTTGCGTCTTGATTTATGGTACTTTCGTGAAATGGTTCGTACAAATTCATCTTATAATTTCATGAAATTGATGAACCGACTTACCGAGATAAATGGAGATTGAAGAAAGAGGAAGATGAGGTTGAGTAAGAGAGAAAATCTCTGGTTGTGCAAATTTTTTGTGATAGCAGACCGGTATCTGACTTAATCGTATACAATCCATCTTTCTCATTTGTCCACGAGATTGATCTTCGGAAATAGACTGAAATAGGGGTGTGTCATCTATTACACGAGAAACCCCTGCTGAAAAGAAATCTTCAATCTCAGTAAAATCCCATATATGTTCATCTCGACTCATTAAATCACAAACAAACAAACTATAAACATTTGTGTGTTGAGGCGAGGGGACCCAAGCACAATGATTATCTTGAAGCCATGGATCATGTATCACACAAATTCGTGTTCCCGTTCCGATCGACCACCTACAACCACTTAATAAAATTTGACGGGAGTTCCAAAGGCTTCTCCATGCAAAACATGGGTTAAAACCAATCTTAGCATCTATGTTTTTATGTTTTTTGTTTGCATAAGCTATTTTAGACTTTGCATACATTACACAAGTTATTTCAACGATTAACCCTATATTTTAAATTGTGCAAACACTCCCCCGTAATAGATCGATTCGTAAACAGTCAATTCTTCTCTATTTTCTCTATTTTTGTCGTCTTTCTTCTCTAGTTTGAACATATTGCAAAATATTGCAGGTCCACTATTTTTTCTATCTTTTCTAATCAAAACAAAAGGAACCTCTTTATCTATCTCTTTCCAACTTCTCTCGAACCCACTTTCTCTACTCTATTTCTCTTTTAACTAATCACACTATAAAGTATCCTTGACAGCCACAATTTTCCTTTTTTTATTCTAACAAAAATCAATAAAGAGGAAAAGTGCATGCTGGGCAATCTAAAACCAAGATCATGCACCGAAAACAACTCACGTTAAGTTGTTGCCATTATTGATGATTTTGTCAAAACAATATTTTCCTCCATTTAGGATTACTGTTTTTGAAGCACTTCCACATGTCTTTATGTTACTTTCAACTACAGTATCAATTACCGGTAAATTACACTATCAAATCAAATACGTAGTATTTCTGTGCCGATATATTTTAAGTTGAAATTTTCCTTTTCAATTTTACCCATTCGTTCAAACTATTTTATTATTTTTATCATTCTTGTTTTAAATTATCACTTAGAAAATTATTTAAATCTATTATAATAGAGTAATCCACAACAATAAAAACAATATGACATTGTCTTCCACTCTGTTGACATTGTGTGTATTTGTTTGGCTATCTTCTCTGGCACATTTTGTGCCAGATAGATAGTTTGCTAGTAATATGTCTCATTTTGATTTTTGAAAAAAAAGAAGCTATATGACACGTTCCCTTGAGATATGTTCAGTTGCAAAGGACAATACAAGGTTGTCCTCGACAATTTGGAAGTCATGTTGTAATTTTAATAATTCTCATTTAAAAAGTATTGAAAAATAAATCCAACACCATTTATAGTGATAGACATTTAAGTTATCGTTAAATATACAAATAATGGTTCAACATGACTTTTACCCGTAAACAAATAAACATTTAGCTATGGACAATGCTTAATTGACAAATAAACTATTGTACTCCAGACTATTACCTACAGAAAAATGACATTAGGGACAAATTTTGTCCATAGATAGAAGTTTTTTTTTTCTTCCAAATTTTGAAGCCCCTCTAAATGAAAGGTTCTATGCCAAGGAATAGATAATAGATATTCAAAAATACATTTTCAATAAAATATAATTCCCTCAAAAGAATTTTTGATTGAATTTGTATGCAACTTTGAAGCCCCTCTATATTAAAAATAAGAATAATTTTTTCTATCATGTGCAAATTTGCACATGCTAAAAAATTTAAAATGGTAAGTTTGTCTTGTAAATTGTGTATTTTATATTAAATATACAACCTTTTAATAACAAATTGGTGTTTTCCAATAAAAAAGTTACTACTTTTAGTTGCCTTAACATTAGAAGTTGAAGAGTGTTGTCTAGGTTTCTTCTTTTGCGTATACAGTGCATCCATATCAGACACATCTATATCATGCTTATTGCAAATTTTAATAACTTTAGATATAAGTTCTTCTCATCCCTCATTCCTCATTTCTTGTAATTATTTTTTAGTACCATTAACAAGTGACAAAGCATTCAAAAGATCTTATTTTTAATGTGTTTTATTTTCACCACTAATACAACAATATACATACTCTGCATTACTTCTTCTTGACTCACAATTTTCCACTGTTTTAATTTTTAATTTTCTCTGTTTCCATATATAGTTTTGCAATGGCATCATCAATGAAGTTTTTGGCCTTCTTTTTCATCGTTGTCTTTGCCGCCGCCGTGGCTTCGGCTCAAGACCTCAGTCCCTCATTGGCACCGGCGTCACATCCTGATGTCGGTGCTGCTGGATCTGTTACAAATTCAGTTGCTATGATTGGAGTGTCGATTATTTTGTCTATTCTCGCCATCTTCAAGAACTAATTGAGAACAAAATGGCTCCACTTTTTTCTTGTGGACTTTGTGGAAACAATATTGACTTGTTCTTGTCATAAGAATTTTATGTACATCAAACAATATATACGGTATAGAGTGATGATTATTACGATTTGATAGAGATTTAATTAGGTAGATTTCAAACATTTTTTTTAAACACTCAAATTTGACATAAATTTTCAATGTTTGATCTTAATCTAACGATCACTGATATTGGAATTGCATAAATGAAAAAATTTATTGGCAGAAGGGAACAAAATCAATCTACCTTCTTCACCTTGAGCTTAAGAATTGCATCTTTGTGTGCTTTTATTTATTTATTTATTTAAAAAGGATAGAAATTAAGAAATAGAAATTAGTTAAAGATAACGTGAGAAATCAGATTTTTTGGGTTACTTCCATTTGGGTTAGATCTTTTTATAATATTATTTAAATTATCAATTTAAAAAATAATAATATTCAATTAAAATAGAAACAATCTGCAATAATAGAAGAAACAATCAATAATAATATACAATATCACTACAACATTTTTGAGTTTAGACAACACTTAACTTGACCACGGCAAAAAAAGTATGGTTTAAAATAGGAATAAACCACATTTTGGAAAGTCTGGCTTGAAAATCTCATAGCAAAAATCCATGGCCTATTAAACTATAGGCCACAGATAAAAATTATGGATATTTCTGACCACACACTAAACCCTGGCCTATTCTCATTTAATAGCCGCAATTTAAATCCTTGCCCTATCATGTTTTAGGCCATGAATAATAGCAGTGCCCTATTCAATGATAAAAAATTGTGCCTTAAAACCTTCATCACAGATTCTAAATAAAGTAGCGGGAATGAAAATAATTGAGCAGGTATTTTTTTCTTTCAATTTTGAGCTTTTAATATTTAAAAAAAGAATAAAACATTTTTTATAAACAAAAAAAATTAAACATATCACCTCTCTATTTGAAGCACTCTCTCATAACCTAATGGAAGCCCCTCTCTCAATGGTATCACTCTCTCTTCTAATCGAATCTCTCTCAATCGAAGCTCTCTCCTAATCTCGTCAATCGAAGCTCTCTCCTAATAGCAGCTCATAATGGTATCGGTCCTCTCTCTCTCTCTCTCTCTCTCTCTCTCTCTCTCTCTCTCTCTCCCCTTCCTTTTTCTGTTTTGAATCTCGATAGGTTTCTTAATTTGGAGTTTTTTCCCCTTTAAATCTAGATGTATACAATTTATTGACTGATAATGCTATTATAACTGTGATTTATATTATTGGAAAAAACCCAAGTCCCACATCGGATAGATAAGAGTTTATATAGAGGAGGCGATCCTCACCTTACAAGCCGGTTTTGTAAGGATGAGCTAGGTCCCGAATTTTAACATGGTATCAGAGCTTGTTGAATTCCAGGGCCACCTACCGATTCACGCACCAAGCCCAAAAAGTGCTGGGCGTGAAGGGGTGTATTGGGAAAAAAATTAAGTCCCACATCAGATAGATAAGACTCTTGATAAGAGTTTATATAGAGGAGTCAATCCTCCCCTTACAAGCCGGTTTTGTAAGGATGAGTTAGGCGCCGAATTTCAACATATATATTTGTATGTTGAAATCAATTTTAGGGTTTTTGAGATGTCATGAATTTGGGATTTTTTTGTGAATGATATATTTGTACTTTCAGTGGGTTTTTGTTGTCTTGTAAATAAGAGTTTGGTGTTTGGCCAAAAGTAGGTTTGGCCAAAAGTTGTCTTGTGAATGATATATTTGTACTTTCAGTAGGTTTGTGGCTGAGCAATTTACTATGTGTTGGATTATGGATAGATGTATATATATGATTTTAACCTAAAACCCTCTGTAGGTTTTCGCTTAAACTTGACAAGACAATGGGGCTATAATCTGAATCTTTTGTTCGAAATGTCTTGTAACAACTGTTTCATTTTGTGTCTTAGTTCCTCATTTAGCTATGGATAAAACTTAATACTTTTCAATAGCTAGTGAGATTTTTTTACAACTATGGAATGTTCATTGCTTATGTTAAGTGATAAATCTTTGACTTGGGATTCGGTTGCATTTTTGCAATTGAAATTTGGAATATTTATTTGTTAAGCTCCAGTCTTGATTTTTGTTCCTATTATATGTTCTGAAATGGATTAATAAATCTAGAGTATGATTTCCACAAAATACATATGAAACTAATTTACTTGGTATAAAATTAGTTACTTTTCACACAAGACAACTTAAGTAAATTAAACACCAAACTTTAGTCTTTTCTCAAGCACCATGTTTTAGCATTCTTTAGTGTAGAATTTCTGTGTAATGGGCTATAAAAATTTCCATATAGTAGCCCTTCTAGTGCATTTTTTTTCTTCCTTTTATTAGAGCCAACAAAAAAAAAAAAAAAAAAGGCAATAAACCGTGGTCTGACTCTAATTTGTAGGCAACAATTAAAAAATAGTAGCCACGGCCATAAAATGTGGTCCAATTATTAGGCGACACCTACGAAAACCGTGGCCTAAGGCAAATGCCAAAAACCGTGAGTTTAACCAAGACAGCAAACCGTGCCCTATTGATGTATCTTACGCCAGGGTTTTAACTATTTTTTGTCTTTCCGCTAATATCACATAAAAAAACATAGAAAAATAACTTATCTTTTATATAATGCAAAAACGCCCCCCAATGAGCATTGATTTGTAACCAAATTAGTGACATAGATGAAAATAATCTTCTCTATTTTTCCCTCTTTCTTCTTACTTTGAGGATATTGCAAAAAATTGCAGGTCCACTAATATTTTAATCTTTTCTAAACAAAACAAAAGTAACTTCTTCATATCCCCTAAAAAAAACCTCTTTATCTTTTTCCAACTTCTCTTTCAACCCCACTCTCTCTACTCTATTTCTCTTTAACTAATCACAAACTAAACTATCCTTGAGAGCCACAATTTTCAATTTCTATTTCAAACCGAAAACAAAAATCAATAAAGACGAAAGGTGCATGTTGTGCAATCTAAAACCAAGATCATGCACCGAAAACAACTCACATTAAGTTGTTGCCATTATTCATACTTTTGTCAAAACAATATTTTTTCCGCCATGTGCAATTGTTGTTTTTGAACCAACTCCACATGCATTTATGTCTCTTTCAGCTACCATATATGAATTATTGGTAAATTACAGTATCAATTACGTAGTATATTTTTGAGAGAGTATCTATTTAGTAGTATATAAAAATAAATTATGTATTATTGTATGTTTGATTATGCGTTTGTGATAATTGATTTTTAGTGAATTGATGTTGATAGGCTTAATTTTGGTTAAAACAGTTAAATATAATTGATTTTTTTCCTTTCGGTATTACCCTCCGGTTATCAGGGGAATAGAGTTTTGGTAATTCGGAGTTGGATCAAGAGTTCTCCTGATAGTTTGTATTTAGTAGTATTTATTAACCACTTGAATTCAGTTAACACATTAACATAAAATTGATTCTTATCAATTCATAATGTTTGGATCAAATTTTCCTTTGAAAAGATAATTACCAAAATCGGTTTAAGTAAATGATATTCTTAACGTTTGGATCAAATTTTTCAATTAATATAGAATCATGTACGCAAATTTATAAAATGTGATATTCTTTTGGTCCACTAATTTATCTAAACGAGGTACACCGGTCTTTTTAAGGATTAAATATAGTTTGGTTTTCCCAATCTTCATATATACGTGATTTTGATCCGTCAAGTTTTATTCTTTAGGAGAAATTACTCTCAACTTCACCCTCTTTCTGATTTTAAAGTCTCCCTACTAATATGCGGTTGAGTTTTTTTTTTTTTTTTTTTTTATTTTTTTATTTTAAGTTTATAATAGTAACATACACCTTTTACATATAATCATCACTCACATTTTCATCTCTTCCCTTCAAATAATTCTTTTAAATATGCTTCAAGTTCATCATGATCATGAGAAAGTTCATACTTGAATAGACTCATCAGAGGAAGTTGCTTCACTTGTCTAAGTTGATGTATTAGAGCCAGAGTCATAACAGTTCGTATGGTAATTGTTATAGAAGTGACTCAAAGTTGGAGTTTGGAGTGCAACATTGAGGTTTGCTGGAAGACCAAAATCGGCGCCCGATTTGTGGAGTTCGGGGCCTGATTTTGGCTGTCTGTTGGAGGCTTCTGGTTCGTGAAAAATCGGCACCCGAATAGAGGAATTCGGGGTTCGATTTTGCGTGACAATATTTTTCAGAAATGTATTTTTGGGCCAGATTTGTTACAATTTTATGAGGGTTACTTTTACTATAAATATAGACATTGCATCAGTGTAAACCTGAAGATAAAGGGGGCTGAAACAAGGGTTTAGAAAGACAACAACAAAACTAAGGTTTGTATAGAGTTTGTCTCTTGGCAACAAACACTAGGGTTTGAGGGTTGATTCACCTTGGGAAACACTATTAGGATTGAGTCTCTTAATTACATGAAGAGATTGAGACTTTGGGTAGAATTAGGCGGGAAACTTATTCTTGTAATCCATTGATATCTCTTTTGTAAAGTTACTCATCATTATAGTGAAAAGGAGGGCTGCTCTCTCCCCCAGACTAGGTCAATTTGGACCGAACTGGGTAAATAGATTCTTTTGCGTTTCTTTTCTTTCTCTCGTTGTTTTCTACTTTTTGCTTGTGTTTATAATTGTTCCATACACATTGTTTTAGTTGCTTGATCATCACTTGCTCCACACATCAAATTTGTTATTGGTGTGATTTTTCATCGAATTCACAACAGTAATCATATAATATAATCAGATGCTCATTATGTTTCTTCATGTGCTATTAGAAGATACACTTTTTAAATCATATTTCTCCACATGAAACAAACTTTAGAAGATAAACTGTTCTCTTATACTTTTTTATCATCAAAATCAAATTTGAGAATCATCGTTCTTCAAACCACTTTAATTGGTCAACAATGCTCCCGAATAAAATTCTTTAGAATAAAGACTGCACTCATCTGACCTATTCATCGACAGCTCCAACTTAAAATTTTCAAAACTCTGAAGTTATTGTGCAATATCGAAAGTAATCCAGCAAATAAGAGGCTCCAAGTTTCTTGTGCCGTAAACGATGAGGTGATCGATTAAGATAGGAAAAACATAGTCAAATGCAAAAGAGAAAAAAAACTACTAACATTGGATAGCCCTAGAGGAATGTATCGCAATACTCACACAATGATCAACCTCAATATGTTCACTCACTCATACACAATTATGCTAACTCAGAGTTTCTAGTTTCTCACATGAACATGCATATGTTATTAATAAAAATTTAAACAAAACATATAAATATGTTAAGCTCAATTTCATTATATCTTTGCCTACGTCACATTAATCCTTAACTTTCGTAGGGTAAAGATAAATCAAAACTGCCTTCATATTGAAGACAATTCACATGTAGGGACGGATTCTACGAGAAAGTATCAAAGGAAAATTCTTCAAAGAGTAAGAAGAGTTCAAGTCAAATTTAAAACATAAGCGTAGGGCCTTATGGCGATTGAATTCTTCAAAGAGAAAACAATTAAGAATATTCCGAACACTTTCATTTTAATACTCTTTCTAACACTTATCCATTTGTCGAATAAAATTCGTGTGGGTCAAACCATTTTATATCTTTTTAAGTGTCGTTTTAAAATTTTAACACAAAAATAGTGAAGTGTATTTTTGCACACTTTTTTCCTATTATACCCTCATTCTAATCCACTAATTATTTACTATTTTTTTGTACACACTGTATCTTTCCAATAAATTTAATATGTAACAAACAATTGTTAGTTATTACTCTGATTCTTCAACAAATTCCTTTTTTTTTGCACGTTTTATCTTTCTCTCATAACAAACAATTTTCAATTTTCTAAATATTGTGCATATCTCTTGAAATTTTTAACAAGTACTACTCATGTTATTTATAAAATTTTAGCTCTTCGTGGAACTATTATCATAGTTAACAAAATTTTGTTTAAATTTGAAGATAACAAGAAACAAATTTTGTTCTAAAAAAAAAACAAACAAACTTTGTTTAAAAAAAGAAATTTTAGTTTTCCAAATATACAGTATTAATTAGTTTTATTAAAAAATATAAGAATAATTGACAAATTATACCCTTAAAATATCAAAACGATAGTTAAATAAAAACTTAAATTTTACCCTAAAAAGACAAAAAAAAAAAAAAAAAAAAAAGAAGGAACGAAGGGAGTAGTAGCTTTCAAAATATGATATCCACATTATTTTCAATCGGTTAGAGATGAGTGTTGGAGGGTATAAAAAAGTGAATTTTTTTTTAGAGAAAAAAGTGAATGTTATTAGTTTTTCTCTTAGGGTCCGTTTGGTTCGAGAGTTTTGGAGGGGAGGGGAGATTTTTAATTTAAAGTGTTTGGTTCAATTTTTAGAAGGGGAGGGGAGATGAGCAAATTTTATTGTACTATCAAAATTATCCTTATATTAATTTAAAATCTCAATATTATCCTTGTAACAACATTTATTATTATTATGTTATATTATCCTTGAAACAACATTTACTATTATTAGGTTATAGGTTATATTATCTTGTAACTTTTATTCCATATTATTAACAATTTTTTCTTGTAACAACTTTTATTGTATATTATTAAGAATTTTTCCTTGTAACAACTTTTATTACTCCTTGTAAAACCTTATTACTAATCCATTATTTCATCGTCTACATCGTGTTGTTATAGATTACATCGTTATTGTTTCGTTACTTTATTATCCTTATTTAATCAAGTTTAAGGGTAAAACAGTAAAATAATTTTAAAATCTCTCCCCTCCCCTTGTGAACCAGACACACTTTTAATTAAAATATCTCTCATCCCCTCCCCTCCGTTAAAATTCCTCCCCTCCCCTCCTAATTCTGGAACCAAATGGACCCTTAAGAAAACACAGTCTATCACAACCAATCATTATAATTGGTTGTTTACTTTTAACAAAGAAACATCTAACGGCTGACCCATTCATATGATACAACGTCGGCATAATTGTTTCTCAAAGCTGTCCACGTTATTTTAGGGCCTCTCCAATCTTATAAATAGTTAAGCACTCCCACACCCTTTCACCACTAATTCAACAACGTACACAATTTGCATTACTTCTTGATTCTCAATTTTCCACTGTTTTAATTTTCAACCTTCTCTGTTTCCGTATATAGTTTAGCAATGGCATCATCAATGAAGTTTTTTGCCTTCTTTTTCGTCGCTGTCTTTGCCGCCTCCGTGGTGTCGGCTCAAGACCTCAGTCCCTCGTTGGCTCCAGCGTCAGGTCCTGATGCCGGAGCTGCCGGATCTGTTACAAATTCAGTGGTCATGATCGGAGTTTCAATTGTGTTGTCGATGCTTGCATTCTTGAAGAACTGAAAACATCATAAACCGGGGGATTTCCAGGAAACAGGGGATAAAAAACACAACATACACATAGTCGTTATTTTTGTGTTACCATATACTTGGGATGATTATTTTTGTGTTACCATGTACTTGTGATAATTATTAAGTGTTGATCTATGTATATTTGAGAGCGAGAGAATATTTTTAGAGTATTTTATTTTCATATTACATTATTTATTGTAGGTGTTAAGTAAAAACCAAGAGGATTTTATCATCCTTGTCGAAAAACTATTACTAGCATATTATTCATCTTTTTGTGTAATATATAAACAATGATTTACAGATCAAAAGAATAAAAAATAAACCATGATTTCTGCAATTTATTTCTCTTTTCAAATTTTATCCTCGTTTTCCATTTACTGGTATATTTTTTTTCAATAAATATTTTTACTTTCTATTTGTCTGTTATTTTTTAACAGAAAAATAAAACTATATTAAAATAAACGAGATAAGTATACCTAATACTTGACAAACCAAGCAAGAGAAGTACGAACGGTACTCTGCCCAACAACCAACTATAAAAAAAAAACACATAAAAAAGCATACAAAGAAGCGGTTTTGAGAACCACTCATATTACAAACAAAGACCCCCTTTATTTGTCTGTTATATTTTAACCTCTAATGTTTTAACTATGACGTTTTTTTTAAAAGAAATCATTGTTAAAATTAAATATATTGCGTCTTGGAGTAAAAGAAAGGTGATTTGGAACTGATTCGAGTCAAAAATATGAAGATTTCATGCAAAAATACAGACACAGCCCGTGCCTTGAAGACACAGCTCGTGTCTCCAACAATTCAAAGCCAATAAGCCACCAGAGAGCTTGGCATGGCCCGTGCCTCCATCCGCACGACCGTGCCACCATTCCAGACAGCCTTTTGCTGCTTTTGCTTTTTCGACAAGCTGCCTATTTAGTTTACTTCTAACCTAAAGCCTGTGGTTTCTTGTGGAACATTCTATTGATGTATTTCTTGGGGCTTAAGTAGTTGTAAACTATAAATAGAGTAGCTAGCGAACATATTCGATCATCTCTTGTTCTTGGAAATAATAAGTGACAATTGTTTTCTTTGAATAAAAGTTCAACCTTTACTTTATTTTAAGTTCTTCTTCTTCTTCTCTTCTATGTCTACAATGAACATGAGTGAGTAGACTCTTCTTGTCTTGTGATTGTTGGATGAGTCTAATGATCTAATCCCTATCAAACCAAGCCTCGAACCCTAATTTTATGTAAATCTATTTTCTAATCTATTTCACTGTTTTTAAAATGAATTAACAAGTATTAAATCAATAAACCGAAAGGCGAGGGTTGATAGTTGTTAATTCATAATCACAAATATTAAACGAAGGATCGAAAGATGAAGTTTTGATATTGGAACAAGTGAAATTAGACAACGATTGCGAAACATGATAATAGTCTAGCAAACCTTGACACAATAAAGTTTCGTGCTTCAAGGATTTCAAAAGCAATCAACCATGAGAATAGGCGTGGTTGCTAGAGAAACACACTCACTGAGACCGAAAGGAGATGTGATAGACTAAAGAGAAACTTGTCTTTAGAAAATAGGTCCAACATAAAGTTCTAGGTTTAGGGTTTGGTTTGTGAAGGATTTGTCACCATGACGAACCAATAATCCCAAGACGCTTTTATTATTATTGTTATTTTCTTTTAAACAAAATCCAACTTTTCAACTTGAACTTTCTTCTAATCATTGTTGACAAGTTAATTGAATTCATAACTCCCTGTCGGAACGATACTCTTTTATTACTACTTCGGTAAACCGTGCACTTGCGGATTTACCCCATCAACAACCAGCATAATCTAAGGAAAGAGAAATAACTTAATCGTAAATTTTGAAAAGAAAATAAACTGAACCATAAAACTAAGAAGGGAAATAACTAAGTGTAATCAAGTGCACTCTACTTGTTGCTCATAAATCCTTCATCCAACGAGGTCGTATCAAAGGTCTTAACGGAGGGTGTAGAATTAAGGACAAATGTTAAGATCCTCAATTTCAAAATAAATATCTTAACATTCGTGCATTCAAATATTTAGAAGTCATAATATTATGTTTGTGAATGCAAAATTTCTATTCTTAAATTTCTTAACACTGGCCTCTAAAAAAATTTAGAAAATATCTAAAAATCATATAAAAATTAAACTTGATTTTACGTAAAAATTAAACTTAGAATATACTCATTTTGGATGAAAGAAGATGTTGGCATATATGATACATCGTCGGCATATATGCGACAACGTCGGCATATATGAGACAATTGTACAATGTTGGCATGATTGTTTCTCAAGCTCCACCTGTCCATGTTTTCTGTATGCCCACGTGCTTCTCCAAATGATTCTTCTCTTATAAATTTTCTCATACCCTTTCAATTCTCAATATCTTGCATTCAACATACACAACTTGCACAACTTCTCCATAGATTCACAAATTTTCACTATTTTCAGTTTCACTTTCTCTATTTGACAATTTCGCAATGGCATCATCAGCTACCACAATGAAGATTTTCTCCTTCCTTTTTGTTTTCGTCTTAGCCGCCAATGTAGCCTCGGCTCAAGACCTCAGTCCCTCGTTAGCTCCGGCACCATCACCTGACACCGGAGCTGTTGGATCTCTTACAAATTCAGTGGCTATGATGGGAGCTTCGATTGTGTTGTCAATGCTTGCTATCTTTAAGCACTGAGAACAAGACGGTTCCACTAAATTTATTGTGGAATATTATTGTAGGTGTTAAGGAAAATAAGAAGGATTTTATTATCCTTGTCGAGTAATTTTTATGTGCTTAATTGAGGTGCATTGATAGTGTAAAGGCTATTTACACCGTCATCCAATAATATTGTCATGTCAATTTCATGTATTTTAAATGAATTAGTAATTTGTCTTTCTCACGTTTATGAATTAATAATTGTGGCATATTGAAGTATCTTTTGCAACAATATTGTTTTGTTTTGAGTTTTGGCAGTTCAAGTCCCAAATTTGCTACTTCTTTATTGAGTGTTGCGAGTTCCAGTTCCCTTGTTTTGAGTTTTGGCAAAACCAATGAATAATATGTCTCCTAAGTTTATACTTCATTGGGAGGAGATCCTCTCCAGTGTAAAGTATCTGCAGTGAAATCAACACCACACAGTTATTTTTGCACCTAGTAATTATATTAATAAAAATGACATTGAAAGGTGTGGATCTTCACAGGACAGCCTCCAGTGACTTTTTCACGGGAGAGGATCCGTGCCCTACTTCATTTACTTAGTTTTGCGAGTTTCGAAGGAAAGAGAGGGGAGGACTTTAATTTGGAATAAAGAAAGTAACAAATGTAAATAATAAAGAGTTTTTGAAGGAGAGGGGAGAGCTTTGGAGAGTTTAGTTTTCGTCGGAATAAAAAATATTCTTAATTTAGAGAAACTAAAAAATTGTATAAAAGGGTAGTTTTGGAGAATTTTACACGGTTTATACGAATTCTTCTAATTTAATGTATGCTGGTATAATATTCTTAAAATTAGAAATATATTGATTATAAACATCAATTTATCATTATATAAAAACAATACTCTTTTAAAGATGTATAGAAAACTTCCATTTCTCCCAATATTTCTCACTCACTAAAAAAACTTGCATCTCACCAAACTCCCAAAAATTGATATTACAATATTCTTCTTATACTTAGACTGGAGTAGGTAATATCTTTCTCTCTAAACAACATTTCAATCTAACATGACTCTATTTATACTCTAGTCTCTATCGGTGGCGGAGCCAGAAATTTTGTAGAGCCTGAGTAAAATTTTGACTGCAAAATCACATGTAACATAATATATAAATGACAAAATTTCACTTTTAGTCCCTTAACTTAATTTCAGGTAACAATTTGCTCCTTTATCTTTTTTTCATTTCAATTTGGTCCTTTTTGTCCATTTTCATATGAATTTTTAAGCTTAAAATTCATGATTTTATTTTCTTATGGTCTTTCA
>Ga0228710_1004493_pt1 | contig 22040 bp, 10 predicted proteins | sample MedpolnodulmetaG_FD_177995 | JGI IMG/M metagenome (GOLD analysis project Ga0228710, IMG submission 177995) | Root nodule microbial communities from Medicago polymorpha collected in Santa Monica, California, United States - pink nodules | ecosystem: Host-associated > Plants > Roots > Nodule...
CTTTTTGTACAATTGAAAAGTCCAAACTCTTAAAAAAAAAAAAGATAAAACTTTATGTACAATCGGAAAGACAAATGAGAAAAGAAACCTATAAAGAAAAACCAAATCTCAGAAACTAGCTTGGAATCAAGGAAATCATTCTTGCCAAGTCACCATTGTGTATACGAAATTGCAATTTCAATTTCTTAAAATTGCTTCATGTCAATTGTCTTCTTCTTAAATCCAAAGCCCCTTTTTTTTTTATTGTTTCAATGCATCAATCTTGTTTATAACTTTCAGCCTTCCAATTAATGCAATTAGTGTGTATATACATTAATCTTGCGACCTGTGTATCAGTACATTAATCTTGCATCATTAAATAAAAATGTTAGGCAATTTTTTTATCTTTTAAGTGTGATAAAAGTATTAATATAAGTGATTAAGTGTGTTAATATTTAATTAATTAAATGTCGACATGCTTTTATTTTTTGGTGTTATTATTCTCATGTGCTAAAATATTAGTCCAATTTTTAGGTGTTATTGATGTCTACTTCCACGGTTTTTTTGTTTGTTTTAGTTTCGATTGAGTATTTGATTTATTTTAAGATGATGTCTAAATAGCATTTATTTGGCAGTAAAAAGCGGGAAAAAAAACAAATGAAGAGGTAATAAAATGACAACAAGGAGCCCTTGATAAATTTGTTTTTAAAAAGGTAGATATCCAAAAAAATGTTCCTAATAATGTGCCAAATTTGAAAAACAACAACGATAAAAATTTGGATTATGAAAATGAAAATTTGGTTGGGTCCCCAAACTTTTTTTGCTTGGTTTTTTCATTTGATTAATAATATATAGCATGAGGTGTAATCAACACACGGTGTTTTGTGGTGTTAGCATAGCTGAGATGTCAACCACCATAACTAATGCATGTCTCATTCATCATTTATCAAAAGAACAAAAGAGTTTACGATGTATTGGATAAGGAGTCATTTTCTCATACTATGTCTAAGACCCGTAAAGCATCAGAAATTACCTTGAGGACGGCTATGAATATTGTCTTTCCAACACTCTCTCTAATATTCACTATTTTATTGGATAAAACTCGTTGTGAATTAGGAAAAAACTTACACCAATAATTTGATGTGTGAAGCAAAATTAACAGCAACCAAACCAAAATGATCAAACAAGCACAAACAATAAAACGATATATAGGAGAAAGAGAATAAGAACACGGCGACATTTGTTTACTCAGTTCGACCTAAATTTGATCTGCTTTGGAGAAAAGAGATCTCTCAAATTCACTATCAACAAATTATTACAAAGAGACAGAAGGGTTATAAGAAATTAGCCTTCAACAAGTTCTCTAAGAACAAATTTTGATTTCTATCATTTTTTCGAATCTCTTTTTACCAAGAGACTCAATGATTTCACATCCAATGTGTTTGAATGGTGTTTCCAAACCCTAGATTCCACCTCCAAAAACCCTAAATACTTAACCTATTGATTTTCTCTAATGGGTCCCTCGTTTGCTCTCTAGGATTTCCTTTTTCCACACATAAAACTATGCTGAGAATGCCTTTTTATAGACTTGGTTGCGCATTTGCACATGGGAGAAAAACAATATCCCCAAGACACCTCCATCGGGTCTCTTGCGCTTGGACGTGAAATGGCAAAATCACTAAAAAAAACTGATTTTAAGACATTTTTCAACAATTCTCCAACTTTTCTTGAAATTGATCGTGATGACAATTTAACCATCAACCACATTGTTGTTTGACGATATCTTGAACTATTCTTCAAGACAAAATTGATCAAGTCTAAGCCTCGCTCCAACCTTAATCTTGTCAATGACACTAATCTCCACTTGCATTGCATCCAACCACCATTGGTAGTCATACAAGCCTCCAAGTCTGGTGATTATAATTGCATCCAACTACATTAATAATGTAGTCCTACAAGCTTTCACATTTACCTCTTCAACCCTTTGAATGTATTTTGCCCTCTTGAAGATCCTTACATGTAACTACACTAGACATTTTAGGTAGTTCCTCAAGTTTTCATAGTAACTTCTTTTAGCCCCCAAAGTGATCAATTTTCATCTTCCTAAAGATCTCTTTGCTTCCAATTATCCTTGGTTTTTTAGCTAATATCACATGACATGCCTCATTTTCCTCAACCCCCATAATGCCTTTCATCTTCTTGACAAATTCCCTCATTTTCCACTAGAGCATAGCACACGAGAACTTCATTGGTGTACCATTCTCGTGCCACCATTTGTCTCCACCTATTCGCAATAGTGAAAGACTCAACCACAAGCTGAGATTTCTCTACCTCAACTTTCAAATGTATATATCCAGTATGTCTTTAACCATGTAACCTCCACCTATAAGGATGATCTTAAGTGTTCTTACTTCTGCCTCTCTAGATTGACCTTGAGTAGTCTTAGCATTGTCTCTCCAACTCCAAGATGATGTTGAGTATTTAATGTCTCTCTAGATGGTCACCCTTTCTACATGAAGGTCAACTTACAAGTGTCATTGTTTTTAAGGTGAGATATTCCACCTTATTGTTATCTCCTTTGCAACTTTTCACAAAACTTTTTTCAGAGGCGCAAGACAAATGCACATATGGCCTTGTAAGCCATCTTGGTGTTGTCTGCTTATGAAATGGTAGCTGACAACACAGCCTAACTCTTTAATGCCTTTGCACATCTTTGTTAGAACAAGATTGTTTGCATCTTCAACTTCCATAATACAAAATCATTGATTCGAGGAATTTCTTGATATCTCGCTTGATACCTCGTGATGCTCGCCTAATGATTTATTTTGATTGTCCTACGGTGGACGTTAATTGTTGTGATTTCGGACAAAACTCACACCAATACTTTATGTGTAGAGCAAAATTAGCAGCAACCAAACCAAATTGATCAAATCAGCATAAACAATACCCTTTTTGATCCATTTCACTTTTCAATACAACATCAATTGCTTTTTTTCAAATATAACACTCTAATTAACAATCTTTCATCTTTCCCAATTCAATATATTTCACTTTGCATTTATGATAGTGGATAATGTATCAATACTTAACAATAACACATAAAACCATTTTTCTCTCTCCTTCATTTATACATTTTCCTTAACATGTGCTAAATGAACAAATGGATCAGTTAAACTGAGATGGAAGGAGTAAAACAAAATAAAGGGGAAAGAGAAGAACACAACGATATGTGTTCATCTAGTTTGCCCAAATTTGACCTACATATGGAGAAGAGATCTCTTTCCAGTTAACTATCAATAAGTTTTTAGAAAAAGGATATTAAGGTTACAAGAAATTAGTCTTCGACAAATCCTTTAAGAATAAACCCTAATTTCTACCATTTTCTAAATCACTTTATGTGGTCAAAAGACTCACTGATTCCACACATAAAGTGTTTGAATAATGTTTTCAATCCCTGTTTTTGTAACACTTATCGGCAATGAATATCTTGTCTTGGTATAATGCGGGCAATCCATACATCACATCGATGTGGTCGGGAGACAGATATTTTGTGGCACATGCTTCATCTTTTAGTAATTATCATAATCATAATAATAATATCATAGAAAAAGAAAAAGGATGCTTGACCTTTTGTTTTCACACCACCACCATAAGTGAACTACTTCCATTCCAGCTAGCATACGATTATTATTAAAAACATTAATAACAAAATAAATAATATTTAAAATAAAGTATTTGCTCTTCCTCCTTCTTTCCCAGGATAAGGCGATTGTAATGGAAAATCATTTAAAAACTGAGCAGAGTAGTATTAAAAGGTAGTAACACATGATAGATTCCCAAAAGGCATAATAATAATTCACATAATACTTGTCCATTGGCAGCAACTAATAATAATAATAATAATAATAATAATGTAATAAACAAAGAAACAAGAGACAAGAAGGAACATCACATGACAGAACAGGCGGTGGGATTTTCGTCGCTGAAAGCGGTGGTGTAGCGAACTTCGGTGGAACTAGCACGCGCTAGATGGGATCCAGAATACTGATTGTTGTCGTAGTTGTTTCTGACATAACCGGAGGGTGCTTTCTTGTCGTACGTGCCTTGTGCATATGGGTGTGCAACGACGTCGTATGGAACATATGGCCATATCTCAGCCCTCTTACCAGTGCGGTGAGCGATACGCGCCACCACTTTGTTAGGTTCAACATAGCCTTGAACAGTGACTTTGTGTGCTTTCCTATCAATATCAACTTGGTTCACACCTTTCATACCTTCCACCGACCTTCTAACTTTTCTCTCGCATCCTTCGCAGTCCATCTTCACTTTCACTTCCACCGTCTGCGTAAGTATATTTAATCTATTATTAATAACATATGAATGAATGAATGAATGGATCTATTACTTAATTACTTACCTGTAATTGTTTGCGGTGTTTGTGGGAACTTCCACCGGAGCAGTCAAATAGCTCAGAAATGTGATCCAGAGCACCCATATTATCTCTTTCTTACTCCAACTGAATCAGTGAGTAGTATTTACAACTTTTTTTATATGTTTGAGGAAACTGCACGTTAAGTCCCTGTTATCACATCGTAACGCCACGTGTCTCATTTTTAATGGACGCTCCCCTCCCATTCCCAATGTGGAGCGTATAGTTTTTACCGTTATTTACGGTGGGATTTAGCATGAGAAGGGGGAGTTGTTTCCCACCATGAGAAAGTTATTCTTCACCATTAAATTAAGGAGGTGTATAGTTTTATGATGGTCTGCCTACACTATATATTTTTCCGACATCATCTTCAACCTTGAGAATTGCAATGTAGATTTCTTATCTTCGTTTTTTTTTCCTGAACATGAAATTCCAAAAATAAAATATATGAGATTTAAGCTCTTTTGCAAAAATTCCAAAAATAAAATACATGAAATTCCTGAACACTGAATATTGTGTTTCTTGGATTCAAAATCTAACTCTTTTGCAAATTTAAAATCAAGTAGATTCAGAAGAAAAGTGATTTTGGTCAGTGTTGTCTTTGGATTTGGTTGCTGAAAGTCTTAAACTAGCATGGTAATAAACATTAAATGAGCTGGAAGTTCTTGAAAGGCTTTACCATGAATGTCCTAAACCAATTTCTAAGAGTTTAGTCATGGAAGTTCTCTATGTCTTAGAGTCGTTGTTTTGAGTCAATACCATGGAGGTTGAAGGATGACGACGGGTGTGGTAAAGTAAGAGCAATTCCAGATCTGTGAGATTGGGTGAGAGAGACATGGAGGAGAGTGAAAAAAAAATCTTGTGTTGAGTGTCTATGATAAAATCATGTTATCTATTTGATCTAATGGTCAAAAATTACTTTCCTACGATAGGAAACAAGTCCCCTTTCCTATGTTAAACCCCACCTGTTCTCCAATAAAAACATGACATATGTACTATTTATTTTAATTTTAAATAATATATCAATAAAATATTAACCACCGTTATAATTTTGTCTTCCTAACCTTAACCCCACTTTCTCTCTTTGTCGTACTCTTTAGACAAATATCCAATTACCCATGGAATCATGTGTTAAATTGAAATCATGAGTAAATTTTCTTCTCGCAGTCAAACTCACACTTTCTAAAAGTGTTCTATCAATCCAAATCCATATAATTTAAAATCAAGACAATTGCTAGATCTTGTAAGTTATATATTAACGACCTCATTTGTTTAAGAACACCAACGACAACCATGGTGGCAGTCAGGATTGAGTTTTGTAGCACCGTCCAAAACGTGTTTTACAGACGTTCACCAACATGGCAACATGATTATCAGCAAGACTCGGCTATTTCATGTTTGCAGAATACTCATGTTTAGTTTATTTTGGGTGATGTGGAATAAGTAATACAAGTTTTATGATATTATTGGAGAACAATAAGAATAACATAGATAGAACTTTACCTAAGTTTTGTCCTTAATATACTTGATATTTTTTTTGTTTTAAATAGTTTATTGGCGAAACCCACACAAAATATTGAGAAGTGGAGAATTGTAAGTATGAACTATTATTCTAACAAATTGAATATAGTCGTAGTTTTTTACTTTCCGTGACAAATCTATGTTTTTTCCAATATTGTCATTTAAATCTATCGAAATATTATAAACAGTAGTTTAAATTTTTTGAAACAGGAATTTGTCATTTATTAAAATTCTAATGAGCTCAAAAAATTAATACATATACATATTACATACATATAGAATATCTGGATTACATAAGAATAATCATGTTCATGGAGTATCCCCTAGCCATACCCCATATGAATATGGGGTCGTGTCACACGTCTTCAAAAATGGAAGCCTTTACGGAAAAAAAATGTTATCAATACAAATTTTAATACATATCATTCAATATGCTCTTTGCTGTTTTCAGCGAATTTTTTTATCGCGACAACATCACGATGGTTGCATGTTGTTAATCTCTCATCCACCTTTTTACTTTGTAACCCCCCATGTATTCCATCAAGTGCCAAATCTAATAGTCCAAAACAATTCGCGATGCGTTCATGATGGTTTCTTTCCCAATAAATAGCATAGCTCAAAACTCAAATTTTAATCAATTGAAGAAAATATGTTAAAAAATTTGTGTTAATATGAGTTCCTAGTCTTTAACAAAAAATAAATAAAAATCGAGCCCAATATATGGGTGCAGTGTAGCTCTGCCTCAGCTTGGCCCCATCCATGTCTCCAATTCAAAATTATCATAATTATATACTAGAACTTAATCTGTACAATTTCAATGCCAAAAAAAAAGGTGTTCATACTTACCATCAAATTCATGTCGATATATGTCGGCTAGAGTCATATCATATGCTTTTGTTAGAACTTTTTTCTGGTGTGTAGAAAGAACAATTCGAGTTATCTATTGATAGATAAAATTTAAAAGTAGCATACGAGAAACTTTATAACAAGTAATTCTTATATTAGATATATTAGTATAATATATCTTATTAAGTATTAAAATATTTTATATTAGATACCAAAATATTTTACGATATCAAAATATTTTAATTGTACTCCAAAATATTTCAAATTATACACCAAAACGCTTTCACATAATATTTAAATTAATTATTTAATTTAATTAAAATGCCATCTTGTATTACAAATAAAATTAGAACGCCATCCTTCAAATTTACAAAATCAAACTTTTAGTGTGAAACGAACATTCCATGACTTAATTGTGAAATTAATTTAAATATTATCTGAAAGTGTTTTCTTAATCTTCAATTTTTCTCAAATATTTTGGATCGCAATCTGAAAATATCTCGGTACAAAATCTAAAATATTTTTGTACATCTGAAATTTTTTGGTACTCAATTTAAAATATTTTTATATTTAATCTGAAATTTTTTGGTAGTCAATATGAGATATTTTAGCACTCGATATGAGATATTTTGGTATTAGATTTAATATGTGAGTTAATTGTTCTTAAAGTTTCTCACATATTAGTTGAGAATTTCATCTATAAATAGAAAACTCACATAGCTCATTACATACATCGGAAAAAAAAAGGCTTTTGAGTTATCAATCATTTTTCCTTCTATTCTCTCTTTGGTTTGTGTTAACAAGTTGTTCTTTTATTCATCTCAATTTGTCCTTCCCTTCGATTTTGAGTGGTAATTGAAGGTGTAATTAATCGTTAAGAGATTGTTCTTTTATTCATCTCAATTTGTCCGTCCCTTTGGTTTCAAGTGGTATTTGATGGTGTAATCCACAAACGGTTTTCTAATAGCACAATAGCAAATCATAATAGTAAACTGGACTGTTTTATCTTGAAGACAACATAGTTGATAGTCTACATTGCACACCTTTAGATAGCGCCGCGATGAAACGCTTTAAAGAGAGTGACATGCCGGTGACGCAACCTGACAATCTCTTCGATGGTAGTAGTTTCAAGGTATTTTGAATTCCAAAAGCAACAACTTTAAATATAATTATATATACACACACAATAGTTTATTAATTAATTCATATTAAAAAATATTACTATCAAGTGAAAGAAATCTATTTATTTTTTTCTTTGGTAGTGGGAGAAATCTATATTTTAACGTAAGAGGAATGTGATTCAAACTTCATAGTGTAATTTATTAAAAAAACAAAAACTATAATGTTGGATTTATAAAAATATATCGTAATAAAAAGTAGTAACTATTCCCTCTCCGATTATTTTTATATATGAGTTAATAAATATTAAATACATCTATATTGATTGATTAATTGAATTTTTTTGTTGTGATATGTTCTAGCAACTGAGTTAAGGAGTGGACGTTTTTTTTTTTTTTAAAGAATCGGAAAAAGTACCGTAAGTGATAGGTTCGCGATGATTTATTTATTTAATATACTAAACGGCGTGATATACATTTTGTTGATTTTTTTAATAGGCTTAGCAAAACTTGAATAGGTAGCTTCCGAGGTAAGATAAGTAAAAGAATGAAGAAATATGTCGGTGGAATGGAAATCCTGGAAAAACGAGGGGAAAAAAACAAAAAGAAGGGTACTACTACTACGTGTACGTACGCTTCAGTTTTGGACATGAAATGTGGCGCTTTGAATTAATTTCCTTTTGAAATGAAATGAAAATAAAAATAATGGCAAATTATGTGGTATATCAAATAAATTTGGATGTATCGTACACCAAGTCTTTAAATTAATAATAAATAAGTTGTTTTTTTAAGAAAAATAATTATTTTCTACCATTGATAACTATAATAATTAAATTTTATTTACCAAAAGTTTCGACGAAATAAAATTTAATTTTTACGAATTTTTATTACTCAAAACAATGAATATTAATTATTTTTATGACAAAATTAATTTTTTATATGATCCTTATAAACAATGAAATTATGTTTTTTATTATGATATGATGTTTTCTAAAATATAAATATTGATAAATAACTTTTCATTTTATAAAAATGATCGTTAATTTATAAATTTTATGAAACAAACTCAAAAATAATATATGAGAAATTATTTTCTTTTACTATTGTTGAATGAATTGAAAACGGATGGCAATATATATGAGTCACACACAGATCATGCACTTGGAAATCTAAATTCATTGAATTGATTCATTCATTCATAGTATAACCAAACAAATGCTTCTGACCGATTTTTGAGTCACAAAATCTGCATGTGGTTTATTGTTTGTTTACCGCGTTCCACACTCCTCTTTAAAGCTCACACTACACTATAAATTAGGAACAAAGCACGGATTCAGATTTCCATTTCAGTTACTATTTTTCTTCATTCAAAATCTATCCATTAATTCATTTCTAATTAATTAATGCATGAAAAAATTCATGTTCTTTCAAGTACTAGTGCTATATATATAAAACACTGATCCCATTGCCAGCCACAAACAAACAAAACTCTCTGATTCTTGCTCATGACCCGCCGTTAGACCCTCAAACTAAACTCCTTTTATTGTTATTATTATTACGTTATAATAATATATGATATGTGGGTTGAGAAACGCTTTGTTTTGGTTTTCAATTTGTTGTTATTGAATTTTGGATCTGAATGAATATGACAATTGAAGCTCATTTTCATCCATATTTCGGTCAGGTGAACCAAAGCATGCTAGCTCTTCATTCCGGTTCTAGTTCTAATGTCTATGCCAACACTCAACCTGTTGAATTTCACCAACAGAGGGACGAGGTTGATCGCTTTTTAATATCACAGGTAATTATTTACTTATAGTTTTCCTCCTGTTTTATATATATGTTATATAATTAATTGGTCGTTTTTTATGGTGACAGAACCAGAAATTGAGACTATTGTTGCAAGAGCAGCGAAGGACAATACTGAAGAAGGTAGAATATGATGTGTTTCATATACTAAGACAAAAGGATGAACAAATTGCACAAGCTACAAAGAAAAGGATGGAGTTGGAACAATTTTTGACAAGACTAGAGACAGAGAATCAATCATGGCGGAGAGCTGCACATGAAAATGAAGCTATGGTTTTATCGCTCAATAACGCCTTAGAATCTATCAAAGGAAGAGCAGCATTGGTGGCAGAAGATGTAGAGTCATGTTGTGACATGAAAAATGGTGAAGAAGGAACAGGGGAAAATAGTGGAGTGTGTTGTGATCAAGAAACTGCCGGGTTGAACATGATTTGCAAATGTTGTCATTCAAGGATGTCGTCTTTTATGTTCCTTCCTTGCAGGCATCTTTGTTCGTGTAAAGCGTGTGAACCTTCTCTCCAAGCGTGTCCTGTGTGCCTCATGCCAAAGAGATCTATTATAGAGACTCTCTTTTTCTAGGATCATGCAATATTATATTAGTAAATTTACTTACTTAGAAGGAGAATCATCAATTTCAACTTGGTTGAGAGTTTTTTCTTCAATCTCGGGTACTCTATTCAAAACTTAGTCATCTAACTAAAGAATGAGCAATTTTAACTTTTCTTTGTATTTTAATTTATTTGACAGCCTAGTTTAATTTTACTAGCTAGTTAATAATTTTGGTTAATGCATTACTGTTTTTTGAACTAATTTTAAAATTTTTCATTTTAAGTTTATGTTTTAGCTCTACTGTTTTGAGTCTTATAACTATGAGTTATGATTGGGTTGTATATAGTTTGATTCCTAAAATATCTCATGCTATAATGTGTTTAATTATATCATATGTGTGTATATGGGGTTTGCCTGCGGCAGAGTCAGAAAAATATTAAGATTTTTTTTACGGTACAAATGTTAATTTGAACAATTTTTAGTTGACATATAATATAAAGTAGGTTTGAAACCCCATACAAATTAGAAGACATGTAATCCTCCGCTAACCAGTTAAGCATAGGCATGACAAAAATCACGTATACCACTTATGGAATCGCCGAAATCTAAAACCGTTAAAAAAATTGTTTAAAATCTCACAAAATAGACCTATGATTTTTTATGTTTTATTTTTGGGTGGGCCACTACACCACTTTACAAGATTTTGATATGCCGAAAACATCACAAAATTATTTAAAATCTCACAAAATCGACCTATAATCGTTAATTTTTAAATTTTTCCGGGTGGGTCGTGGCCCACCCTAGCCCATAAAGGGCTCCGCCACTGGGGTTTGTTAACTTAGACCAACGAAAAACATAAAAGTCTAAGTTAGCAAAAGTGCATCTTTTCATTCAAACTTTAAAGTCAGATTTTAATTCTACGGTTCTGCATACTTGAACACACATTAAATACTAAATTGTTCTTTCGTACATTGTTATCATCAAAATCTTAGAGATATTATTCTAAAACCTACTTTAGTTCAACAAATGATGCATTGTATTGAGAATAAGTGTACCGCTAGGATCACTCATATCAATCACTCAAGTTGAATAAAATTTCATTCAATAATCTCTTTTCTCGTTAATCTCGTATTTCTCTCTTCTATCTCTTTTACTTTGTTTTACATAATTCACTTTGAGTTTTAGCACAAATTAAACAGTTGATCCCAACAGCGAAGACAAGATGCTATGAAAAAATGCAATGCGTCAACATGCTCAAAATATAAAAGATAGTCATTCAATTTTAAAATCTATCAAGATGTTGCAAAAATGCATGGAATTTCCATCGACTGCATGCAATCCAAACCAACAGTTGAGTTTGAAATGGGCAATTGTTAGCATATGTTGCAGGCTTGTTTAAAAAGAAACTCTTATTGTCGTACACATTAAACGTGGAGAAGATAAATAATGCAGATTACAACTTACACTTTAATCTACTTCCTTCAATCATTTGGTTAAGAACCCTTCGATCATATATATGACCGGAGAGAGTATCAAGTATCTCGACAATCTTTTCTATTTGATATGTACATATGGGATACAATAAAAGTTTTTTAGTACAATATATCTATTTTTTTCTTACATAATTATTTAAACAATTAAATATATTTTGTAACTAAAGAAAGTCAGACTTTACTAGGTTTAAATCTTAGCTGGAAAAGAGACAAAAATTTAGTGTCGACACACCTCAAGTACGGTTACCTCTATTGAAGTAAAATTAAATTCACTCGATGTTAAATTCATGCATGCATTGCTGACAAAAGACTAGTACATGACAAAAGCCACACGACTTGTTAATCACGCTAAACTTTATGTATTACTGCATAATAAAGTTTTTCTTATATTATTTTCAATTTAATCAATAAAAAAAATTAGAATGTTGCCCGTGGTGTATTACTTGCTAATGAGGAGAACGTTAATCTCCACATTACATCTCTAACATTTGCACTAGAGCGGTATTGAAATGACTGCCCACTTGGCAAAGCACGTTGAAAATAACTGTTAGTTTGAAGCAATGGTTCGAAAAAACTTATGATATTCTAGAATGTATAGACGCCACCGGTGGCGGAGCTAAAAAAAAGTTAGGGTGGGCCACTAAAATTATCCGTTGAAAAGTTGTTTAAAGTCTCGCAAAATAGACCTATAATTGAACTATTTAAATATTTTGGATGGGCCACTACATCACTTTGCGGGAATTTGGATCAACCGAAACCTAAAACTGACATAAAATTGTATAAAATCTCGCAAAGTAGACCTATAATCGTTGATTTTTTAACTTTTCCGGGTTGGCCGTGGCCCACCCCAGCCCATGAAGGGCTCCGCCACTGGACGCCACAAGAAGTTGAGGTTTAGTATGAGAAAGAAGAGTTGTTTTTCACCGTGTAAAAATTGATGTTTCCTCTTAAATTAGAGAGGAATATTGATTTTATCATGGTCTATCTATACCATATTTTTTTCCTTCTCTTTCACATTTTCTTGAACTTCTAGCCCTAGAATTTCACCTAATGTATCTAGTGGGAACCTCTTGTTTGTTTTCTCGACACAATTAAATTAAAACAAAATCCTCACGACAAATTCTTGTTGATTTTAATTGGGAATATTTTTAGTTGTATTACTTTACCAAACTGACAGCAATCTTGATCTTTTCAAAATGACTTCTCCTTGATCACCTATGGAAGGTTTAAGCAAGTTGCTTGAAGATTAACTTTTTAAGATCTGGATATTTTTTATAAACATATCCAGATCTGATTTTTTTTTTTCCTTTCTAGATACGGATTGTCTCCAAAATAATTGAAATTTGACATTGAATCAAATTTCATCGTAAAATCCTTCAAACGAGTTAATAATTTGTTACAAAAGTTGTTCTTCTTTACCTATGCTTCATGTCTCTCCCTCTCCATGTTCTGCTCACTCACCCAAAAATGGAAACGACAAGGAAAGGAAATGGATCTAATACCCAACGGCGAGCTGTGTGACGGCGACATCGATCAGAACGACAACAGATTCTTAATTTGATTCCAAAACTCTGAAAGGATGGTTTAACACGCGGTCCGTAAGAAAATAGAAGTATTTAAGAGTGTCGATGAAAGCTTGGATAGAAATTGTGGCGTTATGCTGGTGGTGGAGGTGGTGGGTGAGTGACCATGGAGGGGGGAGAGTGATGATAGAATAGTGTGGAAAAATCTAGTGTTGAGAAAGTAGGATTAAAGTATGTTTCTCATTTGATCGAATGCTCAAAAAAATCTTTCTTACGATGGGAAACAACACTCTTTTTCCATGCTAAACCCCCACCACACAAGGAGGTTGGTTTAAGGTTTAAATTTACACATGATGTATGAGTACCTGAACCACAACCTCTGTCATGGGGGCTAATGGCATAATTATGAGAGATTCTTACGAGCATCAAGCATGTTGGCTCTCAAATATAGCGGTTTCATATTTATTATTTTTAAATGGTGACTTCTATATTACAATTGCCTTGCTTTGAACACTTTCAAGTTTCACCCAATCCTTTTAGAACAAAGTTTCAACTGCCGTAAAATTGACTTTTGCGCAAAAAACACCTATTAAATTGGTATAGTGGTGATAGTTTGAGATCCTAGAGTAAGCTCATTTTAATATTTCATATTTGATTTTTGCTCGTTTAAATATGAGATATTCTATCATTAGTGATTGTTGCTTTTAAACCCTTTATGATTAGTCATTCGCTTAGAGAAGCTAGCATGGATGCCTCCTTTTTAGGGGTGTAAGCAATTCGGCAAAATCGATGAAACTTAAAAATCAAACCAAATCAAAATTTATCCGATCTTTTACCATTTGTTACAAAACCAAACCGAATTGAAGAAAAGCAAATTCTATTGATTTAGTTATGGGTTTTCAATTTTAAAATTAAATAAATGGATGAACCTGGTTGATAAGTTCATTAAACTCACATTGACTTAGTGTGTACCCAATATATTTAATATTAATGCTCTCGTACCAAAATGACAAACATATTTTTCAGTAGAAAAAAAAACATTTTCCTTAATTATTTATGAAAATTGATATTTGTATAATTAATTATTTTATGACAACTATTTTTTATATATTTAATTTTTTTGTTTTTTTTTGGGCATTATTTTTGACATATAAAAAGGGAAGAAATTAGTTGGAGGAAAGATAGTTGATCGAAAGGGAAAGAATAAAGTGAGGTGAGGTGAGGTGGCAGGACGGTGTTAAAGACAAGAAGGCATGTTCCTCTGACGCCGTCTTCTTTTGTGAATGTAACAAACAACCAATCGAAATCATATTATTACAGTAAAGTAAAAGTAAAAGAAGAATGGCGGATCCAAGAGCGTTGCTGCTGCTGAATTCAGAGCCTCCAACTCCAACTCAGTTCCCACGAGTAGCCTCCGTTGATGTCTTCCGTGGCCTCTCTGTTTTTGTATGTACTAACTAACTTTCTCTCTTCTTCTCTCTCTCTCCGGTCAACGCTAATTCATTGCTTGCTTGCTTGCTTGCAGCTTATGATATTGGTCGATTATGGTGGCTCCATCTTCCCCATCATCTCTCATGCTCCTTGGAATGGCCTTCACCTTGCTGATTTCGTCATGCCTTTCTTTCTCTTTCTTGTTGGCATCTCTCTCGCACTTGTTTACAAGAACAAGAGATCAACACATTCTACTTTCAAACCATTACTTAGATCATTCCAACTCTTCATTCTTGGCATTCTTCTTCAAGGTGGTTATTTTCACGGCATCAATTCCTTCACATACGGTCTTGACATTCAAACTATACGCTTCTTTGGCGTTTTACAGAGGATTTCTATTGGATACATTCTTGCTTCTTTATGTGAAATTTGCCTTCCAACTCTCCCATCCAAACATATGCCTTTCTTCAAAACTTATTACTCCCATTGGTTAGTAATCAATTCTTCCATTTCACATTCACTCCATACTTTTCCTTCTTACTTCACACATTTTTATGCAGGTTTGTAGCTGCAATATTGTTGGCAATTCACTCTTCATTGTTGTATGGTCTATATGTTCCTGATTGGCAGTTCAATCTATCACTCTCTACCTCTTCTTTGCCTCCAATTCAAGGCCCCAATGTTTACACAGTCAGAATAGGCTTCTTCACTCCCCACTTAGTTATTTTTTCTGTGCTTCAACTTTTGTTTTCAATTTCATTATATAGTCAAATTTCATAATTTTTGCAGGTCAATTGTTCGGTGAGAGGTGATCTTGGACCTGCCTGCAATTCTGCTGGAATGATTGATCGCTATATTCTTGGTCTTGACCATTTATACAAAAAGCCTGTTTTCAGAAATCTTAAGGTACCTTATAAATTATCCCATTTCTTTGTTCAATGGTTTACAACATACTTTGACATGTTAATACTTAATACCTTGATTGCAAAATTTTATAACTTCCAGGAATGCAATATGTCTAGCACTGGCCAAGTTTCAGATAGTTCACCGTCATGGTGTCACGCTCCATTTGATCCCGAAGGCATTTTAAGGTAACCAGTCTACTTCATATACGGTTTCCCTCGAATCTTGTCTCCTATCTGGACAGTGTTATAAATGACAAGGATTGAGGGAGAGTCCAAAGAGGAGATCTTTAGCAATAGGCTTAAGTGTGGAATAAGAATAGAGGGCTTTACATTACACATTTTGACTCAAAATCTTAAGTTAATGAGTCTTCACGCATATATTTTCATCACTCAATTCACTATTAACAAATATGGAAACTTATCACTGGACATTTGTATTTCTAACACAGTGATCTCATTGAGAATAATAGTATGCTGGTACTTTAAGAGTTCTCCTTTGAGCAAAGTATTCCATTACCGGCTATTGAGACAATGCAACAAGGTCATGGTGATATTCTAAATCAAACCTGATTGATTTTTCTTTTAAACTCCTAATAACACAATAAACTCCTTGTTGTATTTAGGCTTAATAATAACTTCACTGAACTCTGAGGTGCCCTGTGTTGGGAAAGGTTCAACCATCATACTTAATTAACTAACTTCATTTAGTTTTGCTTGTTTCTTTCTAACAATATACATCTTATAGTTTTCTACTTTTGAAAAGACTGGGCTGTTTAGAACAGCCTTACCTGACTGACTTCATATTTGTTTGTTATCTACTAGACTATGCATAATGGTGCGGTGTGCGCTCATTGTGTGCATTCATTTCTTTTATGATATTTTAGTTTCCATTTTATTAGTATTATCTATTGTAAAAGGTTTGTTTTCTACTGAATAAGTTGCAGATTTTTGGTAGAACCTACTATTTCCCCCTTTACACTTTTTTAATTCTCTCTATAGTTGAGCAATGAATATTAAATGAACTGAAAATTATATGATGGTTGTATGCTTTATCTGTTGATTGGTAGTACTGCAGAACACAGTTTATAATCATTTTCATTTGTTTTCAGCTCTATAACAGCTGCAGTTTCATGCATAATTGGACTTCAATATGGGCACATTCTTGCCAACTTAGAGGTGAGATCATGTATGAGTTAATTGAACCTTGTATGCCTGTAGCTTGGTTGTTGTACTAATTTAGTTTTTAACTTAATGGTCTAGCAGTACACTTCCCTCTGTAACATAGTTTGGCACGGTACAGCCGACCTAGCTGACCTTTACTTTTCTACAATACTGTAGGACCACAAAGGGCGCCTAAATCACTGGCTTGGTTTTTCAGTTTCATTTTTGGCTCTAGGGTGGTTCCTTGCCTTAATAGGTTTGTGTTTTTACTGTAAACTGTCTACGGGTGTATTCATCATCAGTCTGTGGAGAACCTACTATAAGTTACCAACTGATAATGATTCAAGTATTTTCTCTACATTATCATGGTTGTTAGTTTTTAGCAAATCAACTTTCTATATTATGCAGAGAAAAAATTGATTTTTTAATTTTTTTGCTTTTTGTTTCCAGGAATTCCTCTAAATAAATCTCTGTACACGGTCAGTTATATGCTGCTTAGCTCTGCAGCTTCCGGTTTCACATTTATGGCTTTGTATATTCTGGTGAGTTCTAAATTTTGTGACAATAGAAAACTATCTGGCAGTGACACTACTACAAAATACCCCCTTTAATAGCATTCGTTTGACTTCTGTGTAACCTTCTATACCTTATACTTTGCATCTTTTGATTTAAGCATCAGTCTTTAAGGTCTGTAATTGCAATTTTCCAAGTAACGAAACCTGTTTAACAATGTTATATATAATTTTTGTTCCACTCTGCAGGTAGATGTTTACGGGTACAGACGTTTGACAAGTGTGTTGGAGTGGATGGGAAAACACTCTTTGAGTATATTTGTTCTTGTATCTTCAAACTTGGCCGTGATTGCTATTCAAGGATTTTATTTGACCAAACCCGAAAACAACATTGTAAGATTTGCTGTTGCTTATGTTTTCATGGTCCTCCCAACAAACAATTGACTATATTGTTTGGTTGTACTTTTCTTACTCGCAGATACACTGGATAGTCGCAAGATTTCAACACAAATAACTTGGTCTAGTCCAGTTGGAATGCTGTAATTGGATTTGCACATATCATTTTTAAAGTAAAGTGTATATATATAAATTCAAAGCAAAGTAACGAAAAGAGTGTACAAGCAAACAAAACCATCACATTCGTGGTTCTCCCCATGTCTTATCTACCCCTAAGACTTGGTTTCAAGTGTTTAACAACATGTTTTCAATCCGTATTAGAGTAGGACATATTGATACTTACGAGGACCTGAAGTCTTTCCATGTAACATATACTTTTGATTAATCTAAATCTAGTTTTATTTATTTTTGATTAATTTCGGTTGTAATAATTTATATTTGGTTGTATTTTGTTTTTAGTAGAGTTGTAGTGAACCAAGTTGGTTTTGGTTTAGGCATAGGAGGGACTCTTTTCGGAACCTAAAACTGAACAAAGTGCTAATCAATAGTGATTAGCCAATATTATTTATTTTTTATTTAAAGGAGTGATTAGCCAAAATTATTGTGTACAAGTGTGACAAATTTTGCATCTGCAAAAGTTTATTTTTACTATTGAAACAAATTTGACTATTGATCTACCGATAGAAAACATCTCTCTATGTTGCAAGATAATTTACTAAAGTATTTTTACGTTTGATTGTTTGATATTTTTAATACGTGTCCTAATCTTTTTCTAAAGAAACAAATTAACATTTTCTATACTTTTTTATGTTATATACTAATCCCTCAATCCAAAATTACATGACTTATTTCGATGTTTCACACATATTAATAAAAATATATGAGTAAAAGAGAAAAAGAGGGACAAAGAGGAGTATTTTTATTAAGTTATTTTGGAACATCTTTTTTACAAATAAGTCAGTTGTTTTGTAACGAATGAGTAATAATAGCAAAATTATTATCTAGTCCTCTAGCTTAATTCTAAGTAATGAGTTGATCTTTTATTTTCTCTTCGCTGTTGTTTTAGTCTATTAAGATGTTGATTTTTAAACTTTAAATCTATTATTTTATTTTTTTCAGAACTCTTGGTCCTTAAATTTATGATTCTTCGTTTATGTTTACATATAAATTTTAAACTTAATTTTAAAAATTAGTATAAGAATAAAACAAAAGGATTAAAATGATGTTAAAAATATATATAAAATCAATGTTATTTAAAATTAAATTAATACGTGGTTAAGGCTTTTAAATAGTAACTTATCATGAAAATATCTGTAATCAATGCATCGGAAATCAAAATATTTAACTTTTTATAATATATTTTCTTGTTTTGATATCCTTAAAGAGTGTCCCGGAGGCATTCGTTAACAATACCCATTAAATAATACCTTTAGAATATTTGTTAGCAAAATCGTGATAAAATTGCATGGGATGTGGTGGTCCAAACTAAAGAAAATTGTTTTTCTCACATACAAAAGTTCACAACGACACATTAAAATTAACTAAAAGCCCCCAACGGCAGTTAACTGCCGCTCAAGTAACCGGCGGTCTGCACTGTGATTTCCAGCCATTTTGACCTGTTTGTACATGTAATTTCAAACGGCAATTCCGCATGAACTCAACATTTCATAGTTTATCAATTATTCGGTAACATTACACAAAACCGATAATGCGTTAACGTTTCACAATTGTTTGAAATTCGTCAAACTGTCCACAATATGCAACACATTACACGTAAAGTACATTAATTTCTAATAAATGCAAAACTCAAATATATATATATATATATATATATATATATATATATATATATAATTCATTAAAGGTTAGTTACATATTATCCAAAAAAATTGGTCACTACATTATATATCCTAAAAACTACGTCGGCGCATATCAACCAAAAAACGGATGAACACCGACCAAAAAGTGTCATATTTCACATAATGAAATTAAATCTTCTAAATGTTCCACAACATCTTCAAATTCTTCGTTTGCTTTAACCAGAGTGTCATTCAACAAAATAGGATTGTCTTGATTTGTTGGTTTTTTTGGTGGAACCGGTCTCTCTCGTAGCTCAATCTCCAAGAGTGTTCGGAAATGATCGTGTTGATCCGAGAATTCATCCTCCCACGTTACCGCCTCATTGCTCCTATGATTTTTCCATTCCGTGGATGATGGAGGTAGTGGGCAACCATCTTTCAACGAAAGAAGAAGAAAATGATTTGGGATTAAACCAAGACAAATCGTGTTGCTTTTCGGGTTAACCGGAGGCCGACCTCTAAGTGGGAAAAAAGTCTTGGAGACTTCAATATCAAGGGTAGTGATCTCTACCACCAGCCTATTGTAACAAGATGCAACGATGTGTCTCATATCCGGCAATGTCAACCATTTATCGGGAGCTGCAAAACTACTAGCATTTTTGGGAGGATGCAATCCATCCAAGATGTAGTTATAACGGCGCTCACTCGCATATGTCTTGATGTATTTGTTCCTATGTTCTTTCAACTCTTTAAATAAGTGCTCTCCACACCATAACATGACTTTCTTCCGTCAAACCCACGGATTCGGCTATAGCCATAAACCCACAATGTCCATCGCCAATAACATCCACAATCCCCTCAATGTATGGTCTCATGAATTTTGGCATGTAATACATAGGACTCGATGGATCATAATTTCTTGAAACCAAGATAGGCTTAGGATCCGGAACCGGAGAAATGCCAATGCGAGCACCTTTTGTTTTAGGTTGTGAAGATTTTTTTCGTGGTGAAGATTGACTTTTCGGATGTTGAGAATCAATAGTCTCCCACGAAGATGAGATCCTACATGTCGTTTTTGGTCTAGATTTCATTTTTTTCTTTGCTCATTTGGTTTGTACCGTTCTTGGAGGTGGTGACAACATTGTGGTCTCCGGAAACGCTAACAATCGCAAACCCTCTTTGATTTCTAGTTTCATTTGGAATGGAACTTTTTTTAGACGTTCTTGAATACCACTCCACTCCTCCGCGACCGAAAACAAATCTTCATTACTTTCTTCTTCACCCATATACAACTTATGTCAATGCGGGTGTATCTCATCCAATCGAATGAGCTTGTTGTAACGGATTTTCATAGCAATGAAGCATGCACAAGGTAGGCCATACGACGTCCTTATAACACAACCACAAGTTCTCTTGTCAATGCACAAGGTTTTCCTAGCACGCTCTTCTTCCAAAAAAAATAAAGTTTATGACTTGTCTAGACATGTGACCCCCCAACCCATAGTACAAAGTGACATCTTTATATCGATTTTCCAAGACTGTAACACTCCTCCCAAACGATTATTGTATCTCCCCAAATTGGTTTGCCAGCATCTCATTTATTTTTTTCCAACAAGTACCCAAATCACCCTTGGAGGTGGACAAATATTCCCTCACCACACCATGAGCTCCTTCAACTCTGTTCGTGGTCCTGCACCTAAGATGTAACACAAGGTTCGTCCATAACCTCACTAATTTGTCCTTAAAAGGTTTCAAAATGGTAGTTTCAACATAGTGAAGAAACTTTGGATAATCCTTACAGGCATCTTAGAATTCCAATAGATTACCCGCATATAACTCTTGAGTAGGAGATTCAACCAATTTTTCCTATACATCAAATATGGTATCAACTAACTTACTATGCTTCTCCTCGTCGACAATCTTCTTTTGCCCATCCACTACCACAACATTTTGTTTAACTTTGCAATCGGTGATGATTCTTGCTCTAACATTTTTGCCAACATGGAAATAACAAAGTATTGCACTACTATCGGGGAGAACATTTGCTACAGCATTCATCATACTTGTGTCCCTGTCGGTCACTACCACCTTAGGCATGTCACTATTTGGTTCAAGAAGTTTAAGCAACATTTGCAAAGCCCAAGTAAAGTTATCCTCCTTCTTCGACGTCATAAATGCAAAACCAGCCGAATATGTCAAATAGGTTGAGGTCACTCCAACTATTTCAAGCAATGACATCCTATACAAGTTGGTTTTGTACGTGGAATCCATTATTAAAACAGTCGAAAAATTGTTAAACAACTTTACCGATGTTGGATGAGTCCAAAATATGTATTGAACAGTTTGACTTTCCTTTTTTTCTCTTGCGTAATAAACATATTCATTCTCTTCCAACTTTGAGATTAGAAATTGCATCTCCGTCAAGTCACCCCTTTTTGAATTTATGACGTTCATTGTAGACTTGCTTGATATTTGTCATGGACTCTTTCCTTTTCTTCTTCAAATTTGTCAAAATATTTTTTGGTTTCACCGAAGAATTGGTCAAGTCATGTACAATCTTCTTGTCGTC
>Ga0228710_1004494_pt1 | contig 22039 bp, 14 predicted proteins | sample MedpolnodulmetaG_FD_177995 | JGI IMG/M metagenome (GOLD analysis project Ga0228710, IMG submission 177995) | Root nodule microbial communities from Medicago polymorpha collected in Santa Monica, California, United States - pink nodules | ecosystem: Host-associated > Plants > Roots > Nodule...
AAAAAAAAAAGTACCAATTCAAATTGCAAAACTGGAGGGAACAAATAAATCTCTCTAACTTCATCTTCCTCGTCACTCTCTCGATTCCAAACCCTACCTTCTTCTTCTTCTTCTTCTTCTTCTTCTTCTTCTTCTTCTTCTTCTTCTTCTTCCTCTTCCAATGGCGGAAACCCTAAGTCCTACCAAACACCGTCTCCCAGTTGCCGCACGCATCCAATCTCCCACCAGCCCCTTCATCTTAGGCTCCAACGACGACCAGCTCGAACGCGCTCAAGCACGTGCAGCACGCGCCGCTGCAATCCGCCGCAAGAATCTTCCAGTTTCGCAATCTCTCGATGCCGACTCCGATCCGTGTCTTAACAAACAGCAGATCTTCGATTTGTTCCAGAATTGTATAAAGCTCGCCAGCGAAAATGTAAACAAAATTTGAAATTGAAATTTCAGTTTTAATTTTTAATTTTATTGTTTGATTTTTTGATTTTGGGATTTTTTTTGTGCAGAAAATTAATCAGAAAAATACTTGGGAATTGAACTTGATTGATCATCTTACTGATATTATTAAGGCTGAAGAAGAGAATGATACTGAGACTAATTTTCAGAAGGTATGTATGCTTAAAATTAGCGTTATTTGTTTTAATTTCTTGGTTTAAGTGTTTGGATTTGATTTTTGGTTTTATAATTTAAGAGATTAGATGTTTGTTGTAAAATTTTGTTATAATGTGTGAGGTCATGTGCAATTAATTATTCCAAATTTACTAGATTAGAGGAAATTAAATACTAGATTATGGGTTGCACATATGAACCGACAAGCTATGAAGCACTGGCGTAGATACGAACACTGGACACTGACATGTCGATAACAATTTAAGAAAATGGAAGTGATTGAATGTAATTACATGTGTTGGTTTTGTTTTAGACACAGAAACAACTTCAATCTGAAGTGTAGGTGCTATATAGCTTACTAGGGTGAGCCTATGTTGTCAATATCGCTGCTATAGTGGAATAGCGTAGTAGTGGTAGGGTTCGACACAGCGCTATCTCCCTGCAAGCTGCCTCACCAGTGGTGGTTTTCGTGGCTGCGGATTGCGGCCATCCCACTATCCGCTATAGCAATCTAGACCCACTACAGCTGTGCTTAATGGAGATGAGGAGTTGAAGATCAAGAGTTTGAATCAAGTAATTAACAAGATAATATTGATGTGGTGGAACTTAGAAGTGAAGACGAGGCCGACGCAGACGCAGAAGCATGATTTTGATTACTTTTAGAACTTGATTTTGATGGCTTGTCATTTTGTTTAATTTTAGAACTGGATTTTGTCATTTACAATGCTATGCTATTTTAATTACATTTAGAACTTATTTTGATCAGAGATGATAAAGTTGATTAAAGTTATTAAGTACGATTGTCCCTTTAATTTTTGTATTTTTGAGTATTTATGTATCTTGTCGGAATTTATGTTTAGTTTGTAATTTGTATATTGTTTTTTAGTCTTCACAATAGCGGTCATCCCACTATTGAATTTTTGGGTTCGGCGCTATGCGCTGCTATTTGGGATTAACAACATAGGGGTGAACAGACAAAGTTATGTATCTGTATACTTTAGGTAGTTTCATTAAAATTTTATTTTGGGCAGGCAAGCTGCACTCTTGAGGCCGGTGTCAAAATTTATTCACTCAGGGTGGATTCGGTTCATTCTGAGGCATATAAAGTCCTTGGTGGGATGAATAGAGCAGGCCAAGAAGCTGAGCAAGGTTACACTTATTACCCTCTTATTAAGCCTAGCATATTCTGATTCTCTCTTTTTTTCTTCATTATCTGCACAAGTTGCATTTGTTTCTCGATGATTGCTTTGTGGATGAGAGTTACAGGGATTGCTTTTCTTCTGTATTGTATAGTATAGCGTATAACGTATGTTATATTTCCTTATGTTTGATATCTTATGAATGTACAAATTCTAACGGTTTCATGCTGCAGTACATTTACTTTTGGTTTTGAAATATTCTGTTTTATATTAGTTCAAATCTAATGCTTAGTCATAATGTCAGACACTACACTGGAGGGTGTTAATGTTGAAAATGGACAAGGAAGCAGGAAAGAGACGGATAAAAAGGTCAATAGTCTGGAGTTTTTTGATCATGACTAGTTAATGATAGTTTTTGCTTAGTTTGAAGAGTTGTTTGTTCATGCAGTTGTCACCTTTGTCAACACTGGAATCATCTTTTGAGGTCCTCAATGTAAAGAAGTTTGATGGTGATCACAAATCCTTATTCCATTTCCGTTATTAGTTATAAGCAGCATGTTTGAGGTTGTGCTGAAAGCATATATGCTATTATATATTTTTTTCAGCTGCATTTGTCGTTGATCCCCTCTATCGTCAAACAACTGCGAAATTTGATGAAGGAGGAGCCAAAGGTCTTTTAATGAATAATCTCGGTGTATATGGTGGATGTAGGCTGCTGTTTGATTCACTAGAAGTACCTGCAAAGTGTATGGAAAGCCAAAATGAACCTGATATTTCGGATATCATTGATCTTTCTTTTGCCAGAGGTGTGTTTTGTGAAATATCCGGTGAAACTTCTTGTTACATTTGCAAACCGAAACACATTCAATGTGGTTACTGGTGATTTAATTTTCTTTGTAGATTGTGTTGAGGAGATAGTATTAGAGATGCGTGTGAAAGATGAAATTTCTCCAACTCTGAGGACTATAGTAAACCAGTTCGATGAAAATAATAAAAGGCCTACTGGTTTTCAACTTCCTGGCCAGAATTCAGCGGAAGAGCTTGATACCGATTTTAATTGTGAAAATGGCGCTGACAGAGAAGAATATGACAATGGCGCGACATGGAGTGACGATCATGATGACCAACCAGTCAATGCTGATCTAGGCTCTAATGATGTAGACCAAAGTTTCCCTAGTTATCCTCAGGTTTGTCATGTTTTAACCATATAAACCTCGACGGCTGTTTAGGATGAGATTTTAAAATAGCCTCTTTTGATATTCTAACAAGTGAGTGGTTCAGCGGCTAAAGTAAAATTCGAAATTTTGTAGGAAAATGAGCAGTTTCCCTCCACAGACTCTGATATGGATGACAGATTTGAAAATGTTGATGGGTTCTTATTCTTGAGTTTGGGTTTTAATTCAAAACATAATGCATGGGCAGGCCCTGATCATTGGAAGTATAAAAAATCCAAAGGTGGGATTTGGAGGCCAGCTAAAGAGATTTTATTGTTCTATTTTTCTTAGAATTGAACATTTTATTTATTTATTCTAGTTACTTTGTTGTAGTCTCTGAGGTTCAACCTACTTCCGAAGATGGGTCAACCCTGAAACCTAGGCAGACAAAGAGTAAGAAACAAGCCGAAGTTGATTTAGATTTCACAAATTCTCTGGAGAAAGACTTGTCTGATATATTTGCTCCTCCGAAGAATCCCAAAACATTACTTCTCCCTGAAAGCAGACCGCCTTGCAACACCAAACTTCCAGAGGACTGCCACTACCAGCCAGAGGAACTTGTCAAGCTATTTCTGCTTCCGGATGTGAAGGTAGTTTTTTTCTTTTTTGATCAAAAGAAAGTAGTTTCTGTAAGACGTAGAAATGAGTTTCAAAGTACTTTCTTGTATGGAGTGATATTAATTTATATTTATCTCTGATGATTCATGTTCTTTCTTTAGTGTCTTGGGAGGAGGGCAAAAAGATTCTCAGGTAAAATGTTTAAAATTTTCCTTTTTAAAAATGTAGACTAATTACCATGCTTGTACATATAGAGATCATTTAAAATGTCTTCAGCTGTCATTATATTGTATTTCAAGCTTAGGTGCATTTGCAGATGCAGATGGATCTAGAGATCAATTCAACGAGAACGATCCATTCCCTTCTTGGGACAATGGAAGTGCTTGCGGTGGTGATGAGGCTGGTGATTATGAAGGTGATCATCATAGTGACATAGAGGATCCAGGCACTCTTATTACACAGCCACGTCAGGTAGGTTTTATTGAACATACACATTGCTCTTAATAAATTCCTCTAGGTATTATACACACTGATGAAAGAATGAAGTCTTTCATCAGTGCATATACTGGTCATTAATTTTCAGTCAAAATATTGCAGCAGGAATTCAAGTATAATTATATATGCTCATTTCCAAATAACAGGTCAGTAAAATAGAAGTCCAGTATGACAAAACGTCCAAACAGGTTGATGTTCAAGTGCTAAAAGTTACTCTTTGGGATCACGTTCAAGCATCTGTTAAGCTTCCTCCTGTTCAGGTATACCAAAATTCCTCCGTTTCTTAAGAAATCTAGGGTACAATTATCCTTCCCTCTCTGGTTTCTCTGACTGAAATGAAATTTGCTAGTTAGTTTTTGTTAAGACACAGTGCTATTTTAACTCTCCATAGGATTCTAGGGCATTACAAAAGCTGTTTATTTTTGCCTCGCCACTGAATGATAAGTTCTAATTCTTGCATTGTTTTGTTTGTTGACTCTCTTTATTCTAAAGGGTCAAGAAGAAATAGTATCTTTCAAGAATTTATTGGCTAATTTTCCTGGCGAATGCAATGCCGCTGCAAACATCAGTGACATTTCTCCTCATTTGTGCTTCATATGTCTACTGCATTTGGCGAACGAGAAAGGATTGAGTATTCAAAGCTTCCCCAACTTGGACGATCTTTCAATATGCCTTCCACCTGTTGGTGATACTCATTAATTCTGCAGTTCAGGAATTAGAAAATAGTTCGGCAAGTGCTTTTTTATGATTTCTTTTGATACAGTTCCTGTCAAATTGGGATTGATGGATGTGCTTTCGTCAATTTTTCTTGCTTACTTCGATCAGTTTAAATTGTTATATAAAGTAGCCTTTTTTGGGATTTTATGTTAAATTTTTTAACTTAAAATAATATAATTCAATCACTGCTTTCAAGGTTCTCACCCATATTTTCGTTCATAGGCATTACCTAGTTATGATGAACTCTGTCCATTATTTTTTGGGTCAATAGATCAGCAGAAGATCATAGATAACAGATCTGGTTGAAAAACATTGATAGAAAACTTAAATTAAAAATTAGTCCGTAGTTATGAGTCCAATTTGTCCATTACAAATTTAATCTCAATTCCTTCAAAAAAAAATAATTTTAATCTCAATTGTCAATTGATATTTTTTCCTTGATTCATTCCCTCATATCATACAATTGACGTGAGCTTATATTTCAGTTTTCAGGTGGAGATTGTAACAAGTCGCTTTTGGTTAAGGTTGTTCAAGTCTCATCTTGTAATTGTCTGATCTATCGAGATGTACATTAGCTCTTGTTCATGACAGAGTTAACTCATGTTGTGCTCCCATTTGTATCCTATAACTCATGTTAATACTCAAAGTTGATGAATGGATGAATGGACTGACTGATTGTTATAGCACTACCCCACCCTACATTTGCTTGTAATTTATTGATAGTGTACTTTTTGCCTTGACTATTGACATTAAACTCAATTAACATAACCTTTTAGTTATCTCCGCAATATTTTGATAATTGAATCAAATTATCTCTTATATGTGGTACTCACTATTTTCTTTTCAAGTTTACCATGAAATAGATAAAATTATAGACCTAATTTAGTCTCAATTTTCTTCCTGTCAAAGTCGGCCTAAAAATTTAAAGATTTGAAGACATCCTATACGTCGTATTTGGGAAACTACCTAAAAACATTCTATAAAACTTTGAACTAGATTCAACAAAAACACTTGAAAGAGTCTCTTAGTTTAACTCAAGGTCGTATAAAACTTTTAACTAGATTAAGCAAACACACTTGAATAAGGTCATATGTTCGATTTCAACCATGAAAATGCAACAATGTTAAATCTTTTAAAAAAGATTTGCCAATCTTTGTAATCCTATCCAACCCAATACATTAACCTATGTAGTTACGCAAATACACAATACACAATTTACACACACAAAAAAACTTATAACTTATCCAATCATCTTTAGTTAATAATCTCACGCAATTCCCTTTCGATCCCTCTCAATTAACATTAAATCAATCGAGTAAAACCAAAGAAACAACCTAAACCACATGGGTTGGTCTAGTGGTAAAGGGTTTAGGTAGTGTACATTAAGTTATAGGTTCAAATCTGAACATCCAAAATCAAAGTAGCAACAATCTGAACACAGATTCAAGTCTAAGCCTCCAAAAACAAGCCAGTTGTAAAATGTTTTCCCTTAAAGCTTTATCACAGTAAATAAATAACACGGTTTTCTAGCTTTTAATAGTGGTACATGTAGAATCAATGGCCAATACCGTTTTAAGCTCACTACACCGTTTGGTTGAATTTCTGTGCGATGAGGAAACCCATATCCGGCATGGTCATCCATTTATCCCGTGGTGCATTGCCAATACCGGCGTAGGATAGAGCGTTTGAGACCTCTTTATACCGCCTATCATCATTAATCATCCTCCGATAGCGGGCATTTTCTACACCGACAAGCTCGTTGTAAAGGTTGTACCGGATTAGTTGGTGATCATCACTAGTCAAGTTACGTAGGACCCCAACTGCTCGGAACCCAGAATGACCATCACCAGGTACATCTGTAACCTTTTCAATAAAGTCATGCATCCAAATTGGGATTTGGTCTTTGTGTGGTATGTCGACCTTAACGAGTGTTGGCATCTTCAGATTTTTTGGAGTTGGCTTAGGAGGAGTAGGAGACATGTTGCTTTTCCGTGCACTCTTTCTACTCGTCCCTGTTGATCTTGTCTGTGAACCCTGTGTCTCTTACTCCTGGGAGTCAACAATCTCCCATAGCGAAGGGGACCGCTTGTCGATCGAATGCTTTGCTTATCTTTCTTAGGAGCTCCTTTGGTGGTGACCTTATTTGGCGGTGGACGCATAGAGGTGGTCTCCGGTAAAACAAATTATCGAAATTGTTCCTTCGTATGCAACTTCATGTTGTAATCGGCGTCCTTGAACCAAGCCTGTAATGTGTAAAACAATTGTCATTTTGGTTGTTGCTGAAAAATAGGCAGAAACATGCATTCTGGTGTGTGCACTGATAAGGTCCGGATTTCAAATTCCGGAACACATATGCAAATCCGGAATATAAAATTCAAAACTTCCCGATACACTCTTTGCATGAGCCTTAAATGCACTTGCATAGGGCGTAAATGTTACCTTTCAGATTATATAATCCGGAATTCAACAATATGGTCTGGATTATATAATTTGGATTGCACCAGTACAAGAAATTAAAACATAAATCCCGGGCAGAAGCTAAAGTAACACAGTTTTCTAAAAATATACATGAAGAATATCCCATTCTGACAATAGAGAGATGTCTGTTTTATGAAGCTTCGGGTCAAGCTCGTACTCGAACCTCAACCTCTTCCAGTGAGTGTGAATTTCATCCAAACAAAGGGCGGTGCCGTTCTTGATCTTCAAACTAATCATACAAGCACACGGTAATACGTAAGTGATCAAACTCAAACAACCACATTTTGATTTATCCGTACCAATTTCAAGTGCTTTATTATACTCCACTACGAGATGATGCAAAGCTTCCCTTGAAATGTTCCGGATCAACCTAGACCACAACACCTTTCCTTTGAACCTATGTTCAAGCATTATTATGCTCGTCTGAAACGAAGCATGTATTGCGGTATGTTGCAACTCTAGGATGTCATGAACGGATTGCTAGTTTGTACTCAAATCACTCATACTACTACTCAGATACTTTTTCAACCGAGCGTGTGCAGATTCAGCTCTGTTTGTTGTAGTATTCCCCATATGAAGGTTTTTGTCAACCCAAAACCTCACAAACTTCTCCTTAACCGGATCCAAAATTGTCTTTTCAACATAATCCAAAAACTTAGGAAATTTCGCACATACAACTTTTAATCGGGTCCAATTATCAATATATGCTTCCTCCGTTTCAGGATCCACAATATCCAACCATACAGCCATCACAGTCTTCACCACCGAAGCAGGTTTGATCGCTTCCCCATTCTTGCCTTTGAGATCCTTTACTCTGCAATCCAATTTACACCTTGCTCTCACATTTTGTCCAATATGATATGAGCACAACAAAGTAGTAGCTTTAGGGAAAACCTTTTCCACAGCATTGATCAAAGCATTGTCCCGATCAGTGACAACTACTTTGGGATAGAGATCTTTGGAGTGCAACATCTCACGGCACCTCTCAAGAGCCCAATAAATGTTGTCTTGCCTCTCAGATATCATATAAGCAAAAGCAATAGAGAATGTTTTCATGGTAGAGGTGTTACCGGCAAACTCAAGCAATGGAAGATGATACTTGTTGGTCTTATAGGTGGAATCCAACACAATCAGGATGGAGAACGTGTTAAACAACTTGATAGAATTTGGATGTGCCCAAAAAACATCACTGATATCATCAAAATCACGATACTTCCTACAATGATACACGTAACCATTATCAACCAAAGACTTCAAGAGATATTGCATGTCATTCCTCGTACCCCTAATGGACCGCCTATACCTGTGACATGCATTATAAACATGTTTGATAGTAGTTGAAGTGGTACGGTTCATCTTCCATAAGTTGGTAAGCATTTGCCTCGGAGGAATGTTTGAATCCACTATCTCTTCAAGGTGAACACGTTCATTTGGATTTACACGACCGGCGGTTTTATGACTTTTCAAAACATCTGTCATGTCATGGTTGTGTTTACCATCACCAACTTTGAGGCTCCAATCACCACTGGTCAACAAGTAACCTCTCAGCTGAAACGGACACTCGCATTTAACCGAACCAGCTATCTCGCGCCGACTCTCTCTTGTACTCGGTGTATGAACCTCCCCTTTCACATATCAAAGTAACAAATGCGCTTCTTCCATTGCCACCGTTATCAGATTTACCAATAACAGTGGAAAAACCGAGCTTCCTAGCTTTCTCTCGAACCCACTCCAACAAATCATTCCGTGTTGCAAACTTGTGTGTAGTGGTAAAATGTTCTCGTTGATCAATACAAACAACAACAACTGGAGGTGGTATAACAGGAGGAATAGGAGGAGGAGCATCCTCTACTTTCGCATCGCCTAAAGAAATTTCAAGTTTCGGTGGTGGTGGTGGGAGATTCTCGGATTTGGCAATTCTGGAACCATGCACATCTTCAAGTAAAAGAAGCAGCAACACAATAGGAGGTTCAATCTCAGGTGGATCATCATTTGGGGCATCAATCGGAACAACCATATCTGAAAACAGTGCCAGACATAGTTAGAAAATGAATATAGTTCTTGTACTGGTGCAATCCGGAATTCGAAATCCGGACCGCATGAATGCAGTTCGGATTTAATATTCCAGAACGGTACGGTACAAATCATATGACGTGATCAAAAGGAAATCGCCTAAAAAACGAATGGGGGAAGGTTTATATACACATTACCTTTGCATTCAGACGAAAATGATGATGTTAACCCCCCTTGATGGCCAGATTGCTGCTCCAAACCACGTTCTCACCCTAAATGGTGTGTTTTTAGAGGTGTAGGGAGTGTTTGTGATAAAGAGGTTGTGCTTCAGCTAGGTTCTGGAGAACTATATATAACATAGCTGTCCGGATTTCATTTTCCGAAAAAGAAATGACTATTTTTTCCGCTCATTTCAGATACATGGTGTTCAGAATTGGTATTCTGGAATGTAACCATTGTGTCCGGATTAAGTTTTCCGAGTAGTCTTTCACCCTGATCAAGTCAAAGTTTCACAAGTGACATAAAGCAGGGTGATTTTCTAATCATTTCGGATTATACAATCCAAACGTTATCCGGATTTTATAATCCAGACAAAGGGTATTTTCGTCAAAATCACAGGACGCGCGAGAAGACCACAAGGTGGGAAAAGTAAGTCTCTAAAAAAATTAATAGTTATGGACCACTGATTCAATGGTTAACAGTGTACACACCACAGCCCGTGTATCCTTGATTTGGGTTGTGACTAACACTTGGGATGTAATGAGATCAATCATGGCAGGAAGAAATCACTACTCAGATATGGGGATAAACCATTCTGGTTTTTTTTCTTCTTTCTGTTGTTGTTGTAGTGATTCAATTCTTTGTATGTTGCCACTGTTAGACTCTTATCCTAGCGTTCCTCGTCCTGGTTAGGTGTTTTGTGTTACTTTTTTTTTTTTGAAGGAAGGTGTTGTGTTATTTGGTTTCTTAAAAAAAAACCTCACATATACTATTTTGATTTAGTTCATACAATTTAATTTATGAGAAATTATATTTGAACAACCATTTTTTGACGACTTTTGTGACAACTTTATCTTTCATACGCATATTATATTTTTACTTTCTCTCTCTATTGCTTTGGTTTTTGTGCCAATCACTTATTTTCTTTGTAAAATTTTGGTTGTTGCAAAGGTTATCATATAAAATGATGTTCAAATAACACAACTCTTAATTTATATACATTACTAGAGTAATTTTTTTTTTAATAAATCACTTCCAATCAAGAATATGATTTTAAAATAGCTAAAATAAGGTAAAATTTATTCATCGTCAAATCATAGCTATTTTTACACCATCAAATTAAAAAAACTATTTGACTTTAATCATAACTACTTTTACGAACGAATATATGGATGCTTGTAATTTATTGATAGTATACCACTGACAAAAGTCTCTTTTTAACTCAAGGTCCTATGCTCGAATTCAACCATGAAAATGCAACAATGTTAAATCTAGTCTCTTTTTAACTCAAGGTCCTATGCTCGAATTCAACCATGAAAATGCAACAATGTTAAATCTTTTGAGAGATTTGCCAATCTTTGTGGTCCTATCAGGCTCAATAAATCAACCTCTGCAATTACGCACATACACAATTTACACAAAAAGGAAGAAAAAGAAACTTGAGTTTCATTCAGTAATAATCCCACGCAATCCCTTTCGATCCCTCTCAATTAACATTATACTAATCGAGTAAAAACAAAGAAACAACCTAAACAACATGGATTGGTCTAGTGGTGAAGGGTTTAGGTAGTGTACATTAAGTTATAGGTTCAAATCTGAACCTCCAAAATCAAAGAAGCAACATCTGAACACAGATTCAAGTCTGAGCCTTCAAAAACAAGCCAGTTGTAAAATATTTTACACGTAAAGCTTTATCACAGTAAATAAATAACACTGATTTCTACCTTTTAATAGTGGTACATGTGGAATCAATGGCCAAAACTGGATGGTAGAAATAAAACATTTGTATTTTACCCTTAACCTTTCATGTTCACATATGAGAACTACATGATTTACTATTACCAGCATTTAAAAACTTTGATAAGTAATATGCAAGAAACACTCCATTGAGGAGGCCATGCTATGTTTCTATGAAGTTTGTACTTTTCCTTGAGACTGAGTATTAGATTTTGCAGCCCCTTCTTTCCATCCTTTCTGGCGAGCTCGGAGTTCCCACAAAGAAGTTACTTTCTTCTGAGCGACTAATGCCAACTCGGCTTTCTCCCTTGCCTGCTCACACGTTTCCATACCAGAATTACACTTGTCTGCTTCCTTTTGATACTGAGATGCGACCTTCTTTGCTTCAAGCAGAGCCATGTCAGCTCGTCGCTGATTTTCCAAAGCTTGACTTTCACGTAGCTTTAGTTCTTCCGACAATAGCTCTGCAAAATTCTTTTCGGTGTCTCCATTAACTTCTGGATCAGGCTTAGCACAATCTAAATAGCAATTCCAATTAAGAAAAGAAAAAGAGAATTGGTCAGTGAAGGAAGCTAAGCCATAAAACACAGGTAAAAAATGTTATATAACAACACCGCTGTGGACAAGATGAATTTTCTGCTCGCGCTTTCATGTCATTTATAGCAGAGTTCTATCCAGTACAAAGACTATAATTCCTTATTCATGTTTTGACAAAAAACTACCCTAGATATAAACTTTATTTAATAGGTTTTTTGAACAGCAAAATGCAAACCAAGAATGAATCTTATGAAAAAACTGAACGGGAAAACAAACAGCAGAAACATGAGATTATTTTGCTATTGTAAAAGATGATTCTGGCAAAGTAGAAATAAGTTATCATAGTGCTCAAAGTGACTTCCAACAGTGGTACTCCAATTCCTACCATCATAAAAGTGTAAATCAAGGTATAACAGCAACACAATGAATGTTTCTACGGATTTTAGTGTAGTACATCTAGGATACAGAAACTAACCTCCAAATGAAATGTTGCTCAGCCCTGCAGAAACACAGTGAAAGAAACTGAAATAAGTATGTGCTCAATTTGCCTTTAAATGAGTAGAAAAGCAGTAAATTATGACAAAACCATGACAATGTCCAACTGAAGCTCTAATTTATGTGGCTGCTGATTAATGATTTCCAATTAATTAGTGGTAACCAAAATATTGTATTGTTACAGTTATGGTGCCTACTTTCACCTTTGTTTAAATTGATAACATAAATAATTATATGATGAAAACTATGGCGCTACGCTTCAGCAATAGGCAATAGGGTTTTAATTTACGGTCATGATTTGGGCTGTGACAGAACAGTTTTCAACGTTGCCAAATCTGTGGTGCGACCGTTGACCACGATTTTCTCTGCAATATCAAGATTTGCAACAGCAATTGTTACAGTGACTGCTATTTAAAACTCTGGCCATCAATTTGGCGGTGAATGTACTGCCGATTACTGTTGCAATTTAAGACTAGTTCAATAAGATGAATAATTGGCCATTAGTTTGTTAATTAGGTCTTGTTCTTAATATCAAATCAAAAGCATTGATGAAGTATAACATAAACAGAGAGGGAATTTGTTGGGGAGTTACATCAAGTTTCTTGTTGATAAAAAGTTGGTTGGTTGTAACTTCACAAGCGTCACAGCATAATCCAAAAATAGGTTAAGTGGAGACAACTATGTGGTTATACCTCATCAATATGGTTTATAATAAAGGCTTGCAATCTCAATCTGAGTGGTGACATAACTGTCTTTGATGTTGCCGCATCGGCAATATTTGACAACAACTATCTGCAATATCAAAAATCGCGACACAACCACAATCTCTACCGCAACATTGGTCTAATTTTGGCGGTGAATGTACAACAGATTAACGTTGTTGCAATTTATGACAGCATCAGTAAGACGAACTATTGTCCACTCGTTAATTAGGTCTTCTTCTTACTTTCAAATCGAAAACTTCGATAAAGTATACAACATAAACAGAGTGGGGAACTTAGATCAAGTTTCTTGATAAAAAAATGAAAAATCGTTGGTTGTAAAAGTTTCACATTCAAACTGGTCTACTAATTGCTTACAAAAAAACCCAAAAAACCCTAACATAATAATGTTAAATAAGCAAAATAATATGCACCATAATTTGAAAGGTTAAGATCAAAGTATCTCTTTATCAAATCATTACTCATATGAGAGCATATGATTCATTAGTTCAAGGATCAAATCAAATTCATTAGTTTAAAGATCAATTCAAATTCTCTCATAGAACTTAGATCTAAAAAAGTTCCAATTTTTTTTCTTCTTCTGATCCAAACCTAACTTAAACAACCCAATTAAGTAAAGATCAAATTTTTAACTAGATCTTAACATGGGCAATTAAGGAAAATCAATAAAAAACACAAAAATCATAAAGAAATAAACACAGACCTTGTGGAATTGAGAAAGTGGGTTGTGATGAACAATCACAGAGACAAGGGGAACAAGTTGAAGAAGAAGAAGAGTGTTTGACAGCAGCTAAACCTTCTTTGAAATGCCAATAGAGTGGTGGACCTAATATGTAACCTGCTATGCATACAGCTACTGTTATCAAAGTTGCTCGTAATAGCGTAACACTTGATTTGTTCATAGCCATGCTTCGTTCTCGAAGTGAAATCTAGATGGGGTTGAATCAAATGAAGTTGAGATTGTGTTTATGTTTGTGTCGGCGTACGCGTCGGTAAGTTGAAAGAGTGAGAACAGTTTGCTGCTGCTAGTGCTATGCTACTGGTTCCTCCTCTTTCGATCGATCTATCTACTTTTTCTCTTTTTGTTTGTTGATCTTCTCCTAATTTATGACTTGAATGTGCCCACCGTCAAATGTGCCATATGATGATAATGTCATATCAATCTCTCAATATACTTGTTTACGATTGTATTAATTCTTATAAATACTTGGTTATTGTCATATCAATTGATGTAATAAAAGAATTATTGTGAATTTTGATGAACTATTTTAACATTAAAGATTATTTTGATTAACGAATTGCATAATCAATAACTATTTTAGAATTTTGATACATTGAAAGATTATTGTTACTACTTGATAAACATTCAAGAACTAAAATGACTATTGATCCAAAAATAATATAATGAAAATCATAAATTATGACATCTAAGGTGAACCACTGCTTAGAGCCATCGAATCAAGTATTTAATCAAATTAATTACTTATTTAAATAAGTAAAGATAATTGATCTAAATGGTAAGAGACTTAAACCCTTCAAATTTTCATGGAGATTAGTGAAACCATCTGCAGTGACCGTAAGGTCCAATGAAATCTCAGTCTTTGAAAAAATAAATGCATGGAATTAAATTGTTGAAATTAGGAGAGATAAAATGATTAATGATGTAAATTCTTACACTTGAGAAAATTTGAGAAAATACGACGGCATGAAATCCATTTTCAAAGATTAGTCACCATTGAAATGACGGTATAATCTTCATACAATAAAATGATATATATATTTTTTTATTTTGTGAAAAAGTCAAATAGTTTATGTTATTTTCGGAATTAGAAAAAGTACCTTAAAAAGAATAAATCACTACCGAAGAGATTACCTGGTTGAGGCGTGACCAGATTGCTCTCTTTAAGACGTTTTGCGGCACTACTCGATTTGTGTAAGGTAGGCTATCAACTGCGTTGCCTCCAAGATAAAACCGCCAAGCTCACCTGTGCGATTACGTATTACACCGTAAGTAATCGTTCGAAAAATAACATCGCGTCGCACATGATATATATATATATTAAGCGCTCACTCTGTTCACAAAATTGGGTACCCCAAAGGCACATCCCTTGGAGGTCACCTCCCACTTATATAAACACTGCTAGTGGGTGTGTCCTTTCATATGTGAGACATTTTTTTAATTCACAGCAACACTAGTTCTATCTAACAGGACTTGTGTTTACTCTTCCAACATCCACTCAAATTCAACTAGTGTTCCAACAATCTCCAACTTGAATTTAAACAATAGTTTCGAGAAAATAACGTCAAAGACGTCTCTATAAGGTTGCTAAAAAACTAAGGTGTCGCCTACAACTTGAACCTTTGCATAACGGATACTATTCTGATTTAACAATAGTTACTCGTAGCATTGAACTATATCTCAGACATAGAACCCGCACACAAACCTTTTCCTAATGTGTTTTTTAAATGCCAGTGCATTTATGATCCTGCACATCTATTGCAGTTTTAACTAAGGCTCTAGGAATTCTGCCTCGAAACTCCATTGGAACCGACATTAGCTATGTACTCCACTAAACATAGATTATAAATCTCATTAAGAGTTTATATTATTTCATCCTTCTTTCGCTGCAGGATCATCCTTCTCTAGTATTATCATAGCATATTCGATCACCTTATGACTTAGTATTACCCATTGAACCTAGATCTTGGGATCTCCAGTCATATAGGTCGAGTTACCATCATTTAGTGAGCTATAGCCATTAGTCTCATCCTACTGGTTGTATTTTGGACTTCCTCTCTTGTTAGTCCGTTCGTCAAAGGATCAATTAAGTTTTCATTTGTGCGTACAAAATCTACTCTAACCGCTCCATTAGAGAGAAATTCTCTAACTGTGCTGTGTTTTCGCCTTATCTATCGCCTCTTACCATTGTAATAACGATTCTTAATCTTTGTAATAGTTGCGATACTATCACAATGAATTAACACAACTGGCAACAGTTTTTCCTATAAAGGGATCTCAGCTAGCAAACATCTTAGCCAACTTGCTTCTTCATTAGCAGTAACTAGTGCTATCTGTTGAGGCAAAATCCCTACTTAATTTTAAAGATAATAAACCTTGATGATTAAGAAATTAATGGACTTTAATTTATTTCTAGGTATTTAACTTGTGCTCTTGAATGTTTAACTAAGACAGGAACAAAGTTTAAATCATACCAAGATACAAGAAATTAAAGGAGATTTGGATTCATGAACTAACTCTAAGTTTAGAAAGTTAGTTCAGAATGTTGCTCATAGTTCAAAATGTTGCTCATAGTTCAGAATGTTCAAGCAGAGTTCAGAAAGTTGTTCTTATACAAGCCCAGAAACTAAAGAACATACAAGGCACACGTGACATGAATAAATGTTCAGTAAAGTACATTGTCATGGATCAATCAAGCTATTAAGGCATGTACAAGATTAATGTAAAGAAGGATCTTCAATGTTGACTATGAACATTGAAGTACTAGGAATATTCCAAAGAGAATATCATCCTAGATGTTACAATCACTGCTCTTCATTGTTGTTGCACTGATCATCAGAATGTTTAACTCAGCACATGCTTTAACTATGAACAATACAGTTGGTGAAAAGTAAAAGCGAAAGCAAAAATCAAGCTCAAAGTCTCATTCAATTATGATTAGACACGTATGGGAGTTGATACATTACATGGACCACACAATCCCTCAAAGCATGGGCATGAAGTTGCAGATCCACATTCCTTTCTCCTGCACACATTCCAAGGAAAATCTGGAAAGACATTATCTAGCAACATTCTGATGTTAGTGCAAAAGACACTACTCATGGACAATGCCCAAAAATTCATCTGACATGCATATGATGAACCCAGATGAAGATCATCAAGAATACACCAACATTCTGATGAATTCTCAAGAACACAACAATATTTTGATGTTCAAAATGTTCACCCAAATTTTCAAGTAAAAGCTAGTGGGGCCCAGGACACATGATACAAGACCATTGGTCACTCTCCAACGGCTACAAGAGATCAAAACACTCTATAAAAAGAAGTGGAAGGCTCGACATTACTTGCACCTTTGCAAAGCATACAAGAAAACAACTTAAGAATGTATGAAGTTTTAGCAAAGCAAAAATTCACAAAGAAACTCTAAAGATTATTAAAATCTCTAAGAGTGTGAATAACTTCTCTCTTGTCTTTTTAAAGATAAACTTCCCCCGCCATTCTTCTTATTTCTTTTGTCTGATTTTAATCATGCAAACTACAAATTGTAAAGAAAGTCTCATCTACCTTTAGGGGTACTAAAGTGTTAGTTTGAGCATAAGGTGTAAAAGTCTAAGTGGGTAACTTAGCAAGAAGGTGTAAGCCTGTTGAGGCTAAGAGAATACAATTGTTGTAATTGTTCAGGTGAACACGATTATAAGGTGCAAGAATTGAGAGGTTATCTCAAGCATCATAGTGGAAACTATCACAAGATTTTGAGGAGTGGACTAACCCACATTGGGTGAACCATTATAAATCTCTATGTGTTCTTCCTCTCTTCTCTATACTTTTAATTTACAGTATACACTACACACACATACACATATACATACTTAAACTGTTTTTTTCTTCATAAACACTTCAGAACGTTATGAAGTCAGTTTACTAACTTAACTATTCCAAGTCCAAAACTTGAGAATCAATTTTAAGTTACATATTTAATTTTTTAAGGGTCACAATTCAATGCCCCCTTTCTTGTGACTATTTTATCTACTTCAATTGGTATCAGAGCCCGGTTCTAAGGGTTTGAACACTTAAACAAGTGTTAGAGAAAAGATTTAGGAAGTATGTCTAAAGTCAAGTACATAGCTGAAGGAGGATCATCAAATAGACCACCACTTTGCAATGACTCAAACTACTACTTCTAGAAAGGTAAGATGGAACTCTTTATCAGATCTCAAGACACAGATACGTGGGGTGTTATCACAGATGGAGACTTTGTTCTAACAACCAAAGAAGAAGTCATAAAAGAAAAGAGTGCATGGTCAACATATGACAAAGCTCAGGAGACAAACCGGTGAAAAAGGTAAAATCACTTGCCTTGAAAGCATCTCAACAAACCTCATCAGCAACTGAAGATGATGTGCAAGAACCACAAGAATAGAAAAAGTTCATGTAGAAGAAGCTAAAGATGAACTTGCACTAATCTCGAAAAGAATACAAAGAATGATGATGAGAAGAAATCAAATCAGAAAGAAGTTTCCCAACACAAACAACAACACCAGAATTGAAGAGGACAAAAGTCAAGTCACTTGTTTTGGATGCAACAAAACTTGGCAGTACAAAAGTGAATGTCCTGACATTAAAAAGGTGCAAAGAATACCACCCTTCAAGAAGAAGGCTATGATTACTTGGGACGACATGTAAGAAATAGAACCACAAGAAGATGAGGAAGTCAAGATGTGCTTAATGGCTCAGTCAGATGATGAAGAAGAGGTAATTGTCTACAAAACTCATCCTTTATATAGAGATCTTGAAAGTAAAATTGACAGTCTCTTATATGATTCAAATTTTCTAAATAATAGATGTCATTCATTAATCAAAGAACTTTATGAGCTAAAAGAAGAAAAAGAGAAACTTCAAAGCAAGTATGATGAATCTAGAAAAACCATACAAACTTTGCAAGGCTCTCATTTCAAAATGTCTGAACAACAAAAAGAGTTAAATAGAAAACAAAAAGGCATTTTTTCTAAACCTTTTGAGGTACAAAAGGAAAACACACTTTTGAAAAAGGAAGTTGAAGAATTAAAAAATGATCTTACATATTTTATAAAGTCTACAGAAACATTTCAAAACATTCTGGGATCACAAGATAGAAGTGTTGAAAAATTTGGTTTATGATTTAAGATCCAAACAAAATTCTTAAGAGTTTTGTACCTCAAAAGGCTGAAACTAAAATGAAATGTTCATACTGTAACAAACCAAGACATTTTGATTCAGCATGCTTTCATAAGAAAAATTTTGTTAGAAAAAATAAGATTAATCTTAGTTCAGAACGTTCTCATCTCAATAGATCAGAAATTCACAAAAGGTTGAGAAGGCTAAGAAGATATGTTCCTACTGCAACAAATCTGATCATACAAGATAAAATATTACAATAAGAAGAGATCTCTTAGAAGAACTAACCCTCAAGGACCCAACATTATATGGGTACCTAAATTTTTTGTCTTGTCAAATGTATGTCCTACCTCAGGGTGCAAGAAGAAAGCCCTGGTACTTGGATAGTGGTTGTTCTAGACATATGACAGGTGATAGGAATTGCTTTCTACCTTTTGAAAAGAAGGATGGAGGACTAGTGACATTTGGAAACAATGACAAAGGTAAAATCAGAGGTAAATGTACTATAGATAAACTTAACTATGCTAAAATAGAGAATGTTTAGTATGTAGAAGGATTAAAACACAATCCACTTAACATAAGTCAATTGTGTGATAGTGGATTTGAAGTTGTATCTAAACCTAACATATGTGAATTAAGACAAACCTCCTCTAACAAACTATTTTTTTCTGGATCAAGGAAAAAGAACTTATATGTTTTAGATTTAAATGATATGCCAACTAAATCATGTTTTATGTCTCTTGAAAAAGATAAATGGATTCGGCACAAAAGAAGACGATCAAAATGTTCAGGATCTATCACTTCAAAGTCCACCTAGAAGTTGCAGAATGGTAGAAGATCATCTTGTAGATCAAATCATTGGAAGCACGACTGACGGTGTAAGAACTAGAATGTCCTTTAAAGGAAACCACAAGACAATGATTTCTCAATTGGAACCTAAGTTAATCAATGAAGCTATAATCGATGACTCATGGATTGAGGACATGAAAGATGAACTTTCTCAGTTTGAAAGAAACAAAGTTTGGAACCTAGTTCCAAATAATCAAGGAAAAACCATCATTAGAACAAGATGGATTTTTAGAAACAAGCTTGATGAAGATGGTAAGGTTGTCAGAAACAAAACAAGGTTAGTTGCTCAATGTTACAACCAACAAGAAGGTATTGACAATGATGAGACTTTTGCACCAGTAGCAAGGTTAGAAGCTATCAGAATTCTTCTTGCATATGCTGCACATAAAAGCATTAAACTTTTTCAAATGGATGTGAAAAGTGCATTTTTAAATGTTTTTCTAAATGAGGAAGTTTATGTAATTCAACCTCATGGCTTCATAAATGAAGAAAAACCTAATCATGTTTTTAAACTCACTAAAGCATTTTATGGTCTTAAGCAAGCTCTCAAAGCTTGGTATGATAGACTTAGCAAATTTTTAATTGAAAAAGGATTTTCAAGAGGAAAAATAGATGCCACACTTTTTAGAAAAACCCATAACTCTGACTTACTTATAGTTGAAGTTTATGTGGATGATATCATTTTTGGTGCAACCAAAGAGAAAATGTGTGAAGAATTTGAGATGAGCATGATGGGTGAACTTGGTTTTTTCCTTGGTTTACAAATCAAACAACATCCAAATGGAGTTTTCATAAGTCAAGAAAAGTATGTCAAAGACATTCTTAAAAAATATAAAATGAATGAGGCAAAAATCATGGTCAGCCTTATGCATCCATCTTCAAGTTTAGATAAGGATGAGAGTGGAAAATCTATTTCTGAAAAAGAATAGAGGCATGATAAGTTCATTATTATATTTGACTGTTAGCAGACCTGACATAGTGTTTGCAGTAGGTTTATGTGCTAGATTTCAAACATGTGCAAAATAATCTCATTTAACTGCAGTTAAAAGGATTTTTAAATATCAAGTACTACTGATCTTGGCCTTTGATATAGAAAATGTTTTAGTTTTGATCTTATAGCCTATTGTAATGCTGATTATGCTGGAGACATAGTTGAGAAGAATAATACAAGTGGCTCCTGTCAATTATTGGGAGAAACATTGATTGGATGGTCTTGCAGAAAGCAAAACACCATTGCACTCTCTACAACTGAAGCTGAGTATTTATCTGCAGCAAGTTGTTGCTCTCAAGTTTTGTGGATCAGAAATCAATTGGAAGATTACTTTATAAGGTACACAAGTGTCCCTATTTTATGTCTAGACATATTGAAATAAAGCATCATTTCATTAGAGACCATGTTCAGAAAAAGGATATTGCATTAAACTTTGTTGATACAAATAATCAACTAGCTGACATTTTCACAAAACCTTTAGCTGATGATAGATTCAATTTTATCAAATAAAAATTGTTAATCATGAAAAATCCTAATAAAGATGATTTATGCTAAGTTAATTTGTAAATGATTGTTGGTTACTGTTTAGATTATGTTTCGTGATTGTTTTGATGATGAAATGTATTATGAAAAGTGGATTAACTTGGAGTAATTGATTGTTTGTCTAAAAATGCTATAATTGCTAAATGATGAGATTTTACTTATTTGTTGTGGTTAATACTTGATGATGATTTTTGGTGATGATGACTTGTTGATGTATGGATGTAAATAATTGATAATGCAAATGATGGGTTTTGGTTAAGATATTAGATGATGGTGTAAATTATATAATATAGAGTTGTGAATTGTGCATTGTCGAGTCTTTACTTGAAAGTCCATGCATTCATAGTCACGTTGAATCTTTTGGTGAAGAATGTAACTTGTGGGGGTTACGTTAGTTGGTGAGGAACATAATTGGTGGATTACGTTAGTTGATGGATTAATAGGTAATAGTTACTTCCGACATCAAAATGGTATCACATGCATGTAGAAATGTGTCTAGAACATTGCATGCACAAGAGTCGATATGATTTGTCTCATACTTGATTATGTGATTAGGTGAATTGTGTGGAGTATGTGGTTGATGAATTATGTGAATTGATGTGATGTTGTGTACTCAATATGATTGCTTGGTGATATTTGTACACATGAGATGATGTTATGGAATTGTGAATAAGGTGATGACTTGAGAATGATGTGATGATTTATTGAAGATGATATTCACATAATGTTATGGAATTTTAGCAATGATGAATATATATATATATATATATATATATGCATGATTTACTTGAAATCCTATAATGCTATTTTTATGCTTATATCTTTTTAAGTGA
>Ga0228710_1004498_pt1 | contig 22029 bp, 12 predicted proteins | sample MedpolnodulmetaG_FD_177995 | JGI IMG/M metagenome (GOLD analysis project Ga0228710, IMG submission 177995) | Root nodule microbial communities from Medicago polymorpha collected in Santa Monica, California, United States - pink nodules | ecosystem: Host-associated > Plants > Roots > Nodule...
TCAATTTCCTCAAAAAAATAATATTTCCATTAAAAATTAGTGTAATTGATTTAGCAACAAAACACACACACACACACACATATAATATATATATATATATATATATATATATATATATATATATATTACAAAAATAAATGATATTCATTTATTCAAATTGATATAGTACATCAACGTAGTACAAATTCAAAGTCGCTAAAAACAAAAACAAAAAAAAATGCATTTGCGAACAAACTCACAACATTCATGTTAATAGCATAAAACATAATAATACATATACTTACAAATAATAAAACTATATTCGAGTCTCCAGAATATTCATATATTCGGATCTGTAACGTTGATAACAACAAAGTCATTGATTGGATCTGAACTTGATCCAAGTTAATATTTCAACCCGAATCAAATAAACATTGCACTAAGATGCGAAATCAAAAATACACCCCACAAAAATGAAAAATCAAAACAATCAAAGTCGTGCTAAGACGACGAATCACAAAAACAAACAAAGAAGACAAACGAAAAGAAAAGAGAAAGAGAAAGAGGTGACATATATGTTGTTATACTAATGTATTTTTTTAATGATTTGTATGTTGTAATTCATATGATATATGTTGTTTACTGCAAAAGAAATTAACTTACTGGTGTTGGAAAATATATCATGTCATGTTTTTTAAGATATATATGTTGTATTTTTGTCTTTATTTATTTATTGAATATGTATGTTGTTGAATAATATATGATGTTTTAACTTCCATGATAAATTTTTTGAACAAAAAATAAATTTTTGATCTATTAGAGTAATGACAAGAAAATTTTTTATAATTCTATTAAAATTACAGAAAATGAGGATACTCTATATAGTATATGTTTTCCTTGTAGAAAACTAGCGAAAAGATAGGCACTCACGTGCTCGTCTTTTCGCTCTTTTTATTGCAGTAACGTTTGAAAATTATGAACGGGGTTTTTTTTATGAAATTTTGATTTTGATTAAAACTAAATATATATAAATGTTTGTTGCTTTCAAGTTATAAAAAAATCAAACTAATCATGATTATCTATTTCAACGATACTAACAATAATACAATATAACAAAAAATATATAATCTAAATTATTTTTTAATGACACCAACAACAATATTATTAATGAAAAAGTTGTTTAAGTATATAATTGGGATAATGAAAAAGTAAGTACAAATATACTCATATACTTTGTTACACTTTTTAAATGATAAAGAAAAAAACATCAGACAAATATAATGTTTTTTTGCAGGGAGACAAATATAATGTTTTTTTACAGTTTTTCTTAATATTTAAACTTACTTTAATCTATTTGTTTCATATGTTATTTGTATTGAAAATTAAGGGTATGTTTGGAAAGAGAAAAAGTCAGTTCAAAAGAACTGAAAGAGATTATTTTCTTTATATGTAGTTTTTCTTTTCTTTATATACAATTTTAACCAAAATTTCATAAAAGATATTGTTTGAAATTTATAGCAATAAATAGAGCAGATAAACGGAGCACAGTGATCTTCTGAACGCCAATTGGTTGACAAAAACATGAAATTGTAAACGCAAGCCCAACCTAACTGAATAAACCCTAACACAAGAAATAAACCCTAATTGAAGAGTAAAACCTTTTATGTATACATTCACGATCAGAATGTTACTTTTCCCAACGGCACCAAGTCAGGTTTCTTCCTTCTTCTTTTCATTCTCCAGTCTCCACAAATGGGTTGGATTTTTATTTTTCTGTTTATTGCATTGATTATCTATGAAGCACGGACTCCGACACGGACACACACAAACATGTCGACACCGTCAATGTAAATAATATAGAACACCGAAACGGCTACGTATGTCTTAATTTATTTATAAACAGTCTAAAATGCAAATCAAAATACATACATAAAATTTAACTGCAATTTATTTGATTGAAAAAAGTTCTAAAACAATATGACATAGTATTTGACCTTTGTTTATTCATCTACTATCAAAAAACCTAAAAACGTTGTAATCAACTTTAATTTCTATAACCCCATAATTGATCAATATTTCTAGACACTTATATAACTCTTGTATCTACAATCTGTGGAACCAAGAGAGGAAAAAAAAAAGTGTTTCAAAAATTTGTCTGAGTTGTCTGACATGACTCGTATGAGTGTATATAAGTGTGGACACCGGTCTAGAAGTGTCGAAGTAAACAAAAAAAAAAATTTAATTAGGACATTGGTCTTAGTTGTCCGACATGTGTGGTAGGAATATCATAGGAGTGTTGGACACCGACGCGTCTAGTCCTAGACGTGTCCGTGCTTCATAGTCCATTATCATAAAGTTTATCTTTTTTTTTCTTCTTTCTCTTAGTTGCATATTGGTTTTGTTCTTTTTTTATTTTTCTCTTTTTCAGTAATACCAAGGTTGTAGATAAACAGAATAATTAAACACTTATAGCATAAACACTTATCATTGTAAATGTTTATGCATAAGCTATTTTTTGAGAGCTTATACATGCCATAAGCTTAAGCTTGTTTCCATAAGCTCTCTCAAAAGACTCTAATACAAATAGTTGTCTACTTTAATATGGCAAATATGGCTTCTTTGTATAAAACAACTTCATTTGCAGCTTATAGAATAACCACTTATTACGATAAGAACTTTTGTATAAGTTATTTCTATAATAAAAAATAAAGTTTTTTTTTTCATTTAAGATATAAGTTATTCCCGTAAGTTATTTTTAAGAGCTTATGTAAATAAGATGAAAACAACTTATGAACATGCCCTAAACAGTTTCATAAATCCTTTGAAACAGTCTCTCAAGTATTTAGGCCAGTAAAGATATTTAAATGGAGTTTCTGTCTGTACATTATGCAGGTAAATTTACGGTGGAGAGTTTGTAATTGGAGTTTTCTATTTTGAGTATCTTTGCCCCAAACACTTCCTTAAATTATTTCACCAGTTAGCTTTACTTAGCAATGCAGAAGGTAGATTGGGCTAATTTAGAAGCCTATCCTCTTAGTTTGGTACTTGATAAGTTGGAAGAACACATAGATCATGTTAGGTTTGGCGTGGTGTGCAAGAATTGGCTATCAATTGCGAAGCTTAACCATAAAAATAATCAATTTAGGATTAATGTCCCACCTATGTTGATGATCCTCTCATACATAAATTATCGTATATGTACAACATCACAGACGAAGAAGAGATATTTGTATAGTATTCTTAGTGAGAAAAGAGTACCCTATTGAATTATCCCATCCTTCCATCAAGAATATGAAAGTGTGTTTGGGCTTTAGCCATGGTTGGCTTGCATTAGAATATGATAACAAAGCCATAAAACTAGTGAATCCTTTTAAGTATAGTGTAGCTCCCATTAGTCTGCCACCTCTGAGTATCCCAATAAGGTTACGTTGTCTGCTGACCCGATTACAAGCCCTAGTGATTATGTGGTTGCAGCGATTTACCATTGGGGTCGTCTCGCTTTCAAAAGAGCAAGCCAATCATTTTGGATTCGTGTAGACAAAAATGAATTGTGGTGCACTAATGTTGTTTTTATAAAGGTCTGGTATTTGCTGACAACCTTGCACATACCATTGTATCCTTCAAGTTCAATAATCCTCCTTGTGATGGTGAAAGTCTTTATTTTGTGAAATCGTTGAATGGAGACATATGGATGGTGAGAAGAAATTTAATCGATCAGTGTGACAAGTCCTCATATAATTTTGATATTTACAAATTAGAACTGGATGCCCAGAGTGGAAAACTTGAACAAATGAACAAACTTGAGAGTTTGGAAGACAATATTTTATTTGTCAGAGACCGTGGTGATTCGATTTCTTTGTCAGCCTCTGCTTTCCCCAAGATGGAAAAGAATTCAATTTATTTTGTTGATGAAAGTGATAAAGATGGTTTTGAGTTACATATCTATAATGTGCAGGATGAAAGTGTTGACAGTCGATCTTTACCCCGTCCCTTCAGGACGATGCTACATTTTTGGGTTCTACCACAATTTCAATGGGATTGACCGGTTCACCTTTAAGTTAGGTATTTTAATTAACGATCCATTCAATTGTTTTTTAAATGATTTGTTTTTCATGTTCCTTTATCATTGATAATGACAAAGATATTGTATTGTATCGTTTTATGCATAATTTGATTCATCATTTGTTTGTTTTTTTGTTTCCACGTGTAACGGCTGTTCTTATTCGATTGTGATCGTCATGGTGAAGTATTGATGCTTACTTAACATCTGCGATGAAGTTAGAAGCTTTATCAATGTTTTACATTCGGGGCCATATTTAAGCAATTACAAAGTTCATGGTTTTAAACTGGTCTGGGTTGCGACATTGCCGTCGTTACAGTGTAAATTTATAAATGATCTGTTGTGGCATGATGCAGCAATTGTGCCCACAATGTTGCGGCTTACGGCGTACCAGTGCATATAAATGATATTAGATTGTATGACTGACACAAATTGAAGATAGTTTAAATTCATAAAAATAAAATACTCATGCGTAGAGCATACACACATTGTGGTGTTGCACAAGTACAAATGTACTATTTTTTGCACATATAAGAAAATAATCATATGATGCAGAAGATAATAAATATACAGATTAAGATTCTAGTGAGACTAAAAAAATGTCAACATGTGTATTCTTGTGAGACCAACTAACACCTTGCTTTGAATTTATCTTTTCGAGATTTATTTGTTCACTTACAATTGTATGATACATGTGAATATAGTTATCTATGATTTAGACAATTAATAGTCGACGTAAGACATCACATTTGAACCCAACAATCTCTCCCTTGAGTGTGAGTCTCATGCATTCTATAATTGATCAAACAATAAGATTCCACTCTTGATTCCCCACCAAGTAGAACCTGGGCTATGATACCACTTTTTGAAGAGTTCGGGAGAGCGCCAGAAGCAACAACAAGTTGATGATCCTGGACCACAAAAGAAAGAGACACAAAACTTTATGGCATTAGGTATTTAAATCACACCTCTTTTATATACTTAACATTTAGCCAATTCATAGTCGATTTGAGACTCAACCACTCGCTTAAATCCAAGAGCAAAACCATGTAGGATTCTACCTCCATCTGCTTGTCTTTGCCAATACTACAAGAAACTTGACTTTAGTGACATAATAAAACCGTAGGTAAATATCATTTGTCAACGGTATAGTCCCAAATACCTATACCGGTGGCAACTTTTTTCCTAGTCAATAATTTGCTATTCCTGTGGATTTTCTCTGTAACTATATTCTATAGTGACTAAATTTCTTACGACGGTCAAAACAATTTAGTTTTACTTATCCGTAAGAAACTTTGTCACTATAGAATATAATTACAGAGAAAATCCATATGAATAGCAAATTTTAGCCATTAATTTCTTACGCCGGTCAAAACAATTTGGTTTTACTTACGAATTTTAGCCATAGGTATAGAGCCTAACCAAAACTTACCAATGTTTTTACTTACGGCTCTTTTCCGTCACCACAAACTTTAGCGACACCTAATATTTCGTTGGTATAGATATTAGACGTTATTTTCAAATTCCTTTCCCTTTAACATATAGAAAGAACAAAATGATCCCAATTTAACCACACACAGCTCAACAAAATTACCCCGTTTCATTCAAAAACCAAGCCAAATCAGAAAACAAAGTCAACATCAAACCTACTTCTGCCAAATTTCACAAATTGATAAGAAGGATTTTACTATCCTTCGCATAACAATATGTATTTCAGTTTCTATCAAAAATAAATATTGAATTCATAGAGACTCCTGTGATATTAGAACCGTTCAACAAATATTATTGTTTTAAGTATAGAAAAGTCATTGTCGGGACCAATTTAAAATACATCTCAATTTAAAATTCATATTTAATTCATGTTGTTAAAAAGTTTTTTTTTTAGAGATTCTTATAATATTTTAAACATCTATGCAAATATTCATTTTTTTTAATAAACTATGAGAAATTATATTAAAGCAATAAATAGTTCCTCAAGCACAAGATGTGTTGGAGGACACTGAAAAGTGAGAATTACACAACTGTTAAGCTACAACCTGCCGGATAAAAACCATAAAAAACAATTGCACCAATAGCTTGTAGACAACATAAAGGATTCAGCCTCCAAAAGGGGTAATCAAAATCGAACAAAACGTAATACGATTTCAACCACCAATACGTTTGGAGTTTAACCTTATCTTCAAGCGCCTCAAGTTGGTCCATCTTGTTGTGAAAAATCCTTCTGTTGCTATCTTTCCAAATAACAAATAACATTGATATCCAGATAATGGTAAACACCGTCCTTGAATGTTTGGAAAAGCCTCCAAGACCATGAAACTGATTCGAATGAGAAAAAATATTGCCATGATAAACCGAATCAATTCCTAACCACTTCAAAACCAAAAGCCATATGCGACCGTAAAAATCACACTTATAGAACGGACTTAAGCAGAACCAACCGACCACCCAAAGATAAATTTTTACATTTCCAACCAGATAAACGATTACAGATCCTATTAACCAATGGATACCAAAACTGTAACTTTCGAGGATCCCCACCAATAGGCAACCCCAAGAAAAGGAAAGGAAGATGACCATGCTTACAATTCATGACCGAGGCCGCCTCATTAAGCCTAGAATCAGTTACATTAACACCAAATAGCAAACTTTTGATAAAATTAACTTTCATACCTGAGATAGATTCAAATGAAATTAATACCGCCTTCAGAGCTCAAACATCAGCCCAACTCTTTACCCCTACCAGCAAGGTCTCGTCCGCTAACTGTATATGAGATACATACACCATTTCCTGCGACCCAATAACATAAGGAGAGAACAGGGCATTTGAAACCATCGTTGACATCATCACATTAAGGCCCTCCGCCGCTAAAAGAAATAAGAAAGGGGAGAGAGGATCCCATTGACGCAGACCCTCTCAAAACAAAACTCATCTTTCGGGCTCCCATTAACTAACACTGATGTTGCTGTCGTGACACACTCCATAATCCACGATCGCCATAACAACGAAAACTTCATTTTAGACATCACCCCATCAAGGTAACCTCAATCCACGGAATCGTACGCCTTCTCAAAATCCACCTTAAAAAGGAAAAGATCTTTCTTAGCTTTCTAGGTGTCATCAACAATTTCATTTGCTATCAATATACCATCCATAATTTTCCTACCCTTAATAAAAGCATACTGAGATGTAGAAACAACATTTCCAACTACATTTCTCAACCTGTTGGTCAGCACTTTGGAAAGAATTTTATAAACACTACTCACCAATGAAATTGGACGAAAATTAGCCACCCACTGTGGGCTCTCGACCTTTGGGATCAAAGCTATAAAAGTATAATTAAGGCCTTTAGTGAGCTAACCACTGTGGAGGAATTCGGCAAAAAAAATCAGCAAATCAATCTTTAACACATCCCAAAAGTCCTTAAAAAATCTCAAATTAAAACCATCCATTCCAGGACATTTGAAGCTATCACAGTCCCATATTGCAGCTTTAATCTCTTCTAACATAAAGGGTTTAATGATATCAACCCCTTCCACTACAGATTACGATTTAAACACCAAACCACCAGTGTCCGGTCTAAGTTGCGGTGTCCTCCAAGAATGATTTTTGATGTCTTGATAAACAATGTAACGCACCTTTGCCATCCTTTCAACTAGAACCCTATCAATTTGTAATGAAATTAAAGAATTCGACCGCCTACGAGAGGACATAATACCATGACATTTTTTGAATTTGCGTCACCTTCTTTCAACCAGGTAACTCTCGACTTCTGCCACTGCATACTAGCTTGCAGTTTTGAAAAAGCCAATATGTCAGTCGATAAAAGGTGCATCTCGGCCTCCTCACTTGCCACTAAACTGCGGCTTTCCACAATACCATCCAAGGCCGCCAACCGATCTTTTGTGACCCGAATTTTACTATCAATGTTCAAAGTATGATTCAAGTGCCAACTCCTCAACTTCTCCTTTAACATCTTAAGCTTTTCTTTAATACTAAAACCACTCCAACCGTGCACCTGAAAAGACTAACATTTTTCTTTAACAAAATCGACATACATTGGAATATCCTCCCAACATTTTAACATTCTAAGAGGTTTTGGCCCCCAATTTTGTTCATCAATGGTTAAAATAATAAGACAATGATCTGATATACTTCTCAGAAGAGCCGCTTGGATACAGATTAGGTAACATAGTAATCCAGGCTTTTGATAATAAAAAATGATCAAGACGGCTCATCGATAAACCATCTCCACAATACTAGGTAAAATTATGACCACATAAAGGTAAGTCAATGAGAAAATTACCAACAATGAAGTGATTAAAGGGAGAAAATTCATAATTACTGCTAATCACTGAACGACTTCTTCGCTCTTCACTAGAACGAATGGCATTGCAATCACCAAGAACACACCAAGCAACTGCACTATTGTCGCGTCATTTTTGGAGATCAAGGCTATTTGATTAGCGTTTGACTCACTTTTATTCACGACTGAACTTTTAATTAATTTTCAAAAGAATGGAAAAAAGTTCAAACACCATTTTAAAAGATTAAGGGTTCGGGGGTTAGTTATATTTAGGGAATGTGTTAGCACCCTAAATATCCATAGTATTCTATGGGAACCTCTTGATTTTATTTAATTAATTGTGCTATAAACTTGCTTGTTTAAAAATGGAATTTAAAGTGATAAAAAGGAAAAGAAAAAAAAGGGCCTATTTTATCTACATTTTTATTGATTTGGAAGGACTAGGTTTGTTGCCTACGTACCCGTGAGAGATCAAAACCTCGTAGTTCGGGGTAGAAATTGACGTTTGATTGGTTGTGTGTTTTTTATTAGTTTTGAAAAAGGTTTTTAAATGAAAAAAACCAAGCGACAAAAATAAATTTGTTTGTGTTTTTTATATTAAAGGAAAATGACTTGAAATATGATTAAGATTGATTGCAATTTTGATTTATGAAAGGATAAAATAAAGGGATCACTTGATTTAAAAACCAAGATTTATTATGAGAAAAAGTTCTTTTGTGATTTTTGGTTATTAATTAGAACATAGAATAAACTAGCGTGACAAAGAAAATAAAAACTCATGGATTTGTAGTGACATTGGATCACTACATAATCTCTAACCTAATTTTTTTGCATTTTTTGATATATAAAGCGGTAAAGAAATAAAAGATACACACACCCTTTTCTCATTTATGATTTACATTGACTTAAAATATATTCTAAGGGCTATGCAATGAAATAAATGACAAAATTTAAAAATGGAGGATGATATGATAAACAATAAAATAAGAATGCAGAATAAAAATGCATGATAAAATAAAATAAAAAGGAAAAAAAAAGGCTGGGGATTCAAAATGGGCCATTGATTTGATCCACGGCCCTGATCAGATCAAGAGGCAAATGTTGCAGGCTGTTAGATCAAAATCAAAGGGTTAGGAAGTCGAGGGTGCATGCTAGAGCATACACCGCGCCACACTGGATTCCAGGGATATAAATATTCCTCATCGTACAGTTTCCCCATTATTTCCACTTCAATTTCTCTCTCATCTTCTTCTCTTCCTCACTTCTTCTTTCTCGTTTTTTTTTTCTTCTTTTTTCTTTTACAACAAAAAAAAGGTACCTAAATAAACAAAAAAAGAAAAAGGTTGAACCTTTGTTGGATCCGGTTCGTTGTAAGGTCGATTTGGATTTTGTATGAAGGTTTGCGATTGGAATTTGTGAGGGTTTGGAATTGGTACTGACTGTAAATTGGTTATTGAGGCTGTACGGTTTGCTGGGTTTTTGATGATGGAACCGCTTTGCTTCTCTTAGATTATCGGCTTTTACTAGTCCCAACACATGACTTTGACATGCCTTCCCCCTTAATGCACTCAGCCACAGGCTTAACAGTAGGAATACTAGAATTTTCTTTTAACACAACTTGCTCGATAGCCCCTTGACTCGAAGTAGAATGTTGATTCACAGTATCACTTTCAACAACCTTTCTTCATTTGATTTCAAAACCCAGTCATCTTGTCATTTGGGTATAGATGGCCTCTCTTTTTTCTTCGTGATATTGACCACATTTCGGATCCCTATTTGTATTTTAGTGGGTTGGTATGGTATGAGAAGTTATGTAATTGTTGAACAGGTGCATCCACTAACGGTTGATCTTCTTGCATACACGCGGGAGCCAAACACTGTGACTTATTATCATCTTCACATTCGACTAAACAAGCATCCTCAGTGAAACCAACTTCAATTCCTCAATAATACGAATTGGGTACAACCGTCCATAAATCCACACATTTTCAACAACATTTAATTCATTCAACAAAGGAGTATCAATTAAAAATCGAGCATAATTCATCCTCTCTTTGTTGATAGTATTGTCATCAATTTTGAGAAGTCTACCTTGTGTTGCAGCCAACTCTAAAAACAAAATACTATTCCAGGCATGAAAATAATATTTCATGCAAATATTCATTGAAAATTTTGAATAATACACATGAGTTGATTTAAAGTAAGGACCAAAAGTGGTGATGTAAAACTTTTAGAAGAGAAAAAGTTGAAGGAAAATTTTAGGGGGCTGGAGCAAAATGTTTGAATTTTTATAGGGACTAAAAATATATTTAACAATAATAATGTTTAGGTGTAAACAAAACTATAAACTATTTTATTTACAAATTAATTCTTCTTTATTTTGCTGGTGTCGGGTCTCGAACCAAGTTTCTATAGGTTGAAGAGAGAAACTCTCAACCAAGTGACTTCTCGGGAGACGGGCTAATTCTTCTTTATTTAACTAAATAATCAAATTTTTCAAATAACTATAATTTTATATATAAAATAATAATAAAAAGTTTTTGTGTAACATATTTTCTCTTCCAAATTTAGTTAGCATTTGCCTATTTTCATATATCATTTTTTAGCAATTGAATAACTTAATTATGAAATAATCAGATAAAATTTTACACTTCAATTATTTTTATCAATGAAATGAGAAAAACAAGAAGTATGTTATCAGGTGCATAATGTTGTTTTGTAGGATAATACTATTGACAAGTGGAGGTGGAGTCTGGATCCTATTCATGGCTATTCCGTGAAGGGAGTTTACACTTATCTGTCGACAACAAATGTCCTTGAAGACCATGGCGTGTCAGTGTTTGAAGGTGTGTGGCAGAAACAAGTCCCCCTCAAGGTGTTAGTGTTTTCTTGGCGACTGCTTCATAATCGATTACCAACTAAAGACAATCTCATCCAAAGAAGAATCATTCAGCATGATAATGTTCTCTACATAGGTGGGTGCGGTTCAGGTGAAACTGCAGATCACATTCTTTTTCGGTGTGATTATTTTAGCATGGTGTGGCATCGTATTTATCAGTGGTTAGGCATTTCTTTCACGGCTCCAGCGTCCGTTACAGCCCATTTTCATCAGTTTGGTCACTTAGCAGGGTTACCGAGAGTGACATATTCCTATTTGACAGTAATTTGGCATGCTAGTGTCTGGACTATTTGGAAGGAAAGAAATAATAGGATCTTCAACCAGAGGTACGGCGACTTGGATCAGTTAGCAGACAGCATCAAACTTTTGTCTTTTTCTTGGCTAAATGCGAAAATGCCTACTCTCGCTTTCAGTTATAATGACTGGTGGCGGCATCCGTTGATTTGTATGGGTGTTCTTGTTTAGTTCTTTTTTTGTACGCTCTTCCGTTGTGTTATTTTGTGGGAAACAGACTTATAACTGTGTATTTTGGTGGGTGGTTCTCCTTTGCACACCTTGTGCGAGGTGAATCATCTCTTGTGATTTAATATATTCCATTTTGGCTTGTCAAAAAAAAAAGAATTATGTTATCTATACTTATATAAAGAGAATACATGAGTTTTGAGCTAGATTTTTTCTTATCTATATTACCCTTCATTTAAACTATTTTATTTATAATGTTAACATTTAATATATTACTTTAAATTTTAATTAAAAAATTAAATCCCATTAAAATAGGACTATTGCATTACAATAGGAACAATATTATCTATACTATATAGGCTTAATAGCAATTTTCGCCTCCTAACTTTCACGAAGTTGCGATTTTGGCCCCCTAAGAAAAAATACAAAACCGCCCCTAAGTTTTTGAATTGTAGCAGTTTTGGCCTCCCAAGGCAAAAAAAAGAATAAAAAAAATAATAACATGTGGCACCTCACTTAGGGTGCCACGTCAGCGTAGACCGAGTCAAAATTGCTCTTGGGGGCCAAAACTGTCACACATGCAAAACTTAGGGGGCGGTTTTTTAGTTTTATTTCTTAGGGGGCCAAAATTACAACTTTAGGAAAGTTAGGGGGCTAAAACTGCTATTAAGCCTACTATATATAAGGGGGTAAAGATTTTGGACTAATTTTTTTATCATTCCAATCATACCTTTAAACAATTTTTCATATATTAATGTTATATTATCGATGTTATTAAAAAAGGTAAGAATTTATATTATATTTGTTAAATTATTATTTTCATTGAAAAAGATAAACAGGGTTTGTTTATTTGTTACAATTTAAATGTTTTATTTTAATAAGGCAAGAGCAAAATGACATCAAAAAGAGTGACTCTCAACTAAGTTAGTGCCCAACTATAATCATTTGTCAAATGCTCTTAAATATTATTAAAAAAATGAAAAATTACACAAAAGTTGAGGGGACATAAACATAACCTAAAAAACCACACAAGTGTGTAAGTCGACCCCAAACGGGTGCTACAAAAATTAAAATAACACACAAGTGTATCAACCTCTAATTAATCCTAAAGCTAATTAAAGGTCTTCGATGCGGTGATTGAACCGTCAGTCAACACTGAGGTGGTTCAAGCAACAATGGCATCAAGCTAAACGACCCTTTCGAGCCCCACAATCCAAACCAAACAAAGTGTGACATATCTTAAGCTGGTGTATGAATCGTCTGCCAACACAAAAACCAATCAAGATCCATCAACTCCCCCAGACGTTTACTATCACAAGAGACAGAAAATTATTCTTGCCATTTCTGACATATAGTCTGAATTCAGCCTCACGACCAAATCGACTTTGAAGACGAAACCATGTACTAGTATACTAAAAATTCATATCTCTAGATCAAACCAATTCTCGGATACTAGTTGTTGGAAGTTTGGGAGAGCGTCGAGAACAACAATAGGCTAATGATTCAGAACCACTAAGAATCGAACACCACACATCATCACTAAGACCTTAAAGCATTTGATATATAAGTCACTACTCTTATAGACCGAACACTTAACTCATTTATAATTCATATGAGATTAACCACTAACACTTGACTCAACACATAATTTAACTAAGACGTCAAAATTCACATGTAATCTCTAAAATGTAGCGAAATTGCATTGTTCATCTTTATTTTACTTTGAAACAAAAACATAAAAATGAAGAGAATAAAAATGAAAAAAAAAATTATTTTGTAACCATCAAATAAGTTTTTTGATTTAATAAATTACTTGTATTATTTTATTAAGAAAAGTAAAATAAAATAAATTTTGAAAATACTTTTATACATTTATGTATTATGCACAAAAATTATGAAAATAATTTTAATAGAAAAATAAGATTAGAAAAAACAATAAAATAGTATACAATTAATTAACTATTATTGTCTTTTCATTGTTTTTCATTCATAATTTGGAAGGATTATTTTTATCATAGGTCCCACACATCAATGTAGAGCCTACAATATAAACTAATCCCCTCAAATTGAATATAAAACAAATAAATTTATAACAAATAACCTCCATAAAATAACAAGTAATTAATAATACAATAATTGATGTGGTATTTTCTATATTAATTTTATATTTTTTTTACCAATATTAGTTTTATATATTAACATTATTCTTTTATATAAGTTTTTACTCATATTTATATTTTGTATTGTCTATTAATATATTATTATTTCTAATTTATTAAATTCAAAATTTGTCTTTGAAGGAAATGAAAATTTTTATTCTCTTTGTTTTCTTTTTAATATTTTGTTAATTTTCGTTGATTGTAATGAGATACTCATTTTAATTTTTTTATCATATCTAATTTTTGCTTGAGGACATTGATGTTGTTTTATAAATACACATATTTATTTTCTCTCTTCTTTTTACTTTAATTTTCTCTCATATCAAACTACTAAATAATATTTTATTTTCAATTCAATTTTTCTTCTTTAAATATATTTCGTCATCAATCAAACAAAAAACATATGAAGTAAATTGTCTCAATTTATTTTTCTCATGGACTAAAATTTATTTATATTTCCTCAGCTCTTAAATTGGGTCTCATAGTTTTTCTCTTTGAAGAAATTGAACATTACTCTAAAAATAAAGTATCAAAAGTAAAATTTTCTAGCAAAACTATCATCAACATTCAACATCCACCATATATTACTCATTTCATTATCTAAAATGCATTATTTATTGGTTTGAAAAAAAGGGTTAGATTCTATATATTCCTCACCATATGCGTGGTCCTTTCTCCATGCTCTTAATGCTTACCATTTCACACTCTCTCACATAGTCAAAACTACTTAGACATCATTCATTTTCTCATTCTTACTTGTTTCATTATCATATTTCAATTGAATAAAGATCTTCTCCATCTTTTAAAATAGGTTAAATATGTCATTTAAAAAGATATGAACACAAAAAAAATAGATAATGTATCCTACTATTAAACGCATCTCATAATTATTTTATTTTTAAAAACATTTTTATATCTTTATCTATCTAAATAGAATAAATGAATATATTATCTTTCCTTCCAATTCTCTCTCACACACAACAACTAACAACATTGCATACATCACATATATTAATAATATATATAGTCATCACACACACATCCTTTTATTTAACATATATTGTTTTACTTTTAGCATCCTTACTCGGTGGAGTGAAGAGTGTTTTGTTCCCAAACAGAACACTGCAACAAGGTATTCCTCTCTTCTTTTCTCTTCCTTAAAATTTTCATTTTCTTCAATAATTTTTCTTCTTCTTACCCTTCATTGTTTTTCACCAGAAACCTCAAATCAAGAAAGGGATTATGGGTCTTGGAAGATTGGTAGGAACACTAAAGTCCAAAATAAAATCATTGAAATTGAAGAAGCCTTATGATAAGATGGAGAAGAGTGAGAGTATGAGAGTGGAGATAAAGAGCAGAAAAGCAAGAAAGCTTATTGAAGAGACTCTCAAAATTGCTGATTCACCAAAGACTAAATCTTTCAACTTCTGATGTTACCTATCTACCTTAATCATGTTTGATGTATGTAGCAAACATCTTAAGGTTCTTTTCTTTTCTTTGTAATTTAATTAAATTTCAATAAGATAAACAATTAGCTTTTTCTTTAGCTTTTAGTCTTTCCACCAAGAACATGCATTCACCTAGTAACAAACTTAGTCTATGTTTTTACTTTCTTCCATCTAAAAAAATTTGGTCTATGTTTGGAATGACATCATAATTTTATTAAAAAAACTTGCGAGAATTATGAATGCTCAATGTGATTCTGTAAAATTAATGGTCAATGTGAATATGAATTTTAGCATGGTGAATAGGATCGGTGGGACTATCATGGCCAAGTCAAAGAATAACTATTCATTTAATAGTAATTAATAAATGTAATTTTCAAGATTTAATATGACTGATCTATTGATCATATTGGAGAGATATTGGTGCAATACAATCTCGGTTTTATACGACACTACTAAAAAAACAAAATTAGTGAGGGATATTTAGTGAGGGAAAACGTGAAATTCCTCTCTAATTCCGTCACTAAATTTTGCGACCAAGGAATTTGTGAGGAATTTCATTTTTTCCATCACTAATTTTGCTTTTTCTAGTAGTGCGAGACAATTTACTTTTTAGTTTTATCGAATAACTGATATATTTGGTTTATATCATAGATCATTATTTGATAAACCTAAAAAGGTTATTTTCTTCTATAATAAGAAACTGATGTATTATATGTTATATTTTGACACTTTTATTTATTTAATGCTCAAATTAGTGATTTTCTGATCTACTAAGCATATACATGAGATTGGTACTCCTATTAAGCATGCAAAGAACTTGCAATACATGGCTGAATTGGGTGTCACACTCCATATGCTTAGATAAAAATGGAAGCTGGTAAAAAATAGCATGGTAATAAAATAAAATGGAATAAAGAGTAAAAAATTGAGGGGAAAATATTTGTTTTTATTGTGAGTTGTGGATATTCATTCAGCACCGATCGTTTTCATATTTATTGCGTATTAACATCAGGTCTGTTTTGGTTGGACCATCTAGAAAGAAGAGTACAAGGGTAATTATGTCACATTAACTCTTATTTTTGGTTTATCACTGAATGGAAGAAATTAGAAAAACGTTTAAATACTTTGAAAATAAAAAGTTTGACATTTGACATTACATCAGCAAGTGTAGACATCTTAAATTTAATGGCCTAGATAGAAGTCTCATCAGTTTGGGAAGTGGTTAATGCTTAGATATGAGAATTAATGAAGGAAAAGAATATCCTACGAGGATTGTTAGATACTCTGTTTAAAAATGGATTACTATGGTTTAATTAAGAAAACTAAAAGATCGAAAGTTGTAGTTTGTTTGCTCCCTCCAAAAAATTTCTTCGATTTTTAGTTCTCTAAAAAATTTCAGTTCACACTTTTGATGTCTACTTTTAATTTAGGTCATGAAACCCTAGTTTTAACAAAATATGAATTAAATATAAATTTGTATGCGTCGAAAACATAAAATTTTATATTTAATTTATGTCTTGTTACAAAAATAAATAATAATAAGTGAGAATATGTCGTACCGATCAATGTGAGGCTACGGCCTAGTTATGTAAGACTCGAGGTCAGACCTTTTTTTATTAAGATATTTTTAGAAGTTAATTTTTTTTTAAAAAAGGAAATAAAAGACAATAAAAATAAATTAAGAAGTCTTATGCCTAAATACCTCGAAGTTATCCGTAAGTAGAATATTATCTAATTGAGAAGAGGGAGAAATCCTCATGTTCAATGAGCCAACAATAGTAACATCAAACGAACTCAACCGATCAACACATTCGTTGTTTTCTCTTAAAGTATGAGTAAAAGAGACAACCTAAGAAAGAAAAGAGAGCTTCATATAATTAGGGAAAGTAAATTCGCACGGGGATGAAAATCATTTCTCTTAGTATCAACGATCAAACAAAAAGCTAACTAAAAGCCAAATTTCATGATGATAGATCGGTAACCAAGATCTCAAGCCAATTGAAGGGCTCTTAAAATGGCTAAAAATTCAGCTAGTAAGTTTTGAGCTCTACCACAAGATCCATAAAAGACCAGGTTTATACTTGAAATTAAGGAAAATATGTTCACAAATGTCTTTAAAATATTGTTTAAAAAATCAAAAGAAGTGACTTTTGTAAATAAGTGATGTAATCATAACTTTAATAAATGTTTGACTTATATTTATAAAGACAAACTTTTCTTTTATGTATTTCTTTATCAATGTATTTGAAACACTTGTAAAGATAAATTTATGAAGACCTACAAGTAACAAGTCACAACATCTAGGCCTTTAATATTTTGATCAAGTCAAACTTAGTCTTCACAAAACCTAACTCATTTGGCCTATTCCGACTCTACACATGAGTTAAACATTAAGCAAAACTTAAATATAGAATTTAGAGAAATTCTTGCATAGTCTCTTACTTAACATGTCATCTTTAGTTACAACCAACAAAAACATGACACATCATTTTTTTCTAAATTAAAAAAAATAAATGAAAATTAAAACAATGTTTCTCTTCCTCCGCTGATACACCGCCATATAGATAGTACTTTAGTTTAAGTCATTGTTGTTGAAAACTCCATTATTACCAACGAATTCGAAACTTCAAAATTGCCCAAATCATTGCTGCTCAAGCATGGATGATGCCTGTTATTTTTAAGTTGTTTGTAGACTTATCCTTCATTTTTAATTTTTTTTTTCCTGTTGAAAAACTCCATTGGCCTTTGAGATGTTTCAAACGTGACATTAACTCAGCCATAATGAATTAATAATTTGCCAAAAAATGGTCTCACAGTCATCAATTTTGGTGATAAATTTGCATTACCAACGAACATGGTCCAATTTGTCATGTGTGTTTTTGCTCTTTATGTGCTGGTGGTGGAAGTTTCCCGGAGGTTTTTAAGTGAGTGTGTGGTGGCCATACGGTTTTGAAGATGGTTTTCATAAATAATAGGAGAGAGAATCAACATGTTTTAATTTTTTTATTAAGTGTCCTGGTTTTTTCATAAATAATATGTAAGAGACCATGCAAGAATTTCTCTAGAATTCATCCATTTTAAGGAAGTAACATACTAATTTAGGGTAATTTTTTTTTTAGGGACTAATTTAGGGTAACTAATCTTCTTTTTTTAAAAAAGAATTACTATTCGATATATTGTTTTTGAATTTAATATCTCTTGTTAATATCTTTTAATAGATAAATACTATCAATATAGCAGTTAAAATTTAGTTAGTAAAAATGTAATATTTTTTAAAGAAACTAGAGAGTAAATTTTGAAAATCTATAATTTTTTTGTTAACCTTCAAGTTTTTTTTTCTTTGGTGTAATTTATTAACCACTTGAATTTAACCACTTAATTTGTTGAAAATATAATATTGTATGATATATTATAAACTAAAATGAGATTGATGGGTATTCGTTTCCAATAACATGCAATCATAACTATTCAATTTTCCATATCACATATTATACATTTTTAAAAATACAATGAAAAACTGAAAAAGTTACACAATTGTTTTATGTCTTGCTGCCATTCAAAAATAAATAAAAATAAAACTGTTTTATGTCTTGTTATTGATTGTTGGTATAAAATAATTTTGCAGTTTCGGCACATTTTCTTTAATCTCATTTAAAGTTATCAAACTGAAACTTCACTGAAATAAAATTCCATTTGAACAAGTTACATGCTTTGTTGCAGCTAACACCTAACTAACTGTAAAAGATATAACTAAGATATTAACCCATCAAAATGAACCACAGCAGTCCATAACTGAAAAGAGTATTGGTTCAATAGTCAAGAAGGAAGGTATGAAACCAAGTGTGAAATATCCCATATTAGGAAGGATGAGAAATAAATAACAAGAGATTAATAAGTAGTTATAAAGGTCAAGTAAAGAGTGTTGATTGAATTATAGATTGTGGGGCTGCAATACTCTCATTGTTTGTCATTTAAGGTTATACACTTTTAAGAAAATAAATATACTTTTTTGAGAGGAAGAAAATAAATATACTTATTTTTAGGTAAAATAAATTTGTGAATAAAATGTATGAACAAAAAAAAATCATAATTGTGATAGGAGTTAGTGGAAAGCTAATTACCATAGTGCAATGGCTATACGTTTATTCTTTTTTAAATATTTTATTGATATTATTATTAATAGTATAATTATCCATTTTAATGATAGTTCAAGATAATATTAATTTTTCAGTGATAATATTACTTAAATAAAAGTAAAAATATTATATAAACAAAAATTATTAAAATGTAAAGGATAATTTAAAAAATAAATGGGGGAATAGTTAATTATAAAGCTAAAAATTAAATACCGTTATTACCAGTTAGTGTAGTGGGTAGCCACCACACAAAGAGAAAGTGAGATAATAAGGTTGAAAATGTCTGATGTGGAAATTGGCTACATGTGAACCATATGAGATGTGGGGATGACGATGAAGATAGGAAATTGTTTCTGATTTGGCTATTATTTGCACATGAAATTGAACTCTACAATGCATAAGGACACTTGTTAGAAGAAAATGACTTTTGAGAGAGTTGCTTACTCCAAAAGTAACTAAGTCCAAATCAATATACCTGCATCACATATTATTTTTGTTTTTTTATTAAAAATATTTTTTCTAGGATTGTGATTGGTTACTAAATTTATAATGATATATAGATATTTTAATTCGACAAAACTTATCTACATGATCATAGGTAAGTGATTTTTTGGAATGTAAACGTTCTTTACGTAACTGTATTAGCATCATTATCTCTGAAATTTCAATATGTATGCACTACCATTGAAATATGGTATTTTGATGAGTTTCCTCTCAATCTTTTTTTTATGAGTTTATGGTCAACAATCAACTTCATCTTTGAATATATTGAAATGACAAAATTATCTTTTAATTTATTTTACGTTTGTTGTGAATTCGATGAAAAATCACATCAATAACAAATTTGATGTGTTGAGCAAGTGATAATCAAACAACCAAAAATACGTGTATGGAACAGTTATAATCACAAGCCAAAAGTAGAAAACAGCGAGAGAGAAAAAAAGAAAACACAAAAGAATCTGTTTACCCAATTTGGTCCAAATTGACTTAATCTAGGGGAGAGGGCAGCCCTCTATTTCACTATAATGATGAGTAACTTTACAAAAGAGATATCAATGGGTTACAAGAATAAGTCTCCCGCCTAATTCTACCCAAAGCCCCAATATCTTCCTGTGACCAAGAGACTCAATCCTAATAGTGTTTCCCAAGGTGAATCAACCCTCAAACCCTAGTGTTTGGTTGCCAAGAGACAAACTCTATATAAACTCTAGTTTTGTTGTTGTCTTTCTAAACCCTTGTTTCAGCCCCCTCTATCTCCAGGTTTACTCTGATATAAAGTCTATATTTATAGTAAAAGTATCTCCCATAAAATTGAAACAAATCTGGTCCAAAAAATACGTTTCTGAAATATGCTGATGCGACAATTCGGGCCCCGAATTCCTCCATTCGGGCGCCAATTTTTCACGCGTGCCAGGTTGGAAAAAAAACCAATGTCAATTCGGGCCCCGGATGTAACACACCAATTTTTAATATTAGTTTATTAATAATATTATTAGATAAGATTAGTATTAATGTTATTATTAGTATTGGTTGTTAGGTAGTATTAATTTAATTATTTGTATTTATTGGAAGAATAAGTAAGGAGAAAGTAGATAGGTTGGTTAGTCGGTTGAAAGGTGAGAGAAAATAATGTTTATGAAGAAAATAGAGTTTTTAGAGAGAATAAGAAAGTAGAGTGCAAACGAAGGTGGATTAGTAAAATTGGGTAGAAAAGATGTGTAGTTAGTGAGCTGAGTAGTGTTTAATGATTATAGTAGAGGGAGGTGTGAATAGCTATGTGATGTAGTTACAGGAAGAATAGTAACAAAATTTAGAGGTACTAATCTGAAAAGATTAGTAACAAGCCTAGAGAACATATAGTAAACTAAAAAGATTGGTAACAAACTCAATTAGAGCTTATAAATAGAGATAAGAGCTTAGAGAGAGATTCAGCCATAGAAAATCATCAATTTTGCAAACTAGAGGTATGGGGGGAGTCTCTATTTACCATAAGGGTTGTATGATCATGTGGGTAGTGAAGGGTTTATGTTTTCCATTTTTTTTATGATAATTCATGTTAAATCTGTGTTCTAATTTGCAGCTGTAATTATATATTAATTTTCGTTTTCTGATTAATTCATTAGATTTCAAATCCTGATTGATGCATACTAATGTTTATACGATGATAATGTTAATGATTATTATATGTGTTTGTATAATTAAAATCAGTCTGTTCACATGTAATTGAATTCGACTTCGATTTTTATATTTCCGTATATGTGATAATTCATTGAGACTTTGATTTGATTTGTAAATATTTTTGATGTGTGAAATTTGGAGTTCTAGTTGTGACATTTGATTACTGTTTAATCCATAATTGTTTTGTGTGCGCATGTATTCATTAACTTAGTTCTATTCATTTGTTTAATATGCCCTGTACAGTGCAATTTTTACCTTAGAATAGTTGAGCCCTTGAATTAGAATTATGTTTACTTCATCTTTTGACTAAACACCCAAAAATGAGATCAATCCCACGTCACTATAGGTGGCTTTTAAATTTCAGTATTGCTTAACATCATTTTTGCCATTTATAAATTATTTAA